>Ga0209415_10002249_pt1 | contig 36304 bp, 30 predicted proteins | sample PeaSoiSIISIP2007_FD_187696 | JGI IMG/M metagenome (GOLD analysis project Ga0209415, IMG submission 187696) | Peat soil microbial communities from Weissenstadt, Germany - SII-SIP-2007 (SPAdes) (version 2) | ecosystem: Environmental > Terrestrial > Soil > Wetlands > Peat | place: Germany... | reverse complement strand
GCGGAGGCGGCGGGGCTGAAGCCCCGCCCTTCCAGGGGGCCACGTTATCACGGCGTATTCCGTCATTAAGTACTAGGACTGTACCGCTAGTTTGACTTCTTCTGTAGAGTGAAATATGCTTGAAATATATTCGAGCGAGGAATGGCAACTCCGACTACCGTGTATATTAGTCCAAGGCAGCGCAAGCGACTGTTTCAGCGCGCGCGCCGGCGCAAGACCAGTTTTTCCGACGAGTTGCGCACCGCGTTGGATCTCTACCTTGATTTGCCTTCGGATTTCGACGCGCGGGCGTTCGCGGCCCTGGTGCGGGAAGCGAATGCTTCTATGGATCGCAGCATTGCGAAGCTGGACGAGACGCTCACCTTCTTGGACAAGTTTCAGGAGGCCAATGCATGAGCCTGGTTCAGGATCTCTATGCAGGTCTGAGGAAAATTGTCACCATCGAGGGCCAGATCGTGCGCTTGGCCGATGACGTAAAGCGCCTGCAATTGGACGTTGCCGGCCACGGCGAACGGTTGGCCCGGCTGGAAGGCAAGTTCGAGCTGCTCGAGGCCACAGCTCCTGCCCGCCGCCGGAAACTGCCGGAATAGGGTCCAGGAACGGGGTTTGGGGCTGCCTACATGAACTGGAGCCGTCTAAGCCGTGGCAGGGTGCGCCTCCAATTCGAAGGTGACGAGAATACTGGGTGAGGGCGCCAAACCCAGCTCTGTCAGGTCCTCGCCCTCCAGATGGAGCTCCACCGCCTCACGCAGGTTACGCGTGACTTCGTCAAGAGTTTGACCTTGCGTCACTACCGGGATCTCCAGGCACTCGGCAACGTAACCTGACTGTTCACCTTGACGAACAACGGCCTTAATCGTGTGCTGCAACGTCATTGCATTTGCCTCCACCACCTTCTTTCAGTAGTTCTCTGTCGGCGCGGATACCTTGAGAGAAGATTAGCAGAGACCTACCGCAACCTCAAGCGCGCGTGAGCCCCATCCCTACTTATACGCCGCAATCCCGGTCACCCGTTCTCCAATAATGAGGGTGTGGATATTGTGTGTGCCCTCGTAAGTGAAAACGGATTCGAGGTTGCACATGTGGCGGAAGATCGGATATTCGTCCGCCACGCCGTTGGCGCCCAGGATGTCGCGCGCCGCGCGGGCCACCTCGAGGGCCATCCTGACGTTATTCCGTTTGAGCATGGAGATGTGCGCAAAATCAGCGCGACCCTGGTCCTTCAAGCGTCCCACCTGCAAGGCCAGCAACTGCGCCTTGGTGATTTCGGTGATCATCTCGGCGAACTTGGCCTGAATGAGCTGGTGAGAAGCGATGGGCCTGTCGTCAAACTGCTTTCTGATTTTGGCGTATTCCAGAGCTTCGTTGTAACAGGCCATGGCCGCACCCAGGGCTCCCCATCCGATGCCGTAGCGCGCTTGAGACAAGCAGCTCAAAGCCGCCTTCAACCCCTGCGCTTTGGGAAGCATGTGGTCCGCGGGCACCCGAACGTCCTGGAGCGAGAGGCTGGAGGTCACCGAGGCGCGCAGCGACCATTTGCCTTTGATGTCCTTCGAGGTGTATCCCGGCGTTCCTTTCTCGACCAGGAAACTGCGGATGCCTTCCTCCGTACGCGCCCACACAACGGCCACGTCCGCAATCGTGCCGGAGGTGATCCAGGCTTTCTCGCCGTTGAGGATGAAGTGGTCACCGTCCTTTACGGCGCGCGTTCTCATGCCGGCGGGATTCGAGCCGAAGTCCGGTTCCGTCAGGCCGAAGCATCCGATGGCCTTGCCCTGCTGGAGCGCCGGCAGCCAGCGCTGTTTCTGCTCTTCGGAGCCATACTGGTGTATGGGATACATCACCAGCGCGCCCTGCACGGAGACGAAACTGCGCAAGCCACTGTCTCCGCGCTCGAGTTCCTGCATCAGCAGCCCGTACTCGACGTTGGACATCCCCGCGCACCCGTAGCCTTCCAGGTTGGCTCCGAAAAACCCCAACTCTGCCATCAAAGGCACGAGGTGCCGGGGGAACTTTCCCTCCCGGTTCCACTCTTCGATGTTAGGTATGATTTCCTGGTCCACGAATTCGCGCACCGTTTGGCGCACCAGTTTCTCCTGGCCGCTGAAGAGTGCGTCGATCTCCATGTAATCAACCCCGTGAAATGCAAACATAACGCCCCCGTTTAATCGATAGTTGCCTAAACCTTCTCGTAGCGCCGACCTTCAGGTCGGCATCGCTGACGTGCGATCCAGTCCGTATGCTGATAAACGCATGAGGCTGTCATCCTGAGGAGTCCGTCAGCCGACGGGCGACGAAGGATCTCTGTAGTTTGTTAAAAACTACAACTACCGAGATTCTTCGCTTCGCTCAGAATGACAGCTCGCTGACCTTTTTTCTGCAATCTGCAAAAGTTCAGCGCCACAGGTACGCAGTCAGGCGTCATTCTAGCAGTGGAGGCAAGGTTTGCGCCACGAGGCAAAGCCAAGGCTCGCGCCTGGCATCGGCCCGGCGCGAGCTGGAGAGGGACGCGGTTGGAGGAAAGTCTGTCGGCGACGGGGCTATGCTGACGGGCGCGCAGCCAGTATGTTCGTCGCATTCGGGAAGAAACCCTTGGGGGTGCTGATATAACCGGAGATGGAGTCCTTTCCCACCTTATTCACTACCAACTCGAGGGCGCTCTGCGCCCCTTGCACGTAGAAGTACACCGGGTCGTCCATCGCCCTGTCCCTATGGAGGTGCGGCTTGTCGTCGAACCGCAGGTTGACGGTGAAGATGTTTCGCTTGGTGTCGGTCTTTTCCAACTGCACGGTCACCGTCCCCACTTTCTGTTCACGGTGTTTTTTTGCAAGGCTGAACTCAAAATAGTCCCTGTCAGTCTTGTGGGCCAGCGCCACCAGTTCATCATGCGTGCGCGCGATCGCGCCGCTCAGCTCGCCTTTGGTCCCGGAAAGAGCATTGGCGAATTCGGACTTGGTGGTGTCTAAGTCCTTCCGGGTGCCTGCCAGATCTGAGGAAAGGCCGCCAATCTTGGAATTGGCGTCGGCCTGGGCTTTATTCAAATCGTCCGCGCTGGCTTTCCTGGCGATGGCAGCGTTCAATTGTAGAACCGCCTGTTGCTGTTTCTTTTCGATTTCAGCCGCCACAGCGTGCGCGCGCGAGAGTTCCTGCTCAGTCATGCCCAGTTTTTCCGAGGTCACCTGGAATTGGCCGCGCAACTGGGCGTAGCGCGAATCGCTGTTATCCATGCGCCGGGTGAGCAGATCCAACTGATCGGCTTGCTTCGCGGCGCTGGTTTTGAGTTCGCTCCGCGAGTACAGCACGAGAATGAGGTTCGCCACCGAAAGCGCCAGCAGCAAGCCCACCAGCCAGCGCATGCCCCCACCAGTAGACGGCGAAGAGCCGGGGGCCGGCGCCTGGACGTACACAACCTGGGGGGCGCCTGCCGGCGTGGACGGCGCACTTTGGACCGGCTCGTTCAAACCGAACATCGTACCGGGGCCTGGGGTCTTGTCTGCCATATATGCTCCTATCTCGGGTTGGAATTGAGCCGCCTGACGATGCGGCGCCCTGCTCTTCCTAAGACGTTATTTCTGAAGAATAGGTTTCCATAGCACAATAGCTTCGGTTAATGGTGAACGAGGCTAGTATCGCACCATTGCCTAAATAGTTCAAGTGCTGTGCGTTACGTACGCATGGCGGATGGGTTAGAATACGGTTGGGGCCGCTGTTGCGGCCGGACTCGGGCAGCAACCAGGGCCGTCCCGCCGAGCCCTTCCGTCGCCGAAAGGAAGGATATGCCAAAGTATGTCTTAGCCCTCGACCAGGGCACCACAAGTTCGCGCGCCATCTTGTTTGACCGCCACGGCGCGGTGCGCGCTTCCGCCAGTCGAGAATTCAAGCAGCATTATCCGCGCGCCGGTTGGGTCGAGCACGATGCCGAGGAAATCTGGCAAACACAATTCGAGGTTGCGAAAGCGGCTCTGTCGGAGGCTCGCGCAGCGGCCCAGGACCTTGCCGCCGTCGGCATCACCAACCAGCGCGAGACCGTGGTTCTTTGGGACCGTGCCACCGGCAAGCCCTTGCATCCAGCTATCGTCTGGCAATGCCGGCGTACCGCGGAAATGTGCGACCGTATCCGGCAGAAAGGATTCGACAAGATTATTCGGGAGAGAACCGGACTGGTGACGGACGCCTATTTTTCCGGGACCAAAATCGCCTGGCTGCTGGAAAATGTCCCCTCGGCGCGCGAAAGGGCTGACCGGGGCGAGCTTGCTTGCGGCACCATCGATTCCTGGCTGATCTGGAATCTAACGGGCGGCAAGGTCCACGGGTCGGATTTCTCCAACGCCTCGCGCACCATGCTGTTCAACATTGCTACGCTTACCTGGGACAAAGAGATTCTCAGCTACTTCGGCATTCCGCCGTCGTTGCTTCCGGCGGTGAGTTCCTCCAGCGAAATCGTGGGGGAGACGGAAATGTTTGGTTCCAAGGTGCCGATCGCCGGCGTGGTCGGTGACCAACAGGCGTCATTGTTCGGCCACCAGTGTTTTACCCCCGGCGCTGTAAAGAACACCTACGGTACCGGCTGTTTTATGCTGATGAGCACCGGGCCTGCTATTCCTCGCTCACAGTCGGGGCTGCTGGCCACCATCGGCTGGGGAAGAAACAGCCAAATAACCTACGCGCTCGAGGGCAGCGTGTTCATTGCGGGCGCGGCCATTCAGTGGCTTCGCGACGAGATGGGGTTGATTCGAGAGGCCTCGGAGACCCAGGAACTGGCCCGTTCGGTGCCGGACACCCATGGCGTTTATTTCGTCCCTGCCTTCGTCGGGCTGGGGGCGCCTCATTGGGATCAGTACGCGCGTGGCACGATTGTGGGTTTGACACGCGGTGCGAACCGCAAGCACCTGGTTCGCGCGGCACTTGAATCCATTGCCTACCAGGCGCGCGACGTGCTCGACGCCATGACGCGGGATTCAGGCATCAAGCCGGAGGTACTGCGTGTGGACGGCGGCGCCGCGCGCAATGACTTTCTCTGCCAGTTTCAGGCTGACATCCTTGGAGTGCCCCTCGAGCGGCCCGCCACCACGGAGACGACGGCGCTCGGCGCCGCGTACCTGGCGGGATTGGCCACCGGCTTTTGGCAAGACGAGTCGGAGTTAAAGACTCACCTGAAAATCGAGCGCCGCTTTGAACCTGCCATGGAAGCGTCTCGCCGTGAGGAACTCTGCGCAGGCTGGCGACGCGCTCTGGAGCGAGCCAAAGACTGGGCGCGGCCTGGGGGCTAGAAATTCGATCACCACAGAGGCACTGAGACACAGAGACCGGAAGAGGTTTACTCTGTGCCTCGGTGGTGCGGAAAAGGGGAGATCATGCATTATCGCGAACTTGGCCGTACGGGCTGGAAGGTTTCGGAGATCAGTTTTGGAGCCTGGGCGATCGGAGCGGCGTGGGGAGAGGTTGACGACAAGGAATCCCTCTCCGCCTTGCATCGCGCTGTCGATTTGGGTGTCAACTTCATTGACACCGCCGACGTTTACGGTATGGGCCGGAGTGAGCGACTGGTGGCGCGTCTGCGCAAAGAACGAAAAGAGACCATCTACGTCACCACGAAGGCCGGACGCCGGCTTAACCCGCACACGGCTGAGGGATACAACAAGGCGAACCTTACCCGGTTCATCGACGACAGCTTGAAGAACCTCGAAACGGATTGCATCGACTTACTGCAATTGCACTGCCCGCCGCCGGTTCTTCTTTACCGCCCTGAGTTTTTCGCCTTGCTGGATGACTTCGTCCGGGCCGGCAAGATTCGTTATTTCGGTGCTAGCGTGGAAACCGTCGAAGAAGCCTTGAAAGCCATCGAGTTTCCCGGCGTTCAAACCATCCAAATCATCTTCAACATGTTTCGGCATCGCCCTGCGGAGCTATTCTTCCCGGAAGCGAAGCGGCGGCGGGTGGGCATCCTGGCGCGCGTGCCGCTGGCCAGCGGGCTTTTGTCTGGACGCATGACCCGCCACACTACGTTCCCCATGGATGATCACCGCAACTTCAACCGGCACGGAGAGGCGTTCGACCGAGGGGAGACTTTCTCCGGAGTGGATTATGAAGTCGGCTTGGAGGCCGTAGAGGTTCTCAAGGGTCTCGTTCCGCCCGGCGCCACCATGGCGCAATTGGCCCTGCGATGGATCCTGATGTTCGACGCGGTCACCTGCGCCATCCCGGGCGCCAAACGTCCTGCTCAGGTTGAGGACAACTGCCGCGCCAGCGATCTGCCCCCGCTCAGCGAGGCGCAAATGACCAAGGTGAGGGAACTCTACGACACCAAGATTCGGGAACTAGTCCACCAGCGGTGGTGATTGCATTTCGACGTCTCGCCGGCTTTCAGGTCGGCACGCAATGTTCCTTTGATGGCCGCGAGGTCGGCGCTGGCCTGTCGATTGGCGCCGCCTACGTTTCAGATTCCTTCTAGGAGCCGCATTTCGAGGAGCCACATTTTGACAACCCGCGGGTTGTGTGCAAACATGCACTTGTAAAAACATCCTCGCGGAGCGCATCATGCTCAGACTACGCACACGAATAATCATCGCACTTGCCTTGTTTTTCCTGATTTTTCTTCCTCTCCTCACCAACGGTGTCGACCTGTTGGTGGACTGGCTATGGTTCAAGCAGGAAGGCTTTCGCCTAATTTACTGGACGGTCCTGAAAACTCAACTTCAACTGAGCGGACTGGTCGGAGTGGGTTTTATGGCCGTGACGGCACTGAATCTGTTGATCGCCCACACGCTCGCCCACCGTCACGGGTTTCGAGTGACTGGCGATTTCATCGAGTTCCCCGCGCTTGACCGGTTTGGCACGGCTTTCCGTTGGGTCATCTGGGCGGGCGTTTTGTTTATTGGGTACATCATTGGGCAATGGGGCGCGACCCACTGGCTTGACTACCAGATGGCTACTCACGGGCAAGCGATCGGCCAGCAGGACCCGCTCTTTGGACTCGATCTGGGCTTTTATCTTTTCCGCCTGCCCTTCAACTGGTTTCTTTATTACCTGGTGTTGATAGCCGTCATCGTGTGTATGCTGAGCGCAGTGTTCCTTTACCTCGTGGAAGGCGGCGTGTGGGTCACGCAGCGGGGACCCAAAGTGATGCGGCCGGCGCGGGCGCACCTGATGGTGCTCGCGGGTTTGCTTTTCGTTGTCTTCGCCTATCGAGCTCGCCTTGGCATGTACAGCTTGTTTTATTCGCTGCGCGGCATCATCTTCGGCCCCGGCTACACCGATGTGCAAGCCACGCTGCCGGTTCTAAAAGCGGAACTCTTCCTTTGCCTGTTGACAGCCCTGGCCTTTGTGGCCGGCGCGAAGCTGGGGCGCTTGCGGCCAGCGCTTTACTCCCTAGGACTGCTCATAGTCGTAACCCTGCTCGGCGGAGCGGTCTACCCTGAGATCGTCCAGCGCTTCATTGTGGCCCCCAATGAAATTGACAGGGAACGCCCCTACATCGCCAACGGCATCAAGTTCACTCGCCAGGCATATGCGCTGGATCGTTTCGAGGAGCGCGAATTCTCCGCCGTCGAGGATTTGAGCTTGAACGACATCCGGGAGAACGACGCGACGTTCCGTAACGTCCGCATGTGGGACCACAAGCCGCTCTTGACCACCTTCTCCCAGCTCCAGGAGATCCGCACTTATTACAACTTTCCGCACGTGGATAACGACCGCTATCGGCTGAACGGGACTTACCGCCAGGTCTCGCTCTCGCCGCGCGAACTCTCCGTGGCCAGCCTGCCGAGCCGCAGTTGGATGAACGAGCACTTGTTGTACACCCATGGCTACGGCCTTTGCCTCGGCCCCGTGAACGAATTCACCAGCGAAGGCCTGCCGGTTCTATTCATCAAGAACATCCCCCCCATCTCCACCACCTCTATCAAAATCACCCGGCCAGAGATTTACTACGGCGAGCTACAGAACGACTACTGCTTCGTGAAAACCCGGGCGCAGGAGTTCGACTACCCCCAGGGAGATCATGACGTCTATACAAACTACGAGGGCACGGGTGGAATCCCCGTCGACGGCTTCTGGCGCAGGCTTCTTTTCGCGCTGGCTTTCGGCGAAAAGAACGTCCTCTTCTCAGGTGATATCCAGCCCGAAAGCCGCTTGATGATCTACCGCCGCGTTTTGGATCGCGCCCAGCGCCTCGCGCCTTTTCTTAGCTTCGACCACGACCCCTACTTGGTCATCGCGAACGACGGGTCGCTTTACTGGTTGTTGGACGGCTATACCACCTCTGAGATGTACCCCTATTCAGAGCCCACGGAAGAGGTGGGGAATTACATCCGAAATGCCGTCAAGGCCACGATCAATGCATACAGCGGGCAGGTTCGCTTTTACATCAGCGATCCTTCCGACCCTCTCATCCAGACCTACGCGCGAATATTCCCTGGAGTCTTCGCTCCGCTTTCGGCCATGCCCAGCGACCTGCGCGCTCACATCCGTTATCCTGAGGAGTTCTTTTCGATCCAGGCCGCGAAGTATGCCTTGTTCCACATGACCGACCCGCGCGTGTTCTATAACAAGGAAGACTTGTGGCGCGTGGCGCAAAGTGCCGCGCGCGGCCAAGCCACGCCGATGACGCCATACTACACCATCATGAAGCTGGCGGAGGTAGGCGAGCACGAAGAGTTTATCCTGATGGTGCCTTTCACACCCGCCCGCAAAGACAACATGATTTCCTGGATGGCCGCCCGGTGCGATGGCGACGACTACGGCAAGGTTCTGGTCTTCACTTTCCCCAAGCAGAAGCTCGTTTACGGCCCGCAGCAGATCGAGTCGCGGATCGATCAGGACCCTGGAATCTCTCAGGCCCTTACCCTTTGGGGCCAGGGCGGGTCGACTGTAATCCGCGGCACCTTGCTCGTCGTCCCGGTTTTGAATTCGGTCCTTTACGTTGAACCGCTCTACCTTGCCGCGGAAGCCGGAGGCGGGCTGCCGCAATTGAAGCGCGTCATCGTCTCTTACTCGGACCACGTGCTGATGGAAGATACGCTGGACGCGGCGCTGAGTAAGATCTTCAGCGGCGCGGTGATCACCAGCGAGGCGGCGCCGGCGCCGGCGGGTGCGGCCACCCCGGCGGCTACGAAGGCCCCGGGCGCCGCCGCGGTCGATATTCAATCGCTCGTTCGTGAGGCCAACCAGCACTACCAACGCGCCCTCGAACTCGAACGCCAAGGCGATTGGGCAGGCTATGGCGCGGAAGTGAAGAAACTCGGTGAAGTGCTCAACCGGCTTGCCGCCTCAGCGCCCGCTTCGGGGACAAAGTAACGCAGACCTGCTTTCCAAGTTTTGCGGCTTTTCTCGGAGTGCACGCCATAGTTAAGATAATAGAGGAAGACCCGACGCAGCGAACCTTAAGGCCGCGGAGGTGGTCTCAATGGTCCAACTCCAAATCCCACAAGACAAGCTTGCGGAGTACTGCCGGCGACATCGTATTCGCAAGCTGGCACTGTTCGGATCCGTTTTAAGGGAGGATTTCAGCTCGACCAGCGACGTGGATGTTCTTGTGGAGTTCGAACCGGGAGCGAAGGTCGGGTTATTGGGTCTGGCAAGGATGGAAAGGGAATTGTCGGCAATTGTGAGTCGCAAGGTAGACTTGAATACCGAGGGATTCCTGAGCCGGTACTTCCGCACTGAGGTGCTCAAGGAAGCTGAGGTCCAGTATGTCGCGCCATAGGTCGGAAGTGCGACTGCGTCACATGCTGGACCACGCTCGGGAGGCCGTGGAAATGGTCAGCGGAAAGAGCCGAGCGGATCTCACGAACACACGCCTGTTACAGCTTGGCTTAGTTCGGCTCGTGGAGATTGTCGGTGAGGCCGCTGCAAGCATTCCAAAAGACCAGCGAACGAAATATCCTGAGATTCCCTGGCAAGACGTAGTGGGTATGAGGAACAAACTCATCCACGAATACGACAGGATAGATCTGGACATACTCTGGGACACCGTCACAGTAGAACTACCCGATCTCATCGAGACACTGCAGACGATCCTCCCGCCCGAAGCGGGGGAATGAAGAGCGAGTAGAGCTCGCGGCCTGTGGCAGAGTTGGGCTACTTGGCTTCGAAGCCTGGTTTAGCGTGAATCCCACTCAAATAATTGTCAGGAGCGGGACAGGATTTCTTGATTCCCGTTTCCCGTTTGAAGCGGGATAATATGTCTTGTGTCGGATATGGAGCTTCGATTTTCCGTGCCTTTCGATCCCGGCAGCGAACCGGACGCGTTCTTTGACTCATTCCCCTCCCGCCCGGCCGTCTTCGCACTCTTTCCCGCCGAGTCGGAAGTTGCCTCCCCGCCGTACCTTGGTCGCAGCCGGGACCTTCGCCGGCGTTTGGGCAGGCTATTGTCACCAAAGCGGGAGCACTCTCGGATGTTCAGCCTGCGAGGTTTCGCCCGCCGGATTGAATGGCAGATTGTTGGGTCCACTTTCGAGGGTCAATGGCTGAATTACCTTCTCAACAAGCAATACTACCCCCGCCAGTACCGCGCGCGCCTGCGACTCAAACCTCCGCCCCTTCTCAAACTTAATTTGCGCAACCGCTTCCCGCGCTGTTACGCCACGCGCCGCCTGCTGAAAGACGGGTCTTATTACTACGGCCCTTTTCCGTCGCTAGTTGCCGCGGAGCACTTTGCGGCTGAATTCCTGGACTTCTTCAAAATCCGCCGCTGTGTCGAGGAGTTGGAGCCCAATCCTTCCCACCCGGGTTGCATGTATTCGGAAATGAAGATGTGTCTTGCGCCCTGCTACGCCGGCTGCACGGACGCCGAGTACCACACTGAAGTGGGAAGGGTCGTGGAATTCCTGGACGGGCAGGGCAAGGGGGTGCTTCGAACGTTGGGTGAGGAGCGCGCTCGTGCGTCGGAAGCGCTCGAATTCGAGCAGGCGGCCAAGACCCACGCTAAGCTCGAGAAAGTCACTGCACTCATTCGCCAGAAATCCGAACTGGCTCGGAACCTGCACGATCTTCACGCGTTGGTGATGCAGAAAGGCGCGGAAGAGAAGAGCGTGTGTTTCTTCCGCGTTTGGAGAGGGGAATTGCGCGGACCCGTGGCGCTTTCGCTGGACGAGAACGTGCCCTCACCTCTGCCCCTTGACCGGCAACTCCACAGCTTGCTTGACTCTCTCTCGGGCGACGCGCCGCAATCGGCCCATCCGTCCTCGCCGCCAGCCGCCGTGCCTCCCTGGGAGCACTTGAGCCTGCTGGCGCGCTGGTATTACAGCAGCTTCCGGGAAGGCGAATTGGTGATGTTGAACGCGCAACAAGCGATTCCCCACACACGCCTGATCCGCATCTGCCGCAAAATCCTTGCCGTGTAGTTGACCCTTTCTGTGATTCCAAATGCCCTCTCATCCTGAGCGAAGCGAGGAATCCCGCCCTGATCTTTCCTCCGCGATCCGCCCAACCCAGAGCCAGATTGCTCGCTCTGTTCGGAATGACATTTCTGCGTTTCAGCATCCCCTTGGCGGCATGAACGTCTGCCGATAATTCGGTCGTTTGGTCCTTCTCGTGTTAGGCTGGCTCTCGTGAATCTGGTATTGTAAGTGACCATAATGCTGGAAAAAGAGATGGCGCAAAAGGCACAGGCCAGCAGCAGCTTTACCGGGCATGGAACTCGGATCTCAATGAGTGTGATGGAATTGCGCTTGCTCGTGCGCCTCCTCTCGAATGATGCGGCCGGCGTCGCACGCTGTCTTGATGGCGGGACGGAGCTTGTCGGCAAGCTGGCCGATACCTGTAATCGGTCCGGTTTGTCGGCAGTGCTTTTGCGCGCGCTTGACGGGTCACCGCTTCGCAGGGAGTTGACGCCTCGCCAGACCGAGAGACTGAATGAGGCGTTGAACCGGCAGAGGGAACGGAAGCGGGTTTGTGGGCAGGCGCTGCTTTCTCTGGCAGAACTCTTTGCATCCAGGAAACAGCCTTTCATTCTACTCAAGGGCGCGTACCTGGCCAGCCGGTTCTACGGGAGCACACTGGGGCGAGAGTATGTGGATATCGATCTGATGGTTCCTCGCGCGGATCGATCCAAGACTTGTGCGCTGCTTAGAGACGCGGGCTATCACCGCCACTCGCGCACGCTGCTGGGAGAAGGGCTGACCAGCTTCTTCGTCCACGCCTTCGATTTCCGCTCCGAGGCAGTTAATGTGGATCTGCACTGGGCCCTTTCTCGCCATCCGTCCTTGCACCTTGACGAGAGGCGCCTATGGGCGATGCGGGGATCCTTCGAAGTTGAAGGACGAGCCTACGAGGTGTTGGGCGATGAACACGAGGTGATCTTTGCCGCCCTGTCGTTGCTGCGAGATATCGAGCGCGGGCGTCCCAAACCCAAAAACGTTATCGACTTGATCCAGATTGTGAAGGCGACCAATGCGAGGCTCGACTGGGATGCTGTGTTTTCTGCCACCGACGGCACTGCCGGACCCGTGGTGAACGTGCTTGGGCAGTGTCTGGAAATTGCCGATGCCCACGATCTGGCCCCCAAACCGGCCGCCGCACTGGCTCGCCATAGGAATAGCCTCGTCCTTGCTGCGCCGGCCAATGCCGATTCTCCTCTGCTGTTCACGCCCGTCCGTTACGGACTGGGGAACAAGCTGTGGGCTGCGCGCGTTTACGAAACCAACCTGCCTGCCTGGCTATCCTGGTGGGCGATATCGCTTCCTTTCCGGCTGGCAGTCCACAGAAAGCCGCCTCGACAACGCCATCACCCACGCCGCGGGTGAAGCCGCGCCTGAAGGTCTCTGATCATCTCAAGGTAGGGTTCGCACCATTTAAGATCAGCGGGTGCGGGCCTCTGATAGAGTTTCAGATAGCGCCGGTGTTTGCGCAGCAAAAGCGCACGGGAAGGACGTGACCGCAACTGTGTGGTAGAAGCCAGGGTGCGGTTCATGAGGCTAAGCGGCTGCCCCATACGGATCACCTCCGACGGATGGGCGAGAAACCATTGCGAGGCCCGGACGTGGCTATTGAGCACGTCCGCGGTTTTCGGTCCGTACACTATGGCGTAGTTATTCGTGGTGCACAACCAGCGCGGCCTCGTGGAAGGAAACAGCGCTCTCCGGATGAGGCCGAGCCGATGTGGAAATGAGATGGGCACCTCGAGAAAGCGGCTGGGCCAGTAACAGCCTGAACGATCGCTCATGCTCTTCTCGAGCGCTTCCGCCATGCCCGGCGCAAACCAATCATCGTCGTCGACCGGTACAGCGACGGCGCCTTCTGGAACCTCGTTTTGTGAAACGCATGCCGCGTCGGGGATGCGCGCCAGGTTGAGTTGCGCAATGCGTTTCAGCTCGCGGCGGAACTCGTGGTACGGGATGTCAAAAGTTCCGTTCCAGGTTTCAATTCCCTCTCGCATTTCATCCGGGATCTGGGCGCGAAAGGCCGCCTCGTCAGCCCAGTCCAGAGTTTTGCGGATCACGATGTAAATCATCGGATCAAATCCAGGATGCGTTGGATCACCTGGCTGCGTCCGGCGATCACGTCCAGCTCCCACTGACGCGCCTCGGCGAGTCTTTCCCGCATGCATTCGCGTTGGGCGGCAAGGCGGGACAAGGCCGCGTGCACCTTGGCCGGCGAGAACTGTTCGCGCATCCCGGCAACCAAGGGAACCGCCAGGCCTAGTTCCTGGCTGCGTTTTGCCAGTCCCGGCTGATCGTGAAAAAAAGGGTAGGAGATCATGGGCACTTGTTGGAAAGCGGCCTCGTGGGTGGAATTGAGGCCTTGGTGTGTAATGTAGACCGACGATGCGCCCAGCACGCTCCATTGGTCAACGTAGCTCTCCACGCGAAAGTTGGGCAGTCGCATGCGCTCGCCCCAATCGCCGAGCTGTGCTCCTCCTAAACTTGCTAGGGCGATTGAGTCGGGCAGTTCCGCCACGGCTTCCCGGATTACCTCCATTGCGCCTCGAGCCGCATCTTCGAAATTGCGCCAAACGATGGTGCCGAACGAGACGTAGATACGCTGTTTGCCCGCTGCACCTTCGCCGTATGGGGATGTGGCCGCAGGCGCGCGGCTGATTGTCTGCTCGGAGAGCGAGCCCATGAACACGACAGGCTGGAAAGGTCCGCGCTGGTCCTCAGGCAGGTACTGAGGCGGCTCGCAATAGAGGTTCAGGTCGCTGCTCAGCCCCGTAAGGAACGAGTAAGGCGACGCATCCGCCATGCCGTATTTTTCACGCAGCGTTCTCACCGCTCGCCAACAGTCTTCCGAGACGTGAATGCGTAGATAGTGGCGCAAGCCCTCCAGCGCAGTCGCTGGCGGATAATTATGGCCTGCGCAAACGTTCACGCGGGGAACGCCCAGGCGCCTGGCAACCACGGGTGCGATGACCGCGAAGGTGTCGCTCAAAACCAGGGATGGGTTTAATGCCGCCGCCTCACTCACGATCTGTTCGGCATAGTGGCCGGCAAAACTCACATTACGACAGGAAATCGGAACAGAACTTGCATCGGCCTCATCACGCGGGCGCCCGCGGAACAAATCGACAAAGACGCCCCCGGCGTTCTCGATTTCCTCCTGGAAACGAGGCTGGGTGAATACGTGGTTGCGAAGGCCGGCGCGTGCGAGTCCTGAAATGAGCGGCAGAAGGCGCTTGATATGCCCGTGCCCTTCCATGCAGAAAACAACCGTCGAAGTTCCCGGCTTCATACCGTTTCCTCCGCAGCCAGAACGCGCAGCAGCTTGAGGGGCACGCCGGCTTGTTGCGGGTAGGCATGGAGGCGCAGTTCGGCGGATAGGGTTACAGCCGCAATTTTCCAAAAACGAAGCGAATCCAGCGAACTGGGAAACGGCAATCGCGCGGTATAGGCAAGGCAGAAAGCATCCCACTCCCGCGCCGGAAGCGCCCAGCGATACCAAGTCCGCGCCAGGTCATAGCCGGGAGAATCCACACGCACGCGCTCGTTGTCCACGACGCGAAGCCGCCCCTCTCGATCGATCACCATATTCTCTCCGCAGAAGTCGAGGTGGACCAAGCCAACGGTTGCCCGAAGCGGGTCCCAGCGCTCGAGGGCGCGCTCGAGCCGCGCGGCCACTTCTGCCCCGAGCGCTCCGGCGGCCACAACGATGCGCAGCCTGTGTAGGGCCAGTTGAAGCTGATGTGCAGTCGAGCACACGCCGTGCAGCTTCCGGTCTCCCAGCCTGGGCTGGGCGTGCAGATCGGCCAACAAGGCTCCCGCCGTTGCCAGGTGGTGTGGTCCGGGCACCCCGGCCAGCGCTTCACCGTCGATCCAGGCTTCGATCAAAACCCGCCCATGCCGCAAGATGACGGGCGCGAAAGCGTCGGGCAACTCGCTCCTGAATGCCGTGAGTTCCTGCGCTATCGCCGCATCTTCCAGGCGCCGTGCTTTGACGGTTCCTCGATCGTGCTCGATTCGATAGGTGCTACGCTCGGTACCCGTTGGATAGAGGTTTGAGATTCGGACGAAGGACCGGGGGCGTATGCCGGCGTGCTGCAAGGCTACCTGCACTTCCGGTTCGAGCGGCGGATTCATCGCGGCGCCACTCCGTTGTCGATCGGCAGAGTCTTCAGCCAGCCATCGGAGCTTTCGTTGTACGCGCCCTTGCCCAACAGGCAGCGGATCACTGGCACCGTTGCCGCCAGACGATCTGCGAGAGAAGCCTGCCCATCGATGCCCGGGAGCGCTTTCGTGATCTTCTGGAAGATGGTGCCGGTGCAAGTGGCCAAAGAGCTGCCGTAAATGTTTCGGCGCAAGCGGGCGGCGGCTTCGGCCGGGTCCATCGAGCTAAGAGACCAGCCCGATGTTCTGGGGGAAACTTCAGGAAAGACGATCGCGCTAACCGGCGCCGATGGCTCCAGGCGCGAGTTCAACTGCCTCGCAAACTGCGCCATGGAAAGCGCGAGAACCGAGAGTTGGCAAGTACTTACCCTTGTGAAGTCCTCCGCTTCCAACTCCCTCTGGTGGAACAGGACGGCGCGCCGGGGTAAAACCCGGCCCAGAGCGGGAAAAGCTCGTTCCGTCTCGGCGCGCACAGACACTACAGTCGGCACGCCGCGCGCCTCGAGGCCGCCGTCGACGATGACGCGGTCATTGGCCATCAGGGCCGTGTGGGGTGATGTCAACGCGTGCGCCAGAAGCGTCGTCTTGCCGGCGTTTTTGTCACCAGCCAGGAGGATCGCGCGCCCGCGGAAAACAAACGCGGCGGCATGGAGATCAAGCGTCTCGCTCCGTGAGAGTGCGCGCTGAATGGCCAATTCCCGCACGACTCGCATCAGCCCGATGCGCGCCGGCCGATCCTGCGGACGGGAGATAACCTCGACCTGATTGCCGTGAACGTGATAGTAACAGCCGAATTCTTGATCTGCGGCGAGGATGCTTCCATCGGGCTCGCTCCAGCCCGGGCAGGAAACCACCCTCCTGTCGAGCAGGAAACACGCCAAGGGCTGCGGATGGCGTTCCGCCTCAACGCGAGCTAAGGCTGAGAACTGCTCTCCAGAGCTCGTCATGCTGACCTTCAGGGCAGCCCCGTTCTGCGCTTCGGTTGAGAACCAAGGACACAGGAATTCTGCTAGCCATCGTGCCACTTCGGGATCGCCGATATCGACCTCGGTAGCGACTTTCCCGAAACGGTAGGTTGTCTGGCTGCTCGAAGCCTCGGCGTGTAGGACCGGCGCCCGATCCGCTTTGCTGGGATTAATACTCGACCTCACTCCGCAATCGTCTCAAAAAAGTTGCGGTGGCGTCAGACCGCGACGTCAATCTTATTCCAATCTCTCCGTAGAGTATATCGTGCAACGCCAGAACCCTGCCCATCAGCCTTAATTACGGGCAGCCACGGAAAACCCCAAGAGTTGCCCCTACCCACCCTTCCAAATTGCCTCCCAGGAAGCCGCGTCCGGGGCCACGAGCACGGTGTTTCCTTCCGTCTGTGCTTGGGCGCCCTGGATTTCAGCGAAGCTGAAACGTGAGCAGAGGCTCGCCGGCAGGTGGGCGTCCGCCGGCTGCTGGCCGGCGCCGCGCCGGAACTTCAGGCGCCAGCCTTGATGCCGATCGAGCGGTTCGAGGGTCATGTCGAGGCGTCCGAAGCGAGTGGGAGATTGGACAAGGCTCAGAACTTCGCCCTCCGCCAATTCCGAGTCACCGATGCCCGCCAACAAGCGCAGCGTCGCGCCGTCTTCGAGCGCCAGCATGTGGCGCAAATACAGAATGCATTCGGCGCTGGCCCAGTTGTGTGGCATATCACCGACATAGTCCGCCGTCAGGCTGCCGCGGAGGGGCTGCTCCTCCCGCCAACAGTAGAGCGGCGTGGCGTGGTTCAGGAAGCCGCTGAACGTCAACTGCGCCCAATCCGGCATTCCGGCCCAGAGGTAGACGTGCGCCACAAAGCCTGCGTTGTAATTCCACACACCGCCGTGCGGCAGCCAGCCGGTTTCGGCGGGAATATCTTCTTGCGAGCACGCTTGCATCAGCCGGATATGTCCCTTGACGATCGGGTCATCCTTCTCAAAGACCAGGCCCGGATAAATCGCATGCGAAAGCGCCCATTGAGCCGTTTGGGGTCTGGGACGATCCCACTCATTCTCAGCCGCCCACTGGGCATCGCCCTTCAGCAGCATGGGCAGGTAGTCGAACCCTTCGGGATGGCGGCGCATCTCGTGGTGAGCCGCGGCAAAGAACGCGTCCCGCAACTCTTTATAGAACGGTTTGACCTCGCCCAGGTCAGGAAGGCCGAGCCGATCTCGAGCTTCCGTAATCGCCTTGAGCCCCGCCAGCACCCACAGGGTGTTCGTGAACTCGGAACGGACGCCGCCCAATCCGCCGTCGCCAAAACCGGGAGCCAGAAGCCCGTAGTGGCCGTTTAAGCTTCCGTTGTCCCGGGCGCTGTCGCGCAGGTTCACGAGAAATCTCGCCGCCCGCGCCACGTTGGGCTGCATCTCGCGGAAGTAAGTCCAGTCCTGGCTGAGTTCAGCCTGGCGAACCAGCGTGAACAGGGCGATGCCGGTGTCTTTCCAATGCTCCCGCCCACCCCCGGCGAAGACGCCACCCTCGGCCTCCTGGCGTTTCCAGGTCGCCTCCAGGCCCTCTTGCGCTTCCTTATTATAGCCTAGATAACGAGCTGCCTCCAAAATGAAGTGCCCATCCACCACCCAGAGGCCGCGATAAACCGTCGGCCCCACCTGAAACGTCGTCCGGCCCGCTCTCTCCTCCCGAGCCTGCTGAAGATTGCGCGCGCAGGCAACCAGGAACTCCCCGCGCCGACCCGGAAGTTGCCACCTTACCCCTGCTTCAAACGGCGCCCAGTTCTCCCAGTCGTCGCGGGCCTCGGCCAGAAGGCGGTCCGGCGTTTCAAGCCCCTCCTTTAATCTGTCGATCCCCTGGCCCTCTTGGGGAAATCGAAAGAAACAGCGGCAGGGCCTGCCCTCCGCAGCAGTCGCAGCTTTGAGCAGATACGACCGGAAGACGGCGCCATCCTCGTGAGGTGAAAGCGGCGAATCCGCCAGGAGGAAGGGCGGCCCCGCTTCGCTATCGAGGCGCAGCAGCGTGATCCCGGCCGACGGTTGCAGCTTGATCTCCCGTTTCGTCCTGACCACTACCACCGGAACTGCCTTTTCGCTGTGTGCTGAGCGCGCCTCGACTTGCAGGATCACGTTATCCACTCGGCCTTCGCCGGGGCGGCGGGTCGCAAACATCGTGAGTTCGAGATAGGCTTCGGGACGGTCAATCCTGGTGTGGATGATCGGAACACCCGGAGCTTCAAGCCGCTGTTCGCGCACCTCGTTGGCTTCCATGCCGAGAAGTGAGAATTCCACAATCTCCGGAAAGTAAGCGATGCCACCACTTTGCCCGGGATGGCCGCAACGCAGTTCGCCATGCTCGCCCACCAGGCTCTTGTAGTGATCGTCAGGAAAACAGTAGGCCGTTTGCCAGGAACGGGGCGAGTAGCGGAAATCGATGGCAGCCGGCGCGGAGTTGCTCTCGTCGCTTCCAGGGGTTTTCTCAAGATCAGTCCCAGCCTCGGACTCGATCTCGGAACGGCTTCGCGCCCCGAGCCCTGATGCACGGCCTACGACGCCGGCCGTCCCCAAGCTCAAACCGAGGTTTCGTAGAAACTTGCGCCTGCTTGATCCGCTCACGTCTTCTTCTCCCACTCGCGGCCCCCAACTTCTGCACGGTATCGACGGACTAGGGTGCGTGCAAACCGCGGCGGATTATATCCCACTTCAGGGTTTTCAAACCAATGCATGTTGGGCCAGCGCATTTGTGGAAGCCGGCGGCGCTCCTCTGTAGCCGACTGTTTGTCACTGCTGCGACCTCGCCTCCCACTGGAAAGCCTGACTTCGTTTTGCGCAGAATGTGCATCTCCGGCGCGTTTTGGGCTCTATTTGGTGCTAATTTGCACGCAAAACGCGCATAATTTGCAGCATTCAAAAGAGCCATGTCATTCGTTTTAAAGTACTTATTCAGTTCGTTCCCACTATTTTCCATTTTTTGTAGAAGGCCGGTTTCCTGCTTGGCGGGGAGTATTCCAGGTTCTCTCAAAGGTCGAGGCGTCACCAGGCTTGCCTACGACAATATGTCCACAACACGACCATGTATATAGGCTATCACAGGTCAGTAGGATTGTCAAGCGAAAAATGCGAAAGAGGGTGATGCCCCTCCATCACTCATCCAGCGCGGCGCCCGAGAAAATAGGCCGGCCGGCAAGGGAGACGCGGAAGCCGTAAACCGCCAAAGCGAGAACAAACAGCACGCCCAGAATCGTTGGGGCGGCGTGCCACTGGGAGAGCTGGATGCTGTGGACGAAATTAGACAAGACATCATCAGTCGTGGCTAACACGATCAGACAAAAAAGCCCGAAGCGCTTCACGACAAATATCACAATTCCGAAAGTTATCACGGTGTCTACGGCGTCCACGAGCGGATATTTCCCAGAGAAGGCGTTCAGGGCGGGGAAGATGAGAACGAAGACTGCCGCCGCCACCCAGTCCTTGCGAAGCAAAAGGCGGAGCAGGACGAACAAAAAGAAAAGGGCGAGGGCAACGCCGAGATCGATAGGGATAATCCCCAATAATTGCGCAATCATGCCGCGCGCTCCGAGCAGCGGCTCGAGACTGGTCGTTATCGGTTGGGGCGGGAGCCTTCCAAACCAGCCTTCGGCAAAATGTCGAATGAACAAGGGGCGCCAGCCGACGCCCAGGGCGACTCCCATAAGAACGTTGCGGCCGACCAAGGGATCACGGAACTGCCCGGCCAACACGCGGCTCCAGGAGATAAGCGCGTTGGGCCAGCGCCGGCGCACGAAAGGTTCGAGGCCGATGTAGAGCAGACATACAAAAGCGGCGAAGAAAAGCGCGAGGCTGGTGATGATTACAAACAACAAAAACTCGTAACCGTTGGGAAGATGGTGAGCCTCAATCCCCCAGGCAAGCGCGAGAATCACCAGAACGAAAACAGCCAGGCGAAAAGCGCCGCGCCGGTCGCCCCGCCCCAGCCGCAGATTCCGTCGAGCCAGGAAGACGGCCCCCACCAGCACTGCCAGGAACAGCCCCAGAAAGATTGCACCGCTGGCCTTTTCCCGCGCCGTCTGCTGATACTCTTGTATCCGCGAGGGCCGCGTCCACGGCAAGACCAACTGGAAATAGACAGGTTTGCCGCGGTAAGCCGCGGCTTCCACGCGCAGCGGCACGCCAGGCCGCCCGGGCGCTACGCCCGCCCACGCTGCCCGCGCATCGCTCCCCACCGGAGGCGCCCACTCAGGCTCGGCGGGCTTGAACTGCGCGATGTCCAGTCCGGCGGCCTTGAACAGCGCCGGCCAGTCAGGCGCCGGAGCCGTTCCCTTTGATTGCTCGAGTTGGGGGGGCACCGCCTCGAAGTATTCCAGCCGTCCGCTCGGATCGAGCGCTTCGTAGGTCATCCCAGAAACATCCCGCGAAGGATCGCTGGGCGCGACAGACCCGACACTGAAAAGCATCAGCGCCAGGAGATAACGCGGGCTCTCGCGATACCAGAACTGGATCGCCGAAGGATTGCCTGACTTCAGTTGTTCCCAGCGATTGGGGGTCTTGTCGTGCTCTTCGATGTATCGCAGATAGTCGTCGTCCTGAAAGAAGCCGGAAGCCGAGTCCACCGGAGGCGCGGTGTAGCCGAATTGCTGGAGCAGTTCGTGCGCCTTCCCGGCCAGAGCGTCGGGAGGATTTGGCAGGGGAACCATCCCGGTTATGTAGACCTTGTCGCTCAGCGCGCAGAAGGGGACGAGCATGACAAAGACGGAAGCAAGCCACGCCACGGCGACGCGGGGCTGGAGGCCTTCGGTTTCGCCCGCTGCCGCGACAAGTTCAGGCGAGGGCGTTTCGCCCGCCGCCAGCGCCGCCGCCAGCGGATCTCCGCCCGGGAGCGCTGCGGCGACGGCCAGCGCCGAGACCGGCCGCTGCCGCGGGTCTTTCTCGAGGCAGCGCAGGATTACGCGCTCGACCGCCGGGTCAACGTCCGCGATGTGGCTGGAGGGCGCGGTGGGGGTTTCTTGCGCGTGCTTGCGTTTCAACTCCGCCAGTGTCGCCGCCTCAAAAGCCTTCTTGCCGGTGAATATCTCGTAAAGCACCAGGCCCAACGCATAGAGATCGCTTTTCACCGTGGCGGCCCGGCCGGCGAGCTGTTCAGGAGACATGTAGGCGGGCGTGCCGATAATCCTTCCTTCGCCCGGCTCATCGCTGCGCACGGCGAGTCCGAAATCGGTGATGCGGGCGTGGCCCTGGCCGTCAATCATGATGTTCGAGGGCTTCAGGTCGCGGTGCAGCACGCCTTTGTCGTGCGCGGCGGCGAGCCCGGCGCAGAGCTGGCGGGCGATTTCGAGCGCCTTGGCGGGCGGCAGCCGTCCGATGCGCTTCAGGAGCGTGGCCAGGTCCTCGCCATCCACGTATTCCATAGAGAGGAATAGCCGGCCCTCGATCTCACCGATGTCGTAAACGCGGCAGACGTTGGGATGCGAAACCTGGCGGGCATTGCGCACCTCGGCGCGGAAGCGGTCTGCCATCGCGGTGGTGTCGGCGTCCGACCGGCCAGGCCCCGCCGGACTTTCGGGAAGAAACTTGAGGGCTACCGCTTGCCCCAGCTTCAGGTCGTCGGCGCGATAGACCTCGCCCATGCCGCCGCGGCCCAGCAAGCCGATAATCCGATAACGCTCGCCCAGCATTTCGCCGGGAGTAAAGCGGCCGCCGTCCGTCACGGGGCCCGAGCCGGAGCGCGGCCTGCCCGGCGAAGGCGAGCCCGCCCGCTGCGGCGTCTGGTGGGTTGGGGCTTCGGTGGGCAGTTCCGTGAACGGGGTCGCGGGCTTGCCACAGGACGCGCAGAAACGCGCCCCTTCGGCCATCTCTTCGCCACACTGTGCGCAACGAGTCATCAGCATGGGATTCTGCTCCTGGCGGAGAAGGTGATCTTTTTCTTGCTCGGCAGCATGTAGCGGCGGGTTTACCCCGCCATCCGTTCAGTCTTCAATGTCGGATAGCGGCGTAAAGCCGCCGGCACGCCCCTTTTTTCGCAGCCTGTTTACGCCGCCCGCGCCGACGGTAACTCGGCCAAGGCGCTGTGGGCCGACACCAGATCCGGGTACATGCCGAGAAGCCGATTGAGATGAGTCATCTCCAGTAAATGATTCACCTGTGTCGTGGCGCCGGCAATGGCGATCTTCCCACCTTCACGCTCCATAAGACCGAACCACATGGCCAGCATGCCGATCCCGGCGCTGTCGATGAACTTCAGGCCGCTGAAATCCAGGACCAGCTTCCTGGATCCCTGCTTGATCTTCTCCCGGATGGCGTGCTCGACCTCGCCCAACCGGTTTCCCAGCACTAGGCGTCCCGTGAAGCTGATCGCAGTAACTCCAGGTGAAAGCTCGCGAGCTTCTATATCGACGACTATAGTTGAGCTTCCTCCTTTTTTCAGAAGCCTTCCAACATCCACACGTTGTTGGTGAGGACGCCGCTGCCGATCGCGAGGTAGCGGCCGTCGGGTGAAGGGACGGCCCAGGTTTCACCCGCCCATCCCTTGTGCTGCCACAGCGGCCAGGCATTACCCTTCAGATCCACGTAAAGCAACGTGTCGCCTTGGGGCGAGCGAGAGACGCAGTAAATCCCCTTGCCATCTGGGGACCACTCAAGGGAGTCGGCGAGGTTCGGCCAACCCTTCACGGTGAGTTCCCCGTCGGACCCGCCGGACACTGAAAGCAAGCGGATGTGAATCCCGGCCTCTCTAGTTCTCGAAATGGCAAAGGTCGACCCGTCGGGAGACAACGCCGCAGCGTAGTCATGCGAGGGGTCTTTCGCAATAGTCGTGAGGACCTTCCCTCTGCCTTTCAGCGGGTCGAAGGCGGTAAGCGTGAACAGCTTTTGGTCGGGGCTCGCCTCGAGGACCGCGCAGAGGCTGGCGGGGGCACGAGCGCACCAAAAGCCATGAGGATTTCGCGATTCCAGCACCAGTTGCGGCACGCCGCCGCCCACCGCGATGCGCATGAGCGGAAACGGAGTGGAGGGCTGAATTATTTTGGGGACTTCCCGATAAAGTATCCAGGCGCCATCGGGGCTGGCTTGCCCACTGCTGGTGTTGTGCTGCGATCCTGCGACCGCCGGCTCGACCGTGTCCTGGCCGATTGTCTGCCTGAAGACGCCGAATCCACCGCTACGATCGGAGGTAAACAGCACCGTTTTGCTGTCCGCTGTCCAGCCGCTAGGGAAGTCGTTGGATTCGTCATGGGTCAGGCGGCGAGGGGGATTCATGCGTGTGCCGCCGGCAGTGAGTTCGCCCCGGTAGATCTGCTCCTGGTAGATGAACTTGAGCACCGCGAGCCGCTTTCCATCCGCAGTGACGCTGGATCCCCAAATCCCCGTTCCCGCCCACTGCGTGATCCGCTGTGGCTTGCCGGTGGGCATACCGCGACTATCAATGGCGATCTGCCAAAGGTTGCAGTCAGGCGAGAACTGCGTTTCCCGCCGCGAGTAGACGATTCGCCCGCCGGGAAGCCAGCAAAAATCCACTAACGAATCGTCCGCTTCCGACACCACCACCCTACGGTTCGCCCCCTTCAGGTCGCAGGTTTCGATCGCCGTCTGTTCCTTCTCGGGAGTGCGCTCCTCCCTGATGTAGGCCAGCCGGTGCCCATCCGGCGACCAGCATACGCTGGCGCTGGCGCTGATCCATTCCTTTTCTCCCAACGCCAGGACCCTTTGTGGATTTTCTCCCTGGCTGCCCATCACCCAGAGCTCCCGATCCTAGGCCGTGCCCCCCGGTTGTGGAATGAAGGCGATGCGTGTCCCATCCGGCGAGACCGCCATACCTACTGCGCCTTCTCGAAGTTCATGTGCCGATTGTCCCAGCACCGAGACCGTCCACATGCTTGCGCGCCTGCCGCCCGGTTCGTAGGTAAAGGCAAGCAATTGAGTGCCGTTTGGAAACCAGGATTGCGCACCCCAAAAGGCATTAGCGGGGATCCCGGCAGGCTTGGCGATCACGCGCTCTTCGCCACTCGCAAGCAACTTGACGTGAATCCCGGCCGTGTCGAAGTAAGCAAGGTACTGGCCATCGGGAGAAAGGACACCCCCAACGACAGGGTTGTCGCTGGAGTTGAAGGTCAACCGTTTCTGCGTCAATTCGGCCGTGGGCTGAGGTGCGCGGTGCAGAAGGGACCAAGCCACCGCAAGTCCGGCCAAAATCACCGCCAGCACGACTACAGTTCCGATCACAGCCGTTTTGTGCCGCTTGAGGAGGCTGGCGATGATGACGGAATCCGACGTAGGCTCCAGAGCGGCTTCACGCGGTAACGCGGCCGTCTCGCCTCGTGGTGCGGGCGTCTCGCCCGCTGTCGCACGGGCGTCCCGCCCGTGCGCTTCTTCCTGGCGGGAGCGGGACGCCCCCGCGACCGCGGCCGAGACGGCCGCGCTACGCCCCGATTCCGTGTCGCGCTTCAGGCGCTTCAAGTCGGCGCGCAGTTCTGCGGCGGTCTGGCATCGCAGTTCGCGATCCTTTTCCAGCGCCTTGTTAATAATCTCTTCCAGCTTCAGCGGCACTTCTAGATTCAGACGCACTGGCGAGGTCGGAGCTTTGTGGAGGATCCCGTCAAAGATGAGGGCGGAAGTCGTTCCGCTGAAGGCCGGATGGCCGGTGGCCATCTCATACAGCACCACGCCGAAGCTGAACAGGTCGGTGCGGGCGTCGAGTTCTTCGCCCCTCGCTTGCTCCGGCGACATGTACGCCACCGTGCCCATCGCCACGCCCGGACTGGTTAAGTGATCGGGTTCGAGAGAAGCCGTCGGCGTGTCCTGTCGGGGCGGGCCTTGTGCCTGCCTGAGGCCACCCACAAGGGGCGCCCCTGCGGTGAGTTTGGCCAGCCCGAAATCGAGAATTTTTGCTTGCCCCCGTGCGGTGACAAAGATGTTCGCCGGCTTGATGTCGCGGTGCACGATGCCCTTCGCATGAGCCGCGTCCAGCGCATCGGCAATCTGGATAGCCAAGTCAAGAAGCGTTTCCACTTTTAGGGGCGAAAGACCTTGCGCCCCTCGGGCGATCCGTTCCTTCAGCGTCTGCCCCTCGAGAAGTTCCATGGCGATGAAGGGCTTGCCCTCAGGTTCGCCAATTTCGTAGACCGTGCAGATGTTGGGATGATTCAGCGCGGCAGCGGCGCGAGCCTCACGCAGGAAGCGCTCGTAGGCTTGCTTATCTTGGAGCAGTTGGTCGGGCAGGAATTTGAGGGCCACGCAGCGGCGCAACGTGGTGTCTTCGGCCTTGTATACCACGCCCATGCCCCCGCCACCAAGCTTCTCGATAATGCGATAGTGGGAAACAGTCTGGCCGGTCATGGCATGGCCACCCGCCTTGGGCACTCATCTTAGGCCGCCGAAACGGTGGAGTCAATACGGATCTGCACTACGGAATTCGTGCGGATCCGGAGGACCTGCGAGCGAGGGAGGGGGCAATCGCGGGCGGCGCATACGTTGGTTTCTATGGATGCGCGATGGTTGACCTGGCGAAGCAAAAGGGCGCATACAGGAAGAGTGGTGTCTTCGCCGGTCACGGAGTTCCCTGGCTGATGATTTACCTTGTTCCTAGTGAAGTTTTCCGTGGATCGTGTTAGCTTGGAAAACGGTGAAATCGTCAACGTTCTTGGGCCGCTGCTCACAATACTTGCCGGCCATGCTCTGCGTCGTAATGCTTGCGGTGTCTCCCTGTCCAGGGCAGACTGCGGCGCGGCGAACGTACCAGCAAATCGTCTGCACTCGGTTCGCGTCCGGCGATGCCGGCATACCTGCGCCCATTCGCCAAGCCCTCGCTGGTCAACCCAAGATGCAAGTTCGAGACGAAAGGCAAAGGCTGTGGCAAGCCTCGACAACCGGCCTCGTGGAAATAGACCCTTCCGGCAACCAGCGAATCTGGACGGGGAAGGAGGGCCTGCCTATCCTGCCAGTAACTGGGATCGCTCGCGGACCGGATGGCAGGCTGTGGCTCGCCACACGCCAGGGTGCGGTTTGCTTCCAACCCGGCGCGCCTGGCGGCGAACAATGGTTCTATTTCTGGGGCAACCGCTATCTCAACGACAACCGCGTCTGGCAGATTGTGGCCGAAAAGGACGGCGCTTGGCTTCGCACGGAAACAGGCATTTCCCGAATCGAGTTCCAGCCCTTCGACCTCGAACGCAAGAGCGACCTGTTTATTCACCGCTTACAGAGCCGGCACAATCGCTACGGTTATACCGCCGATTGCGAATTGCTGCGCCCCGGAGACACGTCGTCGTTTCGGATGGCGCCCAGCGACAACGACGGCCTTTGGACAGCGATTTATGTGGCCTCGGAGTGCTTTCGTTTTGCCGTGACCCATTCGCCGGAGGCGCTGCGGAACGCGCGGGCATCGCTGGCCGCGCTGCTTCGGCTAGAGTCGATCACGGGAGTTCCGGGATTCCCGGCGCGTGCCCTTATCCATCGCGGCGATTACCGCGCTCCAGATGGCGAATGGCATTGGACCGCCGACGGCCAGTGGGAGTGGAAAGGCGACACGAGTTCAGACGAACTGGTCGGCCACTTCTTCGCCTACGCTGTGGCTTACGATCTACTGCCCGACGATCCGCAGCGGGCGGCGATCCGCGGCGCGGCAGGGAGAATCGCGGCGCATCTTCTGGACCATGGCTTGCAACTGGTGGGACCCGGCGGCCGGGTGACGACGTGGGGCAGGTATTCTCCTGCCTATTTCCATACCGCGAATGGCAGGGAGGACGCGGCGCTGAATTCTCTCGAACTGCTTTCACACCTCAGGGTCGCTTACCATCTCACCGGCGAGGAACGATTCCTGACGGCTTATCGTCAACTCATCCACGAGCAAGGCTATCTTGAAAACGTGATGCGAATCGCCCGGAGAAGCGAGATTAATTACTCCGATGAGGAACTGGCCTACCTCTCCTTCTATCCCCTGCTCAGGTACGAGGACGATCCGGGATTGCGCGCTCAGCTTCAGGCAGCTCTCAAAAGCTATTGGCGGGCCTGCGAAGCGGAACAAAACCCACTGTGGAACTTTATCTATGCCGCAGGAGCGGGCGCGAGAGACTACGACCTGCCCGCGGCAGCGGAAACACTGGAGCGAATTCCTCTCGACACGGTCTACTGGACCGTGAAGAATTCCCAGCGCATCGATCTACCGCGCGCGGCGGGCCCGGATCGTTTTCGTGAGGAGCAATCCTTGCGGGCGATCCCGCCGAACGAGCGCTGCACGATGAAGTGGAACGGGAATCCCTTCCAAATGGATTGCAGCTCCGAAGGACGCGCTGAGGACGACGGGGCTTTTTTCCTTCTGCCCTATTGGCTGGGGCGGTTTCACGAACTACTTCCGCCTTAACAACCCGGTTTCACGCAAAGGCGCAAAGTACGCAAAGGTCGCAAAGGGAAGCAGGGGCTTCTCCTTCGCGCTTCTTTGCGCCTTAGCGTCTTGGCGTGAGCTGTTTTGGTATTTTGACGTCTTCTTTCGCCCTGGGCTACACTTTTCCGTCCCAACCGGGACTGATGCGACTTACGCAGCTTCCTGCAGACTTGCTGGAAGGCTGGAGCTTAGTATCTGCCGCACCCGGTCGCAATTCTCTTTCACCTCGTCTTTATAGCGGGGGTACATTCCAACCACGATGCAGTCTTGGGGTTTGATGTTTGCCAATGCGGTCGCAAACGCCTCATCGATGCTCTGCGGCGAGCGCGTCCTGCGGCCGGCAGCCAGGATCTTAAACAGGAAGCAGGTCCTCGACGTCTGCCGGGCGACGCGGTACGCCACGGGAGGATCGGCTTCGAGGTAGACCTCTGAGGGAGGCTCCGGCACAACGCCCAGCAACTTGCGAAGTTCCTCGGGGGTTCGAGTGCGGTTGTAGGCGCAGAGCATGTAGAAGTCGACATCCCACCCGCGTTCTTCAACATATTCGACTACCTCTGACTTGTGGGTTCCAATCCCCACCAGCACTCCCGCCTGGCGCACTTTCTTCGTGTACTCCTGCACCTGGTCCATCTTTCCGGAGCGGAAAAGAACGTCGGTTTTTTCTCCGTGATGATAGAGAGCGATGGGCTGGATGCGCTTCACGGATTCTGCTACGGGGTCGCTGGTCGTCTCGGTCGCGACCAAAAGCATTTCCCCTCCGGCGGCGCGATGTTTCTGCAGATCGGAAAGCGCCCGGTCGTTGTGGCCGTATTGGTAGGCATTGATGCCGTTCTGCTCGCACTGGCGGAGAGTCTCGCAAACACGCTCCGGCGTATTCCATTCGCGCATGAGTTGGTCGAGCAACGAGTTGAAATGGGAGTAGCCATAGAACTGGTTGCAGCCAACCAGCAGGCGGCTGATCTGGTAGCGGCCGAAACGGACCCTTGGAAGGCTGCCCGTTGCGGACGTTTGTGGGATGCCTGGAAAAGGCCGGACCGCAGCAGCAGCCGCAAGTCCCGCAGATGACTTCAAAAACTCTCGTCGACTATTCATCGAATCTGGACCTCCTGGATGGCACCGTGAACATCTAACACCATCAACGGTCGTTGTCAACTCAGGCCAAAGACAGGTAGCGGCGAGTTTAGCTCGCCAAATGGCGGCGTAAAGCCGCCTCTACATCAAACTGTACCACTACCCGAAAACTGAACGGTGCCGCCGGTCTCACTTCTCTACCGGCAAATCGGCACGGCTGCTCCAGTCCTCCCAGGAGCCGTCGTAGATGCGGACGTGCTCGTACCCAAGCAGGCGCAGGGCAAAATAGAGTTCGGCGGCGCGAATTCCGATCTGGCAGTACGTCACCACCTCCTGGCCGGGCGAAACCTGGGCGTCGGAGAAGATCTTTGCCAGCGAAGGAGCGTCCAGAAAGGTATTGAACTCGCCAGGATTGACGACTCGCGTCCACTCGAGATTGACGGCGCCGGGTATGTGGCCGCCGCGTAGGCCTTCAACCCTCTCTCCGCTGAACTCCGGCGCGGACCGCGCATCCAGCAGTCTGATGTAGGGATCATGGAGGTGAGCGTTCACCCAATCGGATGTGGCGATTGTGGCGGGGTTCGGCTGAGGCTCGAAGTCGCCGGCAGCCACGCGTGGCGAATCCGTGCTAAGGGGACGTCCTTCGCCCCGCCACTTCCTAAACCCTCCATTCAGGACTCGCACGTGTGGATGCCCGAAAAACTCCAAAACGTAAAAGACACGCGCCGCGAATCGGTTGGCTTGGTCGTCGTAGATGACCACCTGAGAGCTTGACGTGATCCCTGTGGCACGAAAAAGGCGCGCGGCGAGTTCCGGAGGTATTGGGAAGCCGTGACGGTTGGCGTCCAAGTCGTCGGTTTCGAGGGCGGGAAGGTTTACCGCCCCGGGCAGGTGCTCGAGCTGGTATTCCGCGCGAGGCCTCGCATCCAATAGACGCAGTTGGGGGTTTGAAAGCAGTTGCGCGAGCTGCTGGGTTTCCACCAGGAGTTGCGGGGGGCGGTATGACAGGACTTGGCCCAACAGCCCGCTCAAGCCCAAAACAAACACCGTCACACACAAGCTTGCCACTTTCAATGCAACCTCCCTTGGGTGACAAATCAATGCTGGCTATCGATTGCCAGCGCCGGTCATGTCATTCTGAGCAAAGCGAAGAATCTCCGCAGTGGTCTGTCTCCGTTTTGACTGCCGAGATTCTTCGCTTCGCTCAGAATGACACACGGAATTTGGTACTTCAAGAAGCAACCCAATCGGCAGTTGTCTACAGCGTCGGTGGTTTCGGAACCGGCGGGGGAAGGGCATGGGCTTTGACTTCCGATTGGAACGGAAGCTGCTTGTGGGTCCCGTCGCAGAAAGGTTTGGTGCCGGATTGACCGCAGCGGCAAAGTGAGATCGAGGTTCGTCCCGCCAAGTCGAAGGCATTGCCCTCGGCATCGCAGATTGTGAATTCCCCTTCAACTCGCAGTGAGCCGTTCTTGTTTACGGTAATCTTCATCGAGTGCTCCTCCGAAAGGAAAGTTGTAAGTGTGGCCCTTGTCTCCACCCCATAATTGCAAATGCCCGAAGGGCATTAAGATCATTAGCCGTAGGTGAAACCTACGGGCGAATGGCCACCAGCGCTCGATTTCTGGCGACCCCGAAGGGATCGAACGTGCCCGTTCAACCCCTTTCGGGGTTGGGGGACCCGAGGTGGACGTGCTTTCCGTAGGTTTCACCTACGGCTAATGAGATTGGGTCCCTTCGGGACCCAGCGAGCGTGCGTAGTCAATGCGGCGTGGGGCCGGGGGGCTCCGCCAGCGCCAAACGGCTTGAGCAAAACCAGAATCAGAATTCCGAAAAACACCAGCGAAATTGCGCCGTGCAGGGCCAGGCATTCGCGGCGGCGCAATTCCACGCGGCCCGCCAAGAACGCGGCGGCCCGGAAATAGACCCTCAAATCTAAGACGATCAGGACCAAGACAAGCAGCAGCTTTGCGTGCAGCCAGTGCTCGAGCAAATAATGAGGGTTTTGACCGATCAGAATTGCTCCCGTAATCACCATCAGCGCGGCGCCGGGATGAGCCAGGCCTTTGAAAAGCCTCATCTCCAATCGCCCGAAGGCCGCGCGGGCTTCAGGGGAAGGTTCTTCCGAATGAACGGCCAGAACGTGCGTAACGACCAGTAAGCTGCCGAGCCAGAAAACAAGTCCGATCAGGTGGAACACCAAAATCCAGGCGACCATGTCACCCCCTTGCTGTGTAGTTTCGACTATTTCTTCCGAACCCGCAACCGGTGTCAAGCGGTTTCGCGAACCGATCATTGGACTCCCAGCTTACGTCAGTGTCATACCCGCGAAACTGGGAATGGAACGCCGCTGGATGAATTCCACGCCCAGTACCTTCGCGCCTTGACTTCTGGCGGGAAAGTGACTCATTATGCGGAAGGTCAAAGACGGTTACTTGCGGAGCATCAAGTGGCAATCAAAACTGTAGGCGTATTGGGTGCGGGAACCATGGGTCCCGGAATCGCGCAGATCCTGGTTCGAAGTGGCTATACGGTGTTGCTCAACGATGTCTCGCAGCAATTCCTCGATTCGGCAGCGGCCAGAATCGCCAAGGGCCTCAACCGCGATGTTGAAAAGAATCGTCTGACCGAAGAACAAGGCGAGAAGGCGCTCCGCCGGCTGACGACCACAATGCGAGTCTCGGACCTGGAGGCTGTCGACTTCATCATCGAGGCGGTAACCGAGAACTTCGAGGCCAAGGTCGGCGTCCTCCGGGCGGTTGAGCCTCACTGCGGGCCTGGCGTTATTTTCGCCTCCAACACTTCGTCCATTTCCATTACCCGCCTGGCGGCCGCGACGCAGCGCCCCGATCGCTTCATCGGGTTGCACTTTTTCAACCCTGTGCCGGTGATGAAGTTGGTCGAAGTAGTTCCCGGCCTGGCAACCTCCGCGCAGACCGTGGAAGCCGCCGAGAGCCTGGCCACGTCGGCGGGTAAGTCGCCGGTGCGCGTGAATGACGCGCCAGGATTCATCTCCAATCGCCTCCTGATGCCCATGATCAACGAAGCCGTTTGCTGCCTGATGGAAGGCGTTGCGGACGCAAAGGGCATTGATGACGTGATGAAGCTGGGTATGAACCACCCCATGGGGCCGCTTGAACTTGCCGACCTGATCGGCCTGGACGTTTGCCTGGACATCATGAAAGTCCTCTATGAAGGTTTCTGCGACTCGAAATACCGCCCTTGCCCATTGCTGGAAAAGATGGTGAACGCCGGACGCCTGGGACGCAAGACGGGACAAGGGTTCTACGGGTACCGTTAATTTTTCCAGGTTTTTGCGATAGTACCATTGACGAAGGGTACGAAATAGTATATGGAGTGGGTTGGCTGAGCGCTTTTTCGGCCCGTAGACCTGCGGCAGCGATTTCCGCAGGTGGCTGTTGCGCTCGCCAAAGGCACCAGGGAGGTCGCTCTTAGCTCGGCCGAATTCACGCTCGCAAGGGGTTGACGAAACGAGGACTGGGAAAAACGCATCATATTAAGGGGAATCCACCACTACGAAGGATAGCGACATGACTCCAGAGCAAAGCGAAAAGGGCAAGGCCATTGATTTGGCCGTGTTCCAGATCGAGAAGGAATTTGGCAAGGGTTCCATCATGCGCCTGGGGACGAAGGATGTCATGGTGCCGGCAGAAATTATTCCCACGGGCTCGGTTTCCTTTGACGCCGCGCTGGGTGTGGGCGGAATGCCGCGCGGCAGGGTGGTGGAAATTTTCGGCCCGGAGTCGAGCGGCAAGACCACCATTGCGCTGCACGTGGTGGCCGAAGCGCAGAAACGCGGTGGAATGGCGGCCTTCGTTGATGCCGAGCACGCTTTGGACGCGCCATATGCCAAAAGGCTGGGTGTGGACGTCGACAACCTGCTGGTTTCGCAGCCGGACTACGGTGAGCAGGCGCTGGAAATCGCCGAGGCGTTGGTCCGCTCTAACGCCATTGACGTTCTGGTGATTGATTCCGTCGCCGCGCTGGTTCCTAAGGTCGAACTGGATGGCGACATGGGCGACTCACAGCCCGGACTCCAGGCGCGACTGATGTCGCGGGCTATGCGTAAGCTCACTGCCATAGTGGCGAAGTCGAAAACCTGCCTGATCTTCATCAACCAGATTCGCGAGAAAATCGGTGTAATGTTCGGCAACCCTGAAACCACCACTGGCGGCCGGGCGCTGAAGTTCTATTCCTCCGTGCGCGTGGACATCCGGCGTATTGCCTCCATCAAGGATGGTGAACGCGTGGTGGGCAATCGGACCAAGGTAAAAATCGTCAAAAACAAAATGGCCGCTCCCTTTCGGGAGGCAGAATTTGATATTATATATGGCGAGGGGATCTCAAAAGAAGGTGATCTGATCGACGTAGCCGCGGAGCGCAATATCCTCGAAAAAAGTGGGGCGTGGTTCTCCTACGGAGGTGAGCGCATCGGGCAGGGCCGCGAAAACGCCAAGCAATTTTTGCGCGACAACCCCGACGTGCGCAAGAAGCTTGACGTGGAAGTGCGGAAGGCGCTCAACCTGCCGGCGTCCCCTGATGCTGCTGCCGCGGCGGAAAGCGCCGCTGCCGCAAAGGGTAAGAAGTAAGTGCAGGCTGACGGTGGTGCAGACCTGCGGCTCCGGGATTGAACATTCCGGAAAACCCGCCGATATCGATAATAAGTCTGCACTACCAACTCGACATCTGGGTCGAGCCGCAGACGGGAAAGCTGGTCTGTCTTAACGCATTTTGGGAATTTCGGAGTTTCTCCCCACCGGCAGTCGCCAGCTACCGGGGTGGGAGCTTATCCAACTCGACTTAAACCAAGGAGGTCCTGATTACAACCTTGCGCAAAAGATTAGCCATCCTGGCTGTGGCCGCTTTTTTCCTGTTTGGAATGAACACCCTCTCCGGGGTCGCGCTGAACTCCCAGACTCCATCCACGACGGCGTCCTCACGCGCGCGATCCTCCCTCAAAAAACCCTCCACTTCCAAGCTCCACACCGCGAGGAAGCTAAATTCACCAACTCGATCAGCAGTCTATCGCAGACGCAACCGACGTCGGCTGATGAGTGACGCCGGCTATCGTTTCAGCTCGTTCGGCGAGCCGGCGGCGGAAGACAACCCGGTCGGCGACGATCCCGCCGTGCGCCAAGCGGCTCTTACGGCTCTGGGCAACTGGAACGGCAGCCTGGTCGTCGTGAACCCCAATACGGGGCGTGTTCTCAGCATCATCAATCAAAAGCTGGCGCTTTCCAGCGGTTTCACGCCCTGCTCGACATTTAAGCCTGTAGTGGCATTGGCCGCCCTGAAGGAAGGCATCATCACCCCCTCCACCAAACTCTACGTCGGCAACCGTCAGCGGATGGACCTTACTGAGGCGCTGGCCCGCTCTAATAACGTATTCTTCCATAAGCTGGGTGAGATGCTGGGATTTACGCGACTGGCGCAATATGCTCATGAGTTCAATTTAGGCGAGAGAACCAGCGAAAACATTCCGGGTGAGTCTCCAGGGAAATTCCCAACCTCGTCCCCCGAAGGTGGGGCCGGCTATCTGGCGTACTACGGGATGAACATGGAAGTAACCCCGCTTCAAATGGCCGCAGTGATTTCAGCCGTCGCCAACGGGGGCACGCTGTATGAACTCCAATACCCACGCACCGCAGATGAACTGTCGGAATTCGAGCCCAAAGTCCGGCGCCAGTTGGGTGACCTGGTCCAGTACCTGCCCCAAGTCAAAGCTGGCCTCGAGGCAGCGGTGCTGTACGGAACGGGTCACTCCGCCTACGACCCCACAGTGCAGATTTACGGAAAGACCGGGACGTGCAGCGAAGACGGTGCGCGACTGGGCTGGTTCGTCTCCTTCGCTCAGGAGCAGCAACCCAAGTATGTGGCCGTGGTTCTCCTGCGCGGCGGACGCATGATGTTCGGTCCGCACGCCGCGGAAATCGCCGGGCGCTTCTACCGTGAAGTGCTGCGGAACGAGCGAATCGCTACACAGGCTAGTGTGGGGGCGGGGAAATAGAGTCAGCCGGACGTCAGTTGTCCGTGGTCCGTCGTCCGTTGGGCTCGAACCTTGATCCTACTCCGGCGTCCGGGAAGCTCTGTTTTGAAGTGAAAATCCAAGAGCAGGAAGCTCTCTATTAGGCGCGCGTCGCTATCCATAGTCTTTCGTCCCGCGAGTGCCGCCATTAGAAGCTATCACAGCATTCTGACAACTGACTACTGACAACTGACGACCGACGCCTGCCTCACACCTTCTCCAGCGCAATTTCCAGGTCGCGAATGATGTCGTGCCAGTCTTCAAGGCCCAGGGACAGCCGGATACCCTCGGGATGCATGCCGAAGGCGCGTTTCTGCTCTTCGGGCAGCGCCGAATGCGTCATCGAGAAAGGATGTTCGATCAGAGTCTTGACCTGGCCGAGGCTGACAGCCAGGGTGATGGAATAGGCGTGCTCGGCGAGGTAATCCACCAATTTCTCGGCTAGGCTCTGCTTCGAATCACTTCCCTTAAGAACGAAGTAGAGCATGCTGCCAGGAGCGAACAATCCGTCTGAACTGATCATCTGCCGGTGAGCCAACGCCTTCTGCGGGAAGCAATCCGTGCCGGGGTATCGGACGCAGGCTACCTTGGGATGCTTCGAGAGGAAGTCTGCCACGTGCTGCGCTGTCTTCTGCATATTCGACATGCGAGTGGCCAGCGTGGGCAGGCCGTAAACCAGGATGCCCCAGGCGGCACGCGGTGAAAGCACTCCGCCGAAATCCTTGCGGAAGAGCATGACTTTGTTGTACCACTCCGCCGGCCCAACCACGGCTCCGCCCATATCCGTTCCGAAGCCCCCGATTCCTTTGGTGAGGCTTTCCACGACGATGTGGGCTCCGAGCTTCAGAGGCCTCTGGCAGTAGGGCGTGGCAAAGGTGTTGTCCACGATCACCAGGACTCGATCGCGCTCCTCACGGCCGGAATTGACCTGGTCGGCGAGGCGGCGCACGCCGGCGATGTCGATCAATTCCATGGTCGGATTGGTTGGGGTTTCGAAGTAGAGAACGCGGGTGGCGGGTGTTATCTGCTCCTGCAAGGACTCCATCTTCAGGAAGTCCGTAAACCGGGTCTGCATGCCGAACCTGGGCAGCCAGTTGGTCATTAGACTGTACGTGCAGCCATAGAGGGTGTGGTGAGCCAACACCTCCTGACCCTGGCGAAGCGCCGAACCTAGTGCCGCACTGATCGCAGCCATGCCCGAGGCAAAGGTCACGCCGACTTCGCCCCCCTCGGCGTAGGCGAGGTTTTCCTCCAGCATCGCCCGTGTGGGTTCGTCCAGCCGGTCGTAGATGTAGATCGGCATGTGGCCGCTTAACGC
>Ga0209415_10002247_pt1 | contig 36331 bp, 26 predicted proteins | sample PeaSoiSIISIP2007_FD_187696 | JGI IMG/M metagenome (GOLD analysis project Ga0209415, IMG submission 187696) | Peat soil microbial communities from Weissenstadt, Germany - SII-SIP-2007 (SPAdes) (version 2) | ecosystem: Environmental > Terrestrial > Soil > Wetlands > Peat | place: Germany... | reverse complement strand
CTGGCGCGTCTGCCTATTCCGCCACTCCGACGTGGCCACCAAACGGAGCTAGCCGAGCCCCGAAGGCGCCTCGTACTGTACCGCACTCACCCCCTGGTCAGCCCGATCGCAACCCGCGCCGCGCCGACACCCAGCCGCTGCGCCTACATCCAGCCGCCGCGCCTACATCCAGCCGCGCCCGGACTTGACACGCTCCCCTAACGGCTCGACGGACTGAGTTCGATCGCCCAGTCCTCCGCGTCCCAGAGCGGGCCGGCCGATGTGGGGCTCTCGCTCACGTTGACGATGTCCGCCTGCTGAACGACGCTGATAGGAGCCTGGAACAGAGGAAGCGTCGGCAGGTCGTGGTTCAGCAATGTGTCCAACCTCGAGAGGAGCTGCTGCTGGACGGTCGTGTTGAGCTCGCCCATGATCTCCTCGTAACGAACTCCGACATGAGGGTCGTCGAGACCCGTCACGTCGCGGTTCACGTACCCTGCGGCAGCGGCCCCCGGCTCGCTACCTAACGGGGTCGGCACGCTCCATATCCAGGGACCGCTTGTCACCGCCCCCGCCTTTTGTGTTCCACTGGAGCCCGAAGACGCAACCGAAGTGCTCGAACCGACATTGTGCCCACCGAGACTCGGCGGGGATGAGGGAGTGACGGGCAGCACCGGGTCGGTGTAGATCAGGGCGTTCCAGGTCGGAAAGACAGGCATCTCGTAGGGAGCGAGGGCTATCTGATACGAGCCTCGAGGCAGCACGTTCCTCAAGAGATCGTCGATTGGCACGTTGTGGATCCTCAGGCCAATGCCGGACGAAGCCCACTCTGCCTGGAGCTGCAGTTCGAGCGCGTCGATGACGCCGTTGCCCCGTGGGCCCGTAATCGTCAGGGTGAGCGGGCCGCTGACCCCGTACGCGCGGAGCTCACCGCGGGCGTCCGGAACGTAACCGAGCGACTCGAGGGCCGTTGCTGCCTCGACCGGGTTGTATCGCACAGACGCCGCCTCGGCGAACGACCCCGGTTGCTCGAATGCGAAGACCCGACTACTAGCTGGGAGAGCGAGAGGGTCGTCAAAGTTGACTGCATCGGCCACGAGTTGGGCCCGATCGGTGGCAAGCGCCAGCGCCTTGCGCATGAGGGGGGTCCCGACAAGTGGGTCGTCCAGGTTGAAGACCAGCTGCCACAGCACCGGCGACGACGTCGTCGTCTTCGTAAGGTCCGTGCCGAGCAGCGCGCCTTCGGCAATCGTGGCGTCAATCTGTGGTCCCGGCGTGACCTCCGCGATCGAAACCGTCCCGTCCGCCAAGGCCGCGAGGGCAGTCCGGTCTGAGCGCTCGATAACGAAGACGATGCTTCGCAAGTGCGGCGGCGTCCCCCAGTACCTGGGGTTGCGCGTCAGTACGAGTCGTGTGCCCGGTTCAACGGCGCTGATGATGAACGGGCCGCCAGAGATCACCTCCGACGAGTGGAAGCCAGCGAAGGCCGACACCCAGCCCGCTCGCTCTGCGATGTGTGCGGGAACAAGATCTGAGAACAACCCCTCCCAGTCCGAATAAGGCCTCTCGAACACGACCGTCACGGTCTTGCCGTGATTGCCGGCCGAGATCGACTTGATGTCCCGATAGCCGGTTAGGTACCCGGCCGAAGGCAGCAGTGGGCCAGCCCGTAGCTGCTGCTGCCAGTTGTAGGTGAAGTCCGCCTCCGTGATGGGGTACCCGTCCGACCACGTCGCCTTCGGGTCGATCTGATAGCTGACGGTCATCGGACTCAGGCCGACAACTTCGGCACCCTCGATGAAACCGGTGGTCTCTGGTTGGAACTGGGGGTCGATCACGAAGGCTTGGGGCCACACCTGCTCCATCACCATATGAGTGACGCGGTTCGATCCACCGGGAGTCGATGGGTTGAAATTGGTGGGCAGGTACGGTACGGCCACGGTGACTGTCCCGCCGTCGGCGAAGACGGGATTCACCGCCTGGGCCTGCGTCGTCGGAGTCGTCGTCGGGGGCGAGGCGCTGCTGCAGGCTGACGCGACGACGGCGACGCCCACAAGGAGGGCGAGCGCGGCCCGCCTCAGCTCCACCGAAGTGACAAGGCGACCGTGACGAACGCGAAGATGAGCACGAACACCACGGTGATCCGGTCGAGATTGCGTTCAGCGACGGTCGATCCAGCGGCCGCAGATCCCGTCGAGGCGCCGAACATGTCCGAGAGGCCGCCTCCTCGCCCGCTGTGGAGCAGTACCAACACCACGAGCCCGAGCGCTACCAGCACGTCGATCCCGACGAGAATGTCGGTCAGCACTTCGGGGAACCTCCTCTCGGCCGTCCAGCCGGCCAGCAGGTTACCACCGGCCGGAGCTGCCACCGGGGTCGGCGGCGCCGTGCTGGCGCCTGCTCGCCCTGGTAGAGCCAGCTACGGCATGACGCTCAATCTTGCGATCTTGCGATCGAGACGAACTTGTCGGCATCGAGGCTTGCGCCCCCGACAAGCAATCCGTCGACGTCCGGGCAGGAAAGGAGCTCGCCGGAATTGTCCGGCGTGACTGAGCCGCCGTACTGGACGAGCATCGAGCGCGAGATCTCACCGCCGCCGAGGCGCGCCAGCTCTCGTCGGATCGCGAGCGCCATCTCTTGTGCGTCTTCCGCGCTCGCAGTCAGGCCGGTGCCGATGGCCCAGACCGGCTCGTAGGCGATGACGATCGACGCGAGAGCTTCAGGGCCGCGGTCCTCGAGCGCAGCGGTGAGCTGATTGGACACCATCGGCTCGGCTCGACCGGCCTCTCGTTGCTCGCGCGTCTCGCCGACGCACAGGATCGGCGTCATGGCGTGTCGCAGTACGGCGTCCAGCTTCGCTCTCACGACCCCGTCGGTCTCCCCGAACAGCCAGCGGCGTTCGGAGTGCCCGACGATCACATAGCGAACATTGAGCTTTGCCAGCATCTCCGCGCTCACTTCGCCTGTGAAGGCACCGGCGTCCTCGAAGTGGCAATTCTGCGCGCCGAGGGCGATGGGAACGCCGTCAGACTCGAGCGCCGTCTGCACCGACCGCAACGAGGTGAACGACGGGTGCAACGAGAGGTCGATCCCGTCCGGGACCGGATCGGCTCGGAGCAGGGCGGCGAGCTTCTGCACGACCTGAATGGCCTCATAGTGAGTGTGATGCATCTTCCAATTGCCGCTGACGAGCACCCGACGGCCAACTCCACGTTTGCTCATCGGCTCGCCTGGCTCACGAGCCCGCGCTCGGCTTCATCGGCTCTCGGATCCTGCACCGGGCTCAGATGCTTCGGAATCAAGATCGCCGGGGACCGCCGGCCTCGCGTTCGGCGCCGTGCGCAGCGCCGCCAATCCGGGTAAGTCCCCGAACTCGAGCAACTCGAGCGAGGCGCCTCCGCCGGTGGAGAGATGGTCGATCCTCTCGGTGAGCCCCAGTTGGGCGAGCGCGGCCGCGCTGTCCCCCCCACCGACGACCGTGGAACCGGAGCACCGTGCCATCGCCTCGGCGATCGCCTTGGTTCCCTCCGCGAAGCGCGCGTCTTCGAACACGCCCATCGGCCCGTTCCAAAGGACCGTTCCCGCTGAAGCGATGATCTCCGCGAACAGTACGGCGGTGGCCGGCCCTATGTCGGCCCCCCGCCAGCCCTCGGGGATCTCGGCGCCGAAGATCTCGACGATTGACCGCGCCCCGTCGGTGAAGGTCGGAGCCTCACTGGTGCCTCCTTGTTGCTCGATGCTGAGCTTGCGGCCCGGCGCGAGCGCCCTCGTGTCGACGGGCAACACCAAATGACTCGTGGAGCGCAGAAGCTCCGTGCAGGCGGCCAAGCGAGCGGGATCGGCCAAGGAAGCTCCCGTCGAGTGGCCGAGCGCTTGGAGAAACGTAAAGGCCATTCCCCCGCCGATGAGCACAGTGTCGGCTCGTGCGGCCAGGGAACGGAGGATGCCGAGCTTGTCCGTCACCTTGGCTCCGCCGAGAACCACGACGAATGGCCGCGCCGGCGCCTCGAGCAGGCCGGTGAGAACCTCGACCTCGCGTGCCAGCAGGCGCCCGGCAGCCGACGGCAAGTATGCGGGCGGACCGACGACAGAAGCATGTGCGCGGTGCGACACGCCGAACGCGTCGTTCACGTAGGCGTCCTGGCCGTTGACGAGATAACGAACGAAGTCCGGGTCGTTGGCCTCCTCTCCGGGCGAGAAGCGGAGGTTCTCCAGGAGCTCGACCCCACCGATCAGCTCCTCGAGCCGTGACCTGACCGGGCCCAGATCGAAGGCGGGGTCGGGCCTCCCGTGCGGGCGACCGAGATGCGTGCAGGCGGTGATACGAGCTCCCTGGTCGCGTAGCCAGGAGAGCGTCGGTATCGCTGCACGGATCCTGAAGTCGTCGGCTACGACGCGGACTCCCTCGGCAGTCTCGGTGATTGGGACGTTGAGGTCGAGGCGGACGAGGACTCCTTTTCCCGCCAGGTCCCCCAGATCCTCGAGAAGCGGGACGCCCCTGATCATCGAGGTCTGATCACGCCGAGCCGATGATCCGCGCGAGGTCGACGAGGCGGTTGGAGTAGCCCCACTCGTTGTCGTACCAGCCCATAACTTTCGCGAGCGTCGTCGCCTCGTCGACAGCGATCGCCATCGTGAGCGTCGAATCGAACGTACAGGAGGCAGGGCTGCCCACGATATCGGTCGAGACGATCTCGTCCTCGTTGTATTCGATGATTCCCCGGAGGCGCTCGGTCTTCGAAGCGGCCCGGAACGCAGCGTTGATCTCGTCCACTGCGACTCGTGCGCCCAACAGCGCGGTCAGGTCCGTGATCGAGCCGTCCTGCACCGGCACCCGCAACGATTGGCCGTCCAGCCGCCCCTTCATCGCCTCGAGGACAAGGCTGGTCGCTCGGGCGGCCCCGGTCGTCGAGGGGATGATGTTGACAGCCGCCGCCCGCGCGCGACGAAGGTTGTCGCGCCCAAGGTCGAGCACGGTCTGGTCGTTCGTGTAGGCGTGGACGGTCGTCATGAGCCCTTGGCGCACGCCGAACGCATCGTCGAGCACCTTGACCATTGGCACCAGGCAGTTCGTCGTGCACGAGGCATTGGATACGACAAGATGACGGTCAGGGTCGAACGCGTCGTCGTTCACTCCTACGACGAAGGTAGCGTCGGCGTCCTTGCTCGGCGCCGAGATGATCACGCGCTTCGCCCCCGCCTCGATGTGAGCCATAGCACTCTCACGGGTAGTGAAGCGCCCCGTGGACTCGATCACGACGTCGACGCTCAGGTCGCCCCAGCCGATCGCCTTCGGATCCCTCTCCTCGAAGACCGTGATCTCGCGGTCGCCGACTCGCAACCCCTTCTCCGTCTGGGAGACCTCGACACCAAGCCGCCCGAAGGTGGAGTCGTAGCGGAGTAGGTGCGCGTTCACCTCGAGCGACACCAGGTCGTTGATCGCGACGACATCGAGGTCCCGAGCTGCGCCCGCCTCGCGCCCAGACACCTTTTCGAGGTCGAGAACCGAGCGTAGGAAATTCCTCCCGATCCGCCCGAATCCGTTGATGCCGATGCGAACGCCCACGTGGATCACCTTTCTTCCAGCCGCGCTCTCGTGGCGGCCTCACGGCCGGTAAGGCAAGGACACTCTTTCTCACTCGCCGAGAGAACCGCAAACATCCTCGGGGACGAGCGGTGCGAGCTGGGCTCCGAGCCGCTTCGGGTCGTGCTCGCGGAAACCATCCGCCGCTACGTCCGCAATGACGAGCCTTACGTCGGCAGGCAGCTCACCGATGGGAAGTGCGGCCCGGTCGGCCACGACGACATCAACCGGGACGCCGTGAGAGCGCAGGGATGCGAGGAGGCCTGCGACATCGAATCCCGCGGTCTCGGGCACCTGCTCGCGCAGGTTCGCCACGTAGACGCGCGTGGCCCTGGCGGAGCGAAGTCCCTCCCGGATCCCCGGGACGACGCAGGCGGCGAGCACGCTCGTGAACAGCGAGCCCGGGCCGAGCACAATCTGGTCGGCTTCGGCAATCGCCCGCAGAACGGCCGGCGGCGGTGCGGCGTCGGGTGGAACAAGCGAGACCGTCGCGATCTCCTCGGCCTTGCTGACCCGCACCTGGCCGATCAGCTCGCCAGAGGCAGCCTGCGCCTTCAGCACGACGGGAACCTCCGTGGCGGGAAGCACACGGCCGACCGTCTTGAGCACGCGCGCCGCCTCCTCCACGCCCGCCACGAAGTCGCCCGTCGTGGACGCAAGGGCGGCAATGAGAAGGTTGCCGAACGCGTGGCCCGCGAGCTCGCCGGACGCGAACCGGTGCTCGAGCGCCTGTGCGAGCGCAGACTGCTCGGGTAGCAGGGCTCCGATACAACGCCGCAGGTCGCCCGGAGCCGGAATACCGAGAAGCTCACGGAGGCGGCCGCTCGAACCGCCGTCGTCGGCAACCGAGACGACGGCCGTGAGCTCGCCGGCATACTCGCGAGCTGCCAGGAGCGTCTGGGCGAGGCCGTGCCCGCCGCCGATCGCAACCACCTTCGGGGCGCGCCTCTCGGAGCGACTGATCATCGCTCGATGTCCCGGTGGTGAACGACGGGCGCGTAGCCCCGTTTGCGGATCCGGGCTGCCATCTCTTCGGCCAAGACGACCGAGCGATGGCGACCGCCCGTGCACCCGATGGCGATCGAGAGGTAGGACTTGCCCTCGCGGACATACGCCGGGAGCAGCAAGGCGAAGAGGTCGTCGAGGCGGCTCAGCAGATCCTTCGTCTCTTCGTTCTGGAGCACGTAGTCGCGGACGCGCGCATCCAGGCCGGTCAGCATCCGGAGCTCGGGCACCCAGTGCGGGTTGGGCAGGAAACGGCAATCGAAGACGAGATCGACATCGAGCGGGATACCGTGCTTGTACCCAAACGAGACCACCGAGGTCTGCATGCCTGCCGCGGCATCCACTCGGTCGACGAGCTCGACGAGGCGGTCGTGCAGCTGGTGCACGTTCATGTCTCCGGTATCGACCACAACGTCTGCTTCGTCGCGCAGCGACTCGAGCATCTCGCGCTCCTGCTGGATGGCCGACAGCACGCCGGTGGCCTCGACCGGGTGGCGACGCCGCGTGCCCTCGTACCGCCGGACCAGCACCTCGTCGGGCGCGTCCAGGAAGACGACACGGACACGTGCTCCGGTCGAGCGCAGCCTTCGGATCTCGGGTGCGAGCTCGGCAATGCCCTCGTAGCCTCCCCGCCCAGCGACGAGGCACACCCGCTCGTACTCCGCGCCGGCCTGGCTCGTGAGCTCGGCCACCTTGCCGATGAGCGCGGGCGGAAGGTTGTCGATGACGAACCAGCCACGGTCCTCGAACGTGGCCGCCGCGGTGGAGCGACCGGCTCCCGACATACCGGCGAGGATCAGGTACTCGGCCATCGGACTTATCCTTCCATCCGCTCGGCACTCGTCCGCTCAAAACGGAGCAGCAGCAACCGCGGGATCGCGGACTCCAGCTCGAGATCGACCGAGCCCTCGAGGAACGCCAAAGGCGGTTCGGGCTCCTCGAGACGGGTCAGCACGCAGCCGAGAGCGGTGACAGGGTTCACGTACCGCGAGAGCGGGCGATGGGCGAAACGCAGCCGCACGCCTGGGTCAACCTCCTCGAAGGCGACATCCTCACGCAGGTACGGGCCGACCCGCCAGTAGTGCTCGCCCAGGATCTGGTCGTCGACGAAACCGCTCCCGGTTCCCTGGAACATCGGGTGGTTGACGAGCAAGAGGAAGCGACCGCCGACGGCGAGCACGCGGACCGCCTCGGCCAGAAGGGCGTCCGGGTCTGCCGAATGCTCGATCACCAGACAGCACACGATCCCGTCGAACGAACCGTCCCGAAACGGGAGTCGCTCCCCCACGCCCCTCACGTACCTCGGCCCGCCGGCCTGGCCCACGGCACTCGCGAGCTGGGCGGCCGACGGTTCGAGCCCGACGACGACCTCGGGCTGCCCGGCTCCTTGGGCAAGGCGCCTGGCAAGCTGGCCTTCGCCGCTCCCGAGGTCGAGCACGCGACGAACGCCCTCGAGATGGGATACCGCGAGCGGAAGGATCTGCAGCTCGTACTCGAGATCCGCGCCGTTCGTGAAGGTCTCTCGCCACCAGGTGGCGTGGCGCTCCCACGGATCGGTCGTCGCGCTCATCCGACCTTCGATCCTCGACGGGCGTGCAGGTGCTGGTACACCGCGCGACCGACAGAGTCGGGCAGCCAGCCGAGTCCGAGCAGATCGTCCAGGGAAGCCGCCTGCACCGCCCTCACGCCCCCGAGCTCGGAGATCAGGCGGCGACGCCGGGTCGGGCCGAGACCTTCGATGCCGTCCAGCGCACCCCGGGTCATCCGTCTGCCACGGAGTTCGCGGTGAAATCCGATGGCAAAACGGTGCGCTTCATCTCGGGCCTGCTGCAACAGGTAGATCGCCTCGCTGTCACGAGGGATCTGGATCGGGTCCGGCCGCCCTGGGACGAAGACGTCCTCGAGTTGCTTGGCAAGGGAGGCCACTGCGATCTTGCCCGTGAGACCTAGCTCCTCGAGGACGCGCACGCCGACCCCGAGCTGCCCCTTTCCTCCGTCGAGCAGCAGCAGCTGGGGCGGGTAGGCAAAACGTGGCCCGTGGCGTCGCCGCCCGTCGCCGGCCCGCTTCCCGTCGTCGTCGGCTCGAGCGGCACCGGCTCCAGCGGCACCATCGGACTCACCGGCGCCCGGATAGGGCTCTTCGAAGAGGCGCCGAAGCCGCCGAGTGAGCACCTCGTGCATGGCGCCGTAGTCGTCGTTTCCCTGGACGGCCGACACCTTGAACCGGCGGTAGTCGCTTCGCTTGGGCAGCCCGTCCTCGAGCACGACCATCGAGCCCACGTAGTCGCTGCCCTGGATGTGGCTCATGTCGTAACACTCGATGCGTAGCGGCGCCTCGCTCATGCCGAGAGCGGTTTGGAGCTCCTCGAGGGCGACGGCGCGGCTCGTGAGGTCACTCGCTCGCCGCAGCCTGTGGCGAGCGAGTTGGTCCGCGGCGTTCTGGCGGGCGGTCGCAAGCAGCTCGCGTTTGCGTCCTCGCTTGGGGACCCTGACCGTGACCTTGGCTGCCCGGAGGCCGGAGAGCCACGCCTCGTAGGTGGCCACGTCCTCGGGGAGCTCCGGGACGAGCAGCTCCCGGGGGATCCCGATCGGCGTCTCGGCGTAGTGCTGCTCGAGCACCTTCCCGATGAGCTGGGAAGTCGTGAGCGGCTCCACCTTCTCGACGATGAAGCCGTGCCGGCCCACGACCCGCCCGCGCCGGACGTGAAGGACCTGCACCGCCGCTACGAGCTCGTCCTCGGCGATGGCGAGGGCGTCGAGGTTCTCGGGAGTATCGGTGACCATCTGCTGACGCTCGATCGCGAGCCGGACGGTGGCCAACCGGTCTCGCAGACGCGCCGCCCGCTCGAACTCGAGGTCCCCCGCAGCCTGGCGCATCTCGATCTCGAGGCGGTCGACGACCGGCTTGGTGTCGCCGTCGAGAAACGCCATCAGTTCGCCGACCAGCCGTCCGTACTCCTCGGCGCCGACTGCGCCGACACACGGCCCTGAGCATCGTTCGATGTGATAGAGCAGGCAGGGTCGCCCGAGAAGCTGGTGGCGCCGGAGCTTGGCATCCGAGCAAGTCCGGATCGGGAACGAGCGCAAGAGCAGGTCGAGCGTCTCTCGGATCGCGTACGCATGCGCGTAAGGACCGAAGTACCTGGTGTCCTTGCGTTTCGCACCTCGCATGACCGTCGCCTTGGGCCACTCGTCGCCGACCGTGACCGCAAGGTACGGATAGCTCTTGTCGTCCACGAGGCGGATGTTGAAACGGGGGCGGTGGGCCTTGATCAGGTTGTACTCGAGCATGATCGCTTCGACATCGCTCGCGACGACGATCCACTCGACCGAGGCGGCCCGCTCCACCATCTGAGCGGTGCGTGGGTTCAGGTGCACCGGGTCCTGGAAGTAGCTCGAGAGCCGGCTGCGCAACGAACGAGCCTTGCCGACGTAGATGATCCGGCCGGCCTCGTCCTTGAATTGGTACGAGCCGGGACTCTCTGGGATGGATTGGGGGCGCTCGAGCACTAGAGTGCAGGTTACGGCCGGCCTGGTATCCCGGCTGACATATCCGCTTCGTGGCCGACATACCCGCGGTTGGGCGACCAGGCTGTCCCCGCCGGCCGATGAGCGAGGCGTCTTCTAGGAGGTTCCTCATGTTCCGCCTCCAGGCACTGCTTCCCGACGACTACTCGACGGCACCCGCCGACGAGCTCGTCCGGCGCGTCACGTCTGCCCGTTCTTTGCTGGGCAAGCGGCTCGTCATCCTCGGGCATCACTACCAGCGCGAGGAGGTCATCCAGTTCGCCGACCGACGGGGCGACTCGTTCGGCTTGTCTCGTTTCGCTGCGGATCAGCACGAAGCCGAGTTTGTCGTCTTCTGCGGTGTGCACTTCATGGCCGAGTCGGCAGACATTCTCACCGGGCCCCACCAGCAAGTGATCCTGCCCGACCTGAACGCAGGGTGCTCGATGGCCGACATGGCAGACATCGACGGCGTCGAGCAGGTCTGGGACGAGCTCGCCGAGGTCACCGATGTCGACGCGGTCGTTCCGATCACCTACATGAACTCGGCGGCGGCCTTGAAGGCGTTCGTGGGCCGGAAAGGCGGCGCCGTCTGCACCTCGTCGAACGCTCGCGCCGTGCTGACCTGGGCGCTCGGACTCGACGAGGGTGCTCCGGGGCCGAGTCGGTCCGGAGCACCGCTTCCCGCTTACTCGAAATTTGACTCAAACTTGCCTCCGAAAAACATAGCGAGCGCTCGCTATGTTTTCGGGAGGCAAGATCACGTACGAATTCAAACATCGGCGAGCCGACGAGCTGAGCAAGAAGGTACCGCCAGGCCCGACGACCGGCGCCCCCGACCGGACATCCGGTCGGGCGGAGGCCCTGGTGACAAGGTCCTCTTCTTCCCCGACCAGCACCTCGGGCGCAATACCGGCTTCCAGCTCGGCTACGGCGCCTCCGACATGCGGGTCGTCGACCCGCGACACCGGCTCGGTGGGCTGCAGGACGCCGACGTAAAGGAAGCCACGCTCCTCCTCTGGAAGGGCCACTGCTCGGTGCACCAGCGGTTCACGACCAGCCAGGTCGAGGCTTTCCGCGCCGAGCATCCCGACGGCATCGTGATCGTGCACCCCGAATGCTCCCATGAGGTCGCCGAGATCGCCGATCAGGTGGGCTCCACGGACTACATCATCAATGCGGTCGAGGCCGCGCCCGCGGGTTCCACCATCGCGGTCGGCACGGAGATCCATCTCGTCGACCGGCTCGCCCGCGAACACCCGGACCGGACGGTGCTATCGCTCGACCCGCTGGTCTGCCCCTGCTCGACCATGTTCCGGATCGACCTGCCGCACCTGGCGTGGGTCCTCGACGGCCTTGTGGATGGCGAGGTCCGCAACCGGATCGTCGTCGACGAAGCCACCGCCGCGGATGCCCGGGTGGCACTCGAGCGCATGCTCGCGATCGCCTGAGCCGGTTCCCGTCTGCTCATGCCCGCGTCCCTGACCAACGACATCGAGCGAGGCATCGCCGGCAGCCGTGACGCGACCGCCCGGCTGCTGGCCACGCTCGAGATGACCGACATCCTCGATGCTTCCAAGCCGAGCCTGCTCCCCGACTGGAGCATCGGCCATGTGCTCACCCACTTGGCCCGCAACGCCGACTCTTTCGTATGGATCCTCGACAGCGCCGCCGCAGGCAAGGAGGTGCGCCAGTACCGGGGCGGCAGCGCCGAACGGGAACGGGACATCCAAGAAGGAGCTCGGCGGCCGCCTGCCGCGATCGTTGAGGACCTCCGGACTTCGGCGGCGCGTCTGGACGGGGCGTGGCGCCGAGTGCCTGCGATCGCGTGGCAGGGCCACGGACTTCGAAACGACGGGACGCTGTTTCCCTGCCGCCTCCTGCCTGCGTCGCGCTGGCGCGAGGTCGAGGTGCACCACGTCGATCTCGGCCTTGGCTACGGCTTCTCGGACTGGCCCGAGGACTTTGTCAATTCCGACCTGCCGCTCGCGCTCGAACGGCTACCCGAAAGGATCGAGGACCCCGTCCAGCGCGCAGCGCTCCTCGCATGGATCTACGGGCGCGCCGGAGATCCGTCCCGTTTGGAGCTCCGGCCGTTCTGAGCCTTGCTCCTCAGGCCTCGATCAGCTCGATCCTGTTGCCGAACGGGTCCGCCACGTAGCAACGTCGAACCCCGGGCAGCTCCGTGTCCCACTTGACCGGGTATCCGGCAACTTCGAGACCCTGGACGAGGCCGTCGAGTCCGTCGACCACGAGCGCCGGATGAGCCTTCTTGGCTGGCCGAAAACCCTGCTCAGCGCCGAGATGAACCTGGACGTCAGCGTTGGCGAACCAGCGGCCGCCCCTCGTCGCGAGCACGGGCGGCTTCTCGAGCACGCCCAGGCCCAGCAAGCCGCCGTAGAACGCCTCCGCCTCGGCTTCGAGGCCGACAGGCATAGCGACCTGGACGTGATCAAGGCGGACGACCCGGTAGCTCGGGAGGGGCGCGTCGGCAGCCTCGCCTGGCGGCAGCACGCCGGGAACCGTCGCCAGCTGGGACCCGATCAGCTCACGGTCCTCTTCGTCGTCGAGGCCGTCCAGAACCTCGCGAGCGAGCGACGCCCACCGGTCCCGCTCCGGGCCGTTGCCCGCCGTGGCATGGGCACGGGCCATCCCCTCGTAGCACGAGGCGAGCCGCCAGTCGCTCCAGCCGTTTTCAACGACACGGTCCAGGGCGCGCACGGCCCGTGCCAGCGCGAGATCGGCATCCCCGAGCAGGCTCGCGACATGAGCGATCTGCCAATCGCCGATGGCGCGCTGCTCGTCGCCGCCGATCGAGTCCCAGAGGTACCGGGACGCGAACGCCGCCGCGAGCATCTCCTCGTCCTCGCTCTGGGTTCGGCCGGTTGCCTCGATCAGCTCCCACGCCCGGTTGAACGCCGCGACCGCTTCCCGGCGCCGACCGGCCCGAGCGGCATCGTTCTCCTGCTCGTCGCCCATCACGCCTCCTTTGGCCGTCCGATCTTGGCCCTCGGCAGTCAGATCTTGAGCAACGGGGCGAGAAACCTGCCCGTATAACTCTCGAACGTCTTTGCCACCTTCTCGGGCGTGCCCTCGGCGATCACGAAGCCGCCGCCGTCCCCACCTTCGGGGCCGAGATCGATCACCCAGTCAGCCGACTTCACGACGTCGAGGTTGTGCTCGATCACGCAGACGGTATTGCCCTGGTCAACAAGCCGCTGGAGCACGTCGAGGAGCCTCCGCACGTCCTCGAAGTGCAGCCCAGTGGTCGGCTCGTCGAGCACGTACAACGTGTGCCCCGTCGACCGCTTGGCGAGCTCGGAAGCCAGCTTGACCCGCTGCGCCTCCCCGCCCGACAGCGTCGGAGCAGGCTGGCCGAGCCGGATGTACCCGAGACCCACGTCCACGAGCGTCCGAAGGTGCCGGGAGATGACCGGCTGTGCCGCGAAGAACTCGAGCGCCTCCTCACAGGAGAGGTCGAGCACCTCGGCGATGTTCTTACCGCGCCACGCGACCTCCAGCGTGTCTCGGTTATAGCGCGCGCCCTTGCAGACCTCGCAGGGGACGTAGACGTCGGGCAAAAAATGCATCTCGATCTTGAGCGTCCCGTCGCCCGCACATGCCTCGCAGCGGCCTCCCGAGACGTTGAAGGAGAAACGACCTGGCTGGTACCCCCGTAGCCTCGATTCCGAGGTCTGGCTGAACAGCTTCCGGACGTTGTCGAACATGCCCGTGTAGGTCGCCGGGTTCGAGCGCGGCGTACGGCCGATCGGCGATTGGTCGATGTCGATGACCTTGTCGAGGGCCTCGGATCCCTCGATGGTGTGGTGCCGGCCCGGGACGACTCGGGACTTGTAGATCCGCTGCATGAGCGCTCGGAGCAGGATGTCGTTGATCAGGGTCGACTTGCCGGATCCCGACACGCCCGTCACCGACACGAAGCATCCGAGGGGGATCTCCACGTCGATGCCCTTCAAGTTGTGCTCCCGCGCGCCTCGCACGACGAGCCAGTCGCTCCCGGGCTCGCGTCTCATAGCGGGCAACGCGATCGAGCGCTTCCCAGCGAGGTACTGGCCCGTGATGGAGGGCTTGCACTTCACGAGGTCGGCGACCGAGCCTGCGCAGACGATCTCACCACCGTGCTCACCGGCCCCCGGCCCGATGTCGACCACGTAGTCCGCAATCCGGATCGTCTCCTCGTCGTGCTCGACGACGAGGACGGTGTTGCCGATGTCGCGCAACCGGAGCAAGGTCTCGACGAGCTTCCGGTTGTCCCGCTGATGCAGCCCGACCGAAGGTTCGTCGAGCACATAGAGGACGCCGACGAGGCCACTTCCGATCTGGGAGGCGAGACGGATCCTCTGCGCCTCCCCACCGGCCAGCGTCGCAGCCGAGCGGTCGAGGCTCAAGTAGTCGAGGCCGACGTCGACGAGGAACTGCAGACGCGCACGGATCTCCTTCATCACCCGCGCCGCGATCATCTCCTCCCTCGAGCTCAGCTCCAGCTTGCCGAGCAGCTCGTGAGCCGCCCGGATCGAAAGCGAGGACAGCTCCGCGATGCTCCTGCCGCCGACCTTGACAGCGAGCGACTCCGCGCGAAGACGCGTCCCGCCGCACGACGGGCACGGAACCTCGCGCATGTAACCCTCGACCTGCTCGCGGACCCAGTCCGAGTCCGCCTCGGAATGGCGTCGCTGGAGCCACGGCACGACGCCCTCGAATTGGGTGTCGTAGCTGCGCAGCGTGCCGTACCGGTTGCGGTACTGCACATGCACGCGCCGGGTACCCGCGCCGTACAAGAGGACTTTGCGCTGTTGCTTGCTCAGCTTGGACCAGGGCTTGTCCATGCTGAAGCCGTACGCTTCGGAGACGGCCTTCAGGACCCGCGAGAAATACTCCGTCCGCGCGCCGGCCCAAGGTCCGATGGCTCCGTGCGACAGCGAGAGATCCGGGTTCGGCACGACGAGATCAGGATCGACCTCGAAACGGGTTCCCAACCCGTTGCACGAGGGACACGCCCCATAGGGCGAGTTGAACGAGAAGTTCCTCGGGGCCAGGTCGTCGAGCGAGACCCCGCAATGCACGCACGCGAGATGCTGGGAGAACGTCAGCACCTGGTCGCCGTCTCCCTCGTCGGCACTGTCGGCCTCGTCGAGGTTGTCGGCAAGCCCGTCTTCCTCGGCGTCGTCTGCCTTGGCAGCCGCCGCCCTCACAGCCGCCCTCGTGGTCTTGCCTCGGGGCGCCGCCGTGGCTGTCGAGTCGGCCATGAGCAGGATCTCCGCGATCCCCTCGCCGAGACGAAGCGCCGTCTCGATCGAGTCCGTGAGGCGACGCTCGATGCCGTCCCGCCGGACTAGACGGTCGACGACGACTTCGATCGTGTGCTGCTCGTAACGGGCGAGCTCGAGCGCGCTCCGATCCGAGAGCTCCACGATCTCGCCGTCCACACGTGCCCGCGAGTAGCCCTGCTTGGCAAGGTCGTCGAGGAGCGCCGAGTACTCGCCCTTCCGGCCGCGCACGACGGGCGCCAGCACCTGGAACCGGGTGCCGTCGGGCAGGTCGCTCAGACGGTCGACGATCTGCTGGGGGCTCTGGCGCGTGACGAGGCGGCCGCAGTTGGGGCAATGCGGTTGCCCGATGCGCGCATAGAGCAGGCGCAGATAGTCGTAGATCTCCGTGACGGTGCCGACGGTCGAGCGCGGGTTGCGCGATGCGGACTTCTGGTCGATCGAGATGGCGGGCGAGAGTCCCTCGATGAAGTCGACATCCGGCTTGTCCATCTGCCCAAGGAACTGCCGGGCGTACGACGACAACGACTCGACGTAGCGCCGCTGGCCCTCGGCGTAGATCGTGTCGAACGCGAGCGACGATTTGCCCGATCCGGACAGTCCCGTGAAGACGATGAGCCGGTCGCGCGGGAGCTCGATCGAGACGTTCTTGAGGTTGTGCTCGCGGGCACCGCGCACAACGAGGGTGTCGGGCACGGCCGCAGACTACCGACCCGCTGCCGCGAGACGACCGGCTCCCGCCGCGCCCGACCCCGGAACGCTCTTCGGGCCGTGTCCGGTCACCCGACCTCCCTGAGCTCTCGGCGCAGCGACCGGATCTCGTCTCGCAGCCTCGCCGCATACTCGAAACGAAGCTCCGCTGCCGCCACGTTCATCTCCCGCTCGAGCGTCGCGATGAGCCTGCTCAGCTCGTCGACAGGAAGCTCCCCGTTGCCGCTCCGTCCGCTCGCCGACACATCGAGCAGCTCGGCCGCGCGCTCGACCGCCCGGCGTCCGGCCCGCCGGGATCGGTCGGACCCAGCACGGCTTGGCAGGGGTGCCCCGGCACCGAAGCCGTCCCCGCCGCTCCCGGCGGCGCTTCTGAACTGAGCGACGAGGTCCGTCACGGCCTTCCGGATCGTCTGCGGGTCGATCCCGTGCTCCCGGTTGTACTGCTCCTGCACCATCCGGCGGCGCTCCGTCTCGGCAATCGCGCCGCGCATCGAGTCCGTGATCACATCCGCATAGAGCACGACGCGGCCCGAGACGTTCCGGGCGGCGCGGCCCATCGTCTGGATCAGAGAGGTCTTCGAGCGCAGGAACCCCTCCTTGTCGGCGTCGAGGATCGCGACGAGCGCGACCTCAGGCAGGTCGAGCCCTTCACGGAGGAGATTGATGCCGACGAGCACGTCGAACTCGCCGAGGCGCAGGTCTCGGACGATCTCGATCCGTTCGATGGTGTCGATGTTCGAATGCAGGTATCGGACCTTGAGGCCGGTCTCGAGGAGGTAGTCGGCCAGGTCCTCGGCCATCTTCTTCGTGAGGGTAGTGACGAGCACGCGCTCGCCGCGGGCGATCGTCGTGTTGATCTCGGCGATCAGGTCGTCGATCTGGCCCTTGGTCGGCTTGATGATCACTTCGGGATCGACGAGGCCAGTCGGGCGCACAATCTGCTCGACGATCTGGCTCGACACGGCGAGCTCGTACTCGGCCGGCGTCGCCGAGAGGAAGACGCACTGGTTGATGCGCGCCTCGAGCTCCTCGAAGCGAAGCGGCCGGTTGTCCTTGGCCGAGGGAAGGCGGAACCCGTGCTCGACGAGCACGTCCTTGCGGGACCTGTCGCCGGCGAACTGACCGTGGAGCTGCGGCACGGTGACGTGGCTCTCGTCGATGACGAGCAGCCAGTCCTCCGGGAAGTAGTCGAGCAAGGTGTAAGGCGCTTCGCCTGGCGCGCGTCCGTCCAGGTGACGGCTGTAGTTCTCGACCCCGCTGCAGCTCCCGAGCTCGGCGAGCATCTCGAGATCGTGCTCTGTGCGCATCCGCAGGCGTTGGGCTTCCAGCAGCTTGCCTGCCTCGTTCAGCTCGCGCAGGCGCTCGCCAAGCTCTACCTCGATCGAGGCGATCGCTCGGCGCGTGCGCTCGTCGCCAGCGACATAGTGGGTGGCGGGGAAGATGATCAGCTCCTCGAGATCACCGAGGAGCTCCCCCGTCAGCACGTCGAAACGGCTCACGCGCTCGATTTCGTCGCCGAACAGCTCGATGCGGACGGCGTACTCCTCGTAGGCGGGATGCACCTCGATGGTGTCGCCCCGCACTCGGAACCTTCCCCTCACGAGGTTGGCGTCGTTGCGCTCGTAGTGCATGTTCACGAGCCGCGACAGCACGGACCGCTGGTCGTGGGTCTCTCCAGGCGAGAGCACCAGGATCTGATCCCGATACTCATCGGGCGAGCCGAGCCCGTAGATGCACGAGACCGACGCAACCACGATCACGTCCCGCCGGGTGAGCAAGCTGGCGGTCGTGGAGTGCCGGAGCCGGTCGATCTCGTCGTTGATGGACGAGTCCTTCTCGATGTAGGTGTCCGAGGAGGGCAGGTAGGCCTCTGGCTGGTAGTAGTCGTAGTACGAGACGAAGTACTCGACTCGGTTGTCGGGGAAGAAGCCGCGCAGCTCGCCCGCGAGCTGGGCCGCAAGGGACTTGTTCGGAGCTAACAGCAGAGTCGGCCGCTGCACCTTCTCGATCGTCCAGGCGATCGTCGCGCTCTTGCCGCTCCCGGTGATGCCGAGAAGTGCCTGGAAGCGATCACCGCGCTCGATCCCGCGCGCCAGTGCTTCGATCGCCGCCGGCTGATCGCCGGCCGGCTGAAAATCAGAAACGACCCGAAACGGAGGCACCTCGGCATGGTACCGAGAGGGTGCGCGCTGCCAAACGGCGAACCCTGGAGCGCTCAAGGACCTGGGCTTGCCGCAACCCCGAAGACGGCGGTGACGGTCACCGCGACGCTGAGTTCACCGAGCTCCACCGGAGGTGGCGCCGCCGCCGCGGCCATTTGTCGCATCGCGCGGCGCGGGCGCGGCGGGCGCCACACCCCGCCCTCGGTGAGGTCGACGAGAGGGCCAAGCACGAGGCCAGCTGCCTCAGCGAGCTCGCGTGCGGCGCTCACGGCGCGTGCGACCGCATCCCGCCGTGCCACAGAAACGAGGGGGTCCCGGTCGTCGATGTCGAAGCCGACGCCATTGATCTCGACTCCCGTCCCGGCGGCCTCGACTGCAGCGGCGACAACCCGTCCGGCCTCTCCTGGCGGCCGAACGGTCGCCACAAAGCTGCTCGACGCCCGGTACTTGACGGTCCCCTCCTCTCGATCGCGTCGCTCGTCGAGCTCGATCGACGTCGTCTCGAGGTCCGAGTCGGCGACGCCGGCGTCCCGCAGCGCCCCGAGGACGCGTTCGGTGAGCAGGCTGCAAGTTGTGAGCGCGTCACCCGGCGCCGGGTCCTCGGCGGACGTGAGAAGTTGAATCCGAGCAATGTCCGGCGGAGCTGAGGCGGTGCCGGTCGCGTCGACCGTGATGATCGGTTGGTTCTGCATAGAACGACAGTACGGCGACCGCCGCGACGTCGCTGGGCGCTCTAGGCGCGCTCGCGTCCCAGCCCTTCCATCCAAGCCCATGCGCGCGAAACCATTTCGTCGAGCTCGTCGAGGGTGCCCATGTTCATGATCACGAAGTCGGCGCGGCGGATCCGCTCCTCACGCGTCGCCTGGTTGGCGATACGCGCCTCGGCGTCGGATCGATCCATGCCCCGTTCGCTCACCAGCCGCTCCAGTGCGAGGTCGACGGGCGCGTCCACGACCAGGAGCCCGGCGAACGCGTAGCCGTCCGAGCCGCCCTCGACGAGCAGGGGGATGTCGAGCACGACGATGTGATCACCGCCCGATTCTGATGCAAGTCGCGTCCCGATCTCCGCTGCAACCTCGGGGTGCACGATCGCGTTGAGGTCGGTGAGGGCGCCGGGATCCTTGAAGACGATCGCGGCGATCGCGGCGCGGTCGAGGGAGCCGTCCGGCCTGACCACGTCCTCACCGAAACGCTCCACCACCTTGCCGTACGCCGGTCGCCCAGGCTCGACCACCTCGCGAGCCAGTTCATCAGCGTCGATCAGCACGGCGCCTCGCGCCACCAGCAGCGCGCCGACGGTGCTCTTCCCAGAGCCGATCCCGCCGGTCAGACCGACGACGATCACAGCTCACCCGTCGCTCGGGGCAGGGACTTGGCCAGCACGTCGCGCACCTCGTGCGCCTCGCCCGGCCGGAACATGGGCGCCTACACTAACCGGGCCGTGGCTCCAGCGAGCAGGACCCGTACGCTCCTCGTCGGAGCTCTGGAGAACGTCCTTCTCGCCGGGTTCGCGTACATCCCCCTCCTGCTCACAAAGCCCGGGATCGTCGCTGACGACACCAAGCAATATCTCTATCTCGACCCGGGCCGGCTCCTCAGCTCAGCGATGTCGATGTGGGACCCATCGGTCGCGGCCGGCACGGTCACGCACCAGAACATCGGGTACCTGTTCCCGCAAGGCCCCTTCTACTGGCTGTCCGCTCAGGCCGACGTGCCCGTGTGGGTGGCCCAACGACTCTGGATGGGCTCTTTGCTCTTCGCGGCTGGCGCCGGGGTTCGCTACCTCGCGAGGACGCTCGGGGTCGACGGTCCGGGGGCCCTTGTCGCTGGATTGGCTTACGAGCTCAGCCCGTACTTCCTCCAGTACATCCAGCAAACTTCGGCGATCCTCCTGCCCTGGTCCGGTCTCGGGTGGCTGGTCGCGTTCGCTGCACTCGCCGTGCGCCGGAGCGGATGGCGCTATCCAGCTCTGTTCGCGTTCGTGGTGGCCCTCGTCGGAGCGACCAACGCAACTTCTCTGATCTACGCAGGCATCGCCCCCGTGGCCTGGCTCTTCTATGGAGTCTTCGTGCTTCACGAGGCCCCGGCGCGCCGTGCGTTCAGCGCCGGCCTGAAGATGGGCCTCCTGTCGCTCGGCGTCTCGCTGTTCTGGATCGCCGGACTTCGCATCGAAGGTGCCTACGGCATCAACGTCCTGCGCTACACCGAGACGCTGCCCGCCATCGCGGGGACCTCGCTCGCATCCGAGGTCGTTCGTGGGCTCGGCTACTGGTACTTCTACGGCAGTGACCGGCTCGGGCCCTGGAAGCAGGCGAGCGTCAAGCTCGAGGAGAGCGCTTGGCTGCTTGTCACGAGCTTCGCCGTGCCGGCCCTCGGGGTGATTGGTGCGACCCTTTCTCGTTGGCGCGCAAAGGCGTTCTTTGCCCTGTTGACTCTCGTCGGGGTGGTGCTGGCTGTCGGTTTGCACCCGTTTGCAGGCCCCTCGATCGTTGGCCGGGCATTGAAGGCTTTCATGTCCGGCTCGTCTGCGGGGTTGGCTCTGCGCTCGAGCGACCGCGCCACACCGCTCGTCGTGCTCGGCTTCTCCATGCTGCTCGGCGCGGGCATCGGCGCCCTCTTGTCGCGGCTGCCCCGCCTCGGCCTTGTCGCCACTGCTGGGTTGGCGGCGGTCGTCGTCGCGAACACCGGTCCGTTTCTCGGGGGAGACGCCGTTGCGCAGAACTTCCAGCGGCCGGAGAAGATCCCCCCTTACTACGCCCAAGCAGCCCGTTATCTCGACGCCCAAGGCGACGCAACACGAGTGCTCATCGAGCCGGGCGAGAATTTCGCGGCCTATGACTGGGGCACTTCGTTCGACGCGATCTGGCCTGGCATCATGACCCGGCCAGAGGTCCTCCGGGAGCAGACGATCCAGGGCTCGTACCCCACGACAGATCTCCTCCAAGCTTTCGACCTCACGCTCCAGCAGGGCACCTACGAGCCCTCGACGCTTGCACCCATCGCCCGCCTGTTCAGCGCCGGCGACGTGGTCCTGCAATCGAACCTTGCCTTTTGGCGCTACGACACCCCGCGGCCACAAGCGACCTGGGCGTTGTTCAACCCGCCACCGCCTGGAATCGGCAAGCCCGTCACGTTCGGCGCGGTTGTTCCGAACATCGCACCACCGCAATTCCGACTCCTCGACGAGGAGGCGCTGGCGCTTCCAGCGGACGCGCCCTGGCCTGCGCCCATCGCCGTGTTCCCGGTCCACGACCCGCGTCCCATCTACCGTGCCGAGCCGGCCAGCACCCCGCTCGTGATCGACGGCAGCGGGCCCGGCGTCGTCGCCGCCGCAGGCGCGGGTCTTCTCGCCGACAACCCGACAATCTTCTACGCGGGGACGCTCGTCGAGAACCCGAAGTTGTTGCGAGAGGTCGTTTCCCCTGGCGCACAGCTGGTGCTCACCGACACGAACCGCAACGCTCTCGAGCGCTGGTCGAGCGTCAGCGCCAACATCGGCGAGACGCTGCCGGCCGTGCCCGAGCCGTCCACACCGGATCCGACCGCCGTCCCGCTCCCGATCTTTGTGCACGCCCGGCCCGACGGCCAAAGCATTGCCGTGTACAGCGGGGCCCGTTACGTCACAGCTTCCACTTACGGCAACCCAGTGACGTTCACACCCGAGAACCGGCCGGCCATGGCCTTCGATGGAGACACTGAGACGGCCTGGAGCGTTGCCGCGTTCTCCGCCGCCGCCGGCAACTGGCTTCAGATCCGCCTCGACCGTCCCGTGACGACCAATCAGCTGAACCTGGTGCAGGTGCTCGGGAACTCGGTCAATCGGTGGATCACTCGAGTCACCCTTCAGTTCAACGGCGGCCATCTCTTCGAGGCGAACCTGACCGCCGCGTCCCGGGTCGCCGGGGGCCAAACGATCCTCTTCCCACGCCGAAGCTTCACGACGCTGCGGATCACGATCGCCGGCACCACGTGGTCGGGAAGGGAGCTGATGACCGGCGCTTCGGGTGTCGGTTTCTCCGAGGTCCGCATTCCTGGCGTCACCGTTGCCGAGACGATCCAGATGCCTTCGGACTTGCTACGCGCCCTCGGGACCGCGTCGCTCTCGCACCGCCTGACCCTGGTGATGACCCGTGACCGCGTCTCGGCGACGCCTCCCCGATCTGACCCGGAGCTCGCCATGCGCCGGGACTTCTGGCTGCCGACAGCCCGGTCATTCTCGCTCGGCGGGACCGCCCGCATGTCGGCGCTGATCCCCGACAACATGATCGATTCCCTCCTCGCTGGTCCGGATGTCTTCGGAGGTGCGGTGATCGGCTCGAACGAGAGGCTGCCCGGCGATCTCAACGCCCGCGCTGTCTTCGCGTTCGACGGCAACCCGAAGACGTTCTGGAGCCCCGGCTTCGACGGGCCGGCGCAGATCGGCGCCTGGATGCAGGTGTCGCTTCTCCACCCCATCACTTTCGATCACCTGAACCTGCAGGTCATCGCCGACGGGCGTCACTCGGTACCCACAAGGATCAGGATTACCACCGATGCCGGCGGCAGCGACCTCGTTTCGCTGCCGCCGATCCGCGACCGCAAAGCGATCGACTCGGTCGTGAGCGTCCCGGTGAGCTTCCCAAGCCTGACGGGAAGCACGATCCGGTTCACGATCGAGGCCATCCGCACGGTCGCCACGATCAATTGGTACTCGGAGAAGCCGATCACGATGCCGGTCGGGATCGCCGAGGTCGGCCTTCCCGGGGTGCGCTTCACTCCCGAGTCGCAGAGCGCTCGCCTGCCCTCGGTCTGCAGCTCGGACCTCCTGCGCATCGACGGACAGCCGGTCTGGCTCAAGGTCTCGGGCACCGTCGGGGCGACCGAGGAGCTCCAGGGCCTGACCATCTCGGGTTGCGGACCAGACACCAACGGCATCGCTCTCGGGGCCGGCACTCACACGCTCGTCGCAATTCCGGGCAAGATCACCGGCTGGAACCTTGACCGGCTCGTGCTCGACTCCGCTCCGGGCGGGGCTGCTCTCCCGCCGCTCGCCGACGGTCAGGCGATTCCGACGCCTGGGACGATCGGCACCCAGGGAATGCCAGCTCTGGCCAACCCGACAGTCCGGGTGCTCGCGTCGACAGCCACGTTCGCGAAGCTCGATGTCAACGGTGCGACAGGACCGTTCTGGCTGGTCCTCGGCGAGAGCGTGAACGCCGGATGGGAGGCGACGGGCCCCCGCGGCCGGTCACTCGGGCCGTCCCAGCTGATCGACGGGTACGCGAACGGGTGGTACGTCACGCCGACGCGAGGTGGCACCTTCACCGTGTCGCTCCGGTGGAAGCCACAGAGCATCGTGACCCCCGCCGTGCTCGCCTCCGGCGGAACGTTGTGTGTCTGCGTGGTGCTCGGTTTCGTGCCCATTGGCACCGTCCGCCGCCGGCTTCGCAGGCGGGGTGCTCACTCGGCGGATGAACGAGCAGAGGGTCCGCCCGATGGCAGGGTCGCTCATCGGGGCGCCATTAGCGGGCCCGCCGCGACGCCGGTCGACGCGACCCGGCCCGCCGCGACGCCGGTGTTCGGCTCACCGTTCGCAGGAGCCGGAGTGGCGCCCATGCTCCTCGGCTGCGTCCTCGTCGCCGCCATTTGTGGAGCCGTCGCGCTTGCCGTCCTACCGCCTCCCTGGGCGTCGCCGATCGCAGCAGTGACGGCTGTTGCGACGCTCTGTGCGCTCCGATGGTCCGCTGCGCGGTCGCTCCTCAGCCTCTCCGCGATCGGATGCTTCGCGGCAGCCGGAGCAGTGACGGTCTTCGATCAGATCCGACATCACTACCCGCCGGGCGCCTCGTGGCCTCACAACTTCGAAACCGCAGGAGTCCTCGCGTTCGTCGGTGTCGTCGCGCTCGCAACCGATGCAATTGTCGAGGTCGTCCGTCACCGGCGAGCAGCCACGGACGCACGCGATGACGCTGCGAGACCTAGCTGATTCGTGCGGGACGCCGCCGAGCCTCGGCGGCCAGGGCGGTCAAGGTCCCGAGTGCCGTCGCCTCCCAGGTGAGCGGGGCCGCTCGCGCCGCCGCGGCCAGGCCGAGACGCCTCCGAAGCAAGGGATCACCCAGCAGGGCGACGAGCTCTGCTCCGAAGTCGTCGTCGCCCTCGGCCAGCATGCCCGTAATCCCGTGGTCGACTGCGTCGAGATGTCCAGGGATGCGCGTGGCGATCGCCGGTGTCTCGCATGCCGCCGCCTCGCTGATGGTCATGCCCCAGCCTTCCCTGACCGACGTCGATGCGACGACCCAGGCGTGGCGGTAGAGATCGACCAGTTCGTTCGAGCTCAGCCGGCCCGGGAGGGACACGTAAGCGTCCGCGTGAAGCTCCCGGAGCAGTGCCTCCAGATTCGAGCGTTCGTATCCTTCGCCGACGATGACGGCCTCGAGATCGGGCATTCGCTCGTGAACACGCGACAGGATCTCGATCAGCCTGCGGAAGTTCTTGACGGGCACGAGACGGCCGACCGCGACGACAAGCGGTCGACTCGACCGGCGGCCGCCAGGCGAGAAACGAGGGTCGATCCCCGGCGGGACGACGTTGACGCGGTCCCCACGAATCCCAGGAAGTGTCAGGATCTCGCGCCGGGAAGACTCGGAGAGTGTCACGATCCTTGCTCGGCGGTAGAGAAGTGGGGCAAGCCGTGACTCGAGCAAGTTCCCTGCCTCGGCCAGCGGCGAGGGCAGCGTCATGGCCCACATCTCGCCGTGCACGTGGTGCATGAAGACGACTCCCGGCAACCGGTTCCACAGCGGGCTCAGGAACGGCATCCCGTTCCAGATCTCGACCAGGCCGTCGAGCGGGCCGAAACGACCCGCGGCGATCTCCGCCGGTGCCGTCGCGAAGACGTTATAGCGGCCGGAGCGTCGCACGATCCGATAACCCGCTCGCTCTACCAGCGTGGCCTGACCGGCCACCGCAGATGTCCTCAGCACAACGTCGATCCCGGCGGCAGCCCATCGAGTCGCCACTTCGTTCGCGTGCAGCTCGGATCCGCCCGCCTCCGCGTCGTCGATGTCCCGCCACGCGAGGATGGCGATGCGCCGTAGGCCGGCGCGGCGAGCAAGCTCTGCGATCTCCCCGAGATCTGCGCGCGCTGTTGCGGCGGCGCCATCGAGTACCTCTGTGGCGGCGCCATCGAGTACCTCTGGGCTGCCCGGTGCCTCCCGCAACGGCGACCCGAGCGGCGACCCGAGCGGCGACCCGGGAACGCGGCTCCTCATCGAGAACGGCTCATGATCGGACGGGCAGAACCGGTGCAGACCTGCCCGTTGCCGCGGCACCCGGCCGCGACCCGGTGCGCAGCCTGCCCACCTGCTCCTCGTGGTACTCGGATTCCACGTTGATCGCCCACGTGTCGAACGGTTCCCCGAAAAGGCTCTCCACCGTGAGCATGGCGGTCATCATCGAGTGGTCCTGGTTGTTGTAGCGGTGCATGCCGTTGCGGCCCACGGGATGGACGTTCGACACCTCGGTTTCGAGCCACTCCCGGATCACCTGCACCCTGAGGTCGTAGCCCTCGTCGTACACGGGATACGCCTTCGGCATCCGGACGACGTAACCCTTCTCGACGTCGCGCAGCTGCACGAGGCCAAGAGCCACCAATTCGCGTGTTCCGAGGGCGACAAGGTCGTCGTCCGGCATCGACCACAGCTCGTCACCCTCGAAGACGAAATACTCAAGTCCGAGGCAGGTGCGGCCGTCCTTCACCAGCTCGGGCGACCAGGATCCGAAATTCTGGATGCGGCCCACGCGCACCTTGTTCGAGTGCACGTAGATCCAGTTGTCCGGGAAACCGAGGTGGGCGGGCAGCACGAGAGCGACAGTGAGGAAGTCTCGATAGTGCAGCCCGCTGGCTGCTTCCTGAACCTCCTCTGGCGCCGGAGGGTCCATCGTCCGCACCAGCTCGGCGAGTGGCATGGAGGAGATCAAATGGTCGAACGGCCACTCCGTGGTCCCAGTCGACTCACCTGATTCGGTTGCCACTGCGCCCGGGGTGACCGTACGCGTCAACGCCGTCGCTGCCCGGCCGCCGGAGTGGCGAATCGACTCGAGCCGCGTTCCGAAGAGCACTTTCGAACCCTGCGCTTCCACGAGCTCCCGGGCACGCTCCCACATCATTCCGGGCCCGAGGCGCGGGTAGCGGAATTGCTCGATGAGCGAGGTGATGCGCGTCCGGTTGCGCTTCGGAATGAGGGCGTTCGTGACCGCGTTGCCGAGCGTCAGGCTCTTGATCCGTTGAGCCGCCCAGTCTGCCTTGATCTCGGTCGCCGGAATCCCCCAGACCTTCTCCGTGTAGGTCTTGAAGAACCTCCGGTACAGACGCCACCCGAAGGCTCGGGCCGTCCACCCTTCGAAGGAGTCGAGGTTCTTCGGAGGATGCACGCGCACCCAGAGAAACGACAAGCCGCACCGGATCGACTCGACCATCCCGAGCCCCCGCAGCGCGTTGCCGATCTGGATCGGGTAGTCGAAGTACGTGCCGTCGTAGTAGATCCGGCTCAGCCTTGGCCGGAGTGGGAAGTCCTCCGGGCCGAGGATCTCGTGCCACAGTTGCTCGACCTCGGGCACCTTCGTGAAGAAACGGTGCCCCCCGATGTCGAATCGCCAGCCCTCACGCTCGACGGTGCGCGAGATCCCCCCCACGACGCTGTCCATCTCGAAGACGGTGCAAGTGGCACCCCGTTTCGCGAGTTGGTAAGCAGCAGTCAGGCCTGCCGGTCCCGCTCCGACCACCAGGACCGCTCCCGGCCCGTCACTCTCCTGACCGGGCGCACCAGCGCCCGAATCGCCCGCCGAGGCCATCATGGCGCCATCATCGCACGACTGCCGGAACCCTCGGCTCCTGCGCCCGGATCGCCCAGAGGTCACCCAATGACGCCGTCAAGGCACATAGAGGCCGAGAAAGGCCAGCATGCCGTACGCGAGGAGTAACGAGCCCGAGACCCCGAGCACCACTGGGAAGGTGCGCCGGCCACTCGTGAGCATCGCAGCGGCGATGGCGAAAGGAAAGCAGCCGAGCCCGTACCGCTCCAGAGAGTCGAGGTTGGCGGCGGTCAGCGCCACGGCGAGCGTCGCGACCGCGTACCAGCCGTACGCGGCAGGGAGCTTCCAGAGGATGAACGCCGCGAGCATCAGCAGCAGCAGCGCCCATGGAGCGTGTTCGACCGTTCCGAAATGCTCACCGTGGAACAGGTCGCGGGCGTCGCGGGCGAACGTCACGAACGGATCGGTGATCGCGCCCCGGTGTGAGGCCGAGAGCTGCTCGCGAAGCGGCAGGAGGAAGCTTCCCACGGACTCCTGAACCCATCCGAGGTACGCCGCCGCGCCTGCTGGGGCAGCAAGGGCCGTCGCGATGCCGGCGAGCCGCTCGCGCCCCGAAACGGCATACCAGTTCGCGCCCACCTCGATCAGCGCAGGGACCGCCAGCAGCATCCCGATCGGCCGGCACAACCCGGCCAGGAACGCCGCGCAGATGGCCAGCCCGTAGCGGCGCTGCCGGAAACCCAGGAACGCGAGGAGCGAGGTCAACAGGAGGAGCGGCTCCGCGTAGCCCATCACGAGCACGAAGGCCGGCGGGGCAAGGGCGAGGAGCCACACGGCGCGTCGTGCGCAGGCCTCGTCGCCGAGCTCGAAGGTGACGAGGCGGTAGAGCACCACGAAGGCGGCCAGCGAAGCCAGGTTCGCCACGACGATCAGGGATGTGCCCGCCGTCATACCCGGCACTGCGAGGAGCGATCTCGCCAGCACCGGCAGCAACGGGAAGAAACGCAGCGCCTCGTTCCCGAGCCTCGCGTAGCCATGGGCGGTGATCCGCTCGTACCAGCTCGCATCCCAACCGAGCAAGCCCGAGTGAGCGGCGGCGCGTGCCGCGGCCGACCCAGGGTGCAGCTCGCTGACGACGAATCGGGCGGCTCCGAGCGCCAGGAGGACGATCACCCTCGAGACGAGAAACGGCAGTGCCGAAGCTCGTAGCGCCGGAAACGCCACCGCCCACCTTGCGCGGGCAGCACGAGGGCTGATCGTCCGGCCGCTCACGGCGGGGCGTAGCGGTACAGGCTCTCGCCCTCGAAGATCTCGAATGGCGTGTCGGCGGCTTGCTCCATGACGACCGCATGCTCGGGACGGCGAGCGGCCAGCTCGTTCGCGATGATCTGGCAGTCGCTACCGTAATTGAGGTAGCCGGGCGCCCAGACGTACCAGATCACGTTGCTCGGTCCGGCCCGGGACTCGAGAAGCCGCGCGAACTGGCTGGTGCTGGCGTTCTCGACGGTAGCGGCGTAGTCGTCCCAGTTCACGATCTCGGGAGAACTGGCGCGCGGGAACGCCACCTCGTCGAAGCGATCGTCGAGCACTCGGCTCACGGCCGGGCCGAGCTGGTCGGGGCAGTAGGCCACGACGTCGCCGTGATGCGCACCGGACAAGATCGCGGACGCGACCTGCGCGGCCTGCGTCCTATTGAGAAACGCGTTCGGGATCGAGGCGGCAAGGCCGCAAGCGACCGCGACCGCGATGACGCCCAGCTGCACCCGGCGGTCCGCCAAGGCCGTCATGCCGTACGCGACGACGAGCAGGCACGGCACCAGGATCACCGCGGAGTACCGGTCCGCGAACGTGCTGCCGGTGAGCTTGCCCGCGATCACGGCGAAGACGAGCGTCCCACCAGCCAGCAGAGCGAGCCCCCTCACTCCTGGCCGCGTCCGAAGGTCGAGCACGACCTGCCGCCGATCCAAGGCGCTTCCGGCGATGCCGAGGAGCGCGAGGAACGCGAGCACCAGAGCGAGCGCCCGCCCTGGGTCCGAGTTTCCGCCGGCGAATTGAGTGAACGTGTAGACGAGGGCCGTGAAGTCGGCCGGCATCGCCCAGGGCGTACCAGTGTGCTGCAGCTGGAAAATGAAGGTCGGGACCCAGGGGCCGAACGCGCATGTTCCGGCCGCAAGCGCCACTAGCGCGATGCGACAGCTGCGTGCATGAGGGCCAGACCTGGCGATGAAGGCCGTGCCCATGGCCGTCGCCGCAACGAGGTATACGGCCCAGTAGTGGCTGTAGAGCAAACTGCAGGTGACCACCGCCAGCGCGAGCGTGTTCCAGAACGTCGGCCTGCGAAGCACGGCCACATAGGCCAGGACGCCAAGCGTCGACAGCAGGATGACGAGCGAGTACATGCGGGCCTCGGTGTCGTAGTACACGACGAACGGCGACGTGGCGACGAGAAACGTCGTCGTCCACGCGACGAGCCTGCCCTTCCGGTCACGCTCGGCGCGCTCGAACCCATCCGCACCGCGCCAGGCCTGGGATCCCACTTGATAGCCCGCGAACCACGCTGCCGGCAGCGTCAGAATCCCGATGACGCCCGATAGGGAACGGGCTGCGAGGTCGCCGCTGCCGAAGAGCCTCATCCAGAAATGAAGGAGCACGTAGTAGAGAGGCGGCGCCCCATCGTCCCGGAGCAGGTGCGGGATCAGGTGCAACGGCGCGCGGGCGATGTTGACGGTGAGCGCCTCGTCGAGCCACATCGGTGACGGCGTCCAGAAACGGAGCACGACCGCGGCAACGAGCACTGCCCCACCCGCAGCTGCCACGACGTGCTGCCCGGGCGTCCGGCCCTGACGGAGACTGCGCGCCTCAGGGCTCTCTTGGGGCGGCGTCGGCACCTCGGGTGACCGCACCAGCGGATTCACCAGGTGCATCGCCCGCATGGTAGCCGCGCGCCCCGGATCCCGGCCGTCAACAAGGTGTCCTGCCGGCGCCCCTGTTCGACGCGTAATATCACCGTCACAATAGAGGGAGGGGCTGCCGTGCCGAGAAGCTACGACCGTCGCACGTTCATCGCCAACGGTCTGAAGACCACCGCCGGTGCTGCCGCTCTCGGAGGTACCGGCGCCCTGCTGGACGCTTGCGGCGGCAGCAGCAAGGGCGGTGGCGGGACGACGACGACTCCCCCGACCACCTACAACGTCAAGAAGCACTTGAAAACGGGATGGGGAAGCGGAACGCCGGTGCGCGGTGGGACACTCACCATCGGCACCGAAGCCGACGAGTCGGGCTTCGACCCGTCAGAAGTTGCCTTCGACTCGACGGGCGTCATGTACGCGCGAACTATCTACGACCCCCTTGCCATCACGCTGGCGGACGGCACCATCGAGCCTTACTTGGCCGAGTCGATTACGCCCAACGCCGACTACACGTCGTGGGAGATCACACTTCGCCCGAACGTGCTCTTTCACGACGGCACTGCGTGCGACGGAGCGGCGCTGCTGCTCAACATGAAGACCTACCTCGCGTCGCCGCTCGTGAACTTCACGCTTACCTACGTCGACTCGATCTCTCAGACGGGTCCGCTGTCGGTCACCATCAACATGAAGAACCCCTGGGTGTCCTTCAACGCCTGGCTGGCGGGCTATATCGGAGGCCAGATCGCGTACGTGTTCGCACCCAACGCGTCGCACAAGAAGACGCTGAACCTGCACCCGGTCGGCACCGGGCCGTTCGTGTTCGAGAGCTGGCAACCCAACGTCAAGTTCACCGCGACGGCGAACCCGCACTACTGGCGCAAGGACTCGGCCGGCCGTCAGCTCCCTTATGTGGACTCGATCACCTTCCTTCCGATCCCGGACGTGGCATCGCGGTTCTCTGCCCTGCAAACCGGGGAAATTGACCTCATGCACACCGACGACGACCCGACGATCCTCCAGATCCGCAGCCTCACGTCGGGCTACGCGTACGTCGAGGACGACGTCATAACCGTCGGCCAGCCCGACATGGATTTCCTCATGATCAACACCGCAGCAACACCTTTGAACGACATTCGCCTTCGCCGGGCCATGGCGTATGCGTTCAACCAGCCGAACTACCGCCAAGTCATCTGCGAGCACGTCGCAGGGCCGACCGACGGGCTCTTCCCGCCAGGCAACGAGTACTACAACCCCGCTGGCACGGGATACCCGACCTACAACCCGGCCAAGGCCAAGGCGCTCGTGCAAGCGTGGATGCACGACAACGGAGGCCAGCCCCCTGTCGTTCCTTATGGGGTGACGCAGACCCCCGAGAGCGAACGGGCGGCTGCGACGGCGTCGACCTACTTCACCGCGGTCGGCTTCAAGGTCCAGCCGTCGACGGTGCAACAGGCACAGCTCATTGGCGACGCGGTGCTCGGTTTCTTCCATGTGCTCGGCTGGCGGCAGTTCGCGAACGTCGACCCCGATCTCAATTACGTCTTCTGGGCCAAGACGGCAGCGGTATCGCACACCGGCGGTTTCGTGACGAATTTTGCCCGTTTCCAAGACAACGTGGTCCAGTCGGAACTCGACAAGGCGCGTCAGACCGCCGACCACGCGACCAGGGTGGCGGCCTACCAGGCGGTCGAGCAGCGAATCTGTCAGGACCTGCCTTACATCTTCACCGACCGCGACGTCTGGAACGTCTGCGCGAATACCAAGACGCAGAACTGGAACCACCCAACTGATCCGCAAGGCCACGTCGGGCTCGGGATGTTGTCAGGGATCATCTGGCCGACGGAGATCTGGAAGACGACCTGAGCGTGACCGCCGCCGCCCAGGCGGGCGTAGGGGTAGATTCTCGCTACCGCTGGGAGGGGGTGCCGTCGAGATGATCTGGCTTCGCCGGGCAATTCAACTCGTCGTGACGGTTCTCCTGGTGACGCTGCTGACCTTCCTGTTGACCTCCCTGCTTCCCGGGAGCCCCGTGTACGAGATCTGTCAGGGAGCTGGCAATGCGTGCGTCAAGCAGGTCACGGCCCTGGACGGCCTGAATAAGCCGTTCGTTGTCCAGTACCTACTCTGGCTGAAGCACTTGCTCACGGGCAACCTGGGGTACTCCTACACAGAGGGCGCGTCCTTCGGTGCCCAGGGTGTGCCGATCGCGAGCCTCATCAAGACGGCCTATCCGATCACGCTCGAGGAGATCGTCTTCTCGCAGGTGATGGCACTCATGGTGGCCGTGCCGCTCGCGATGTATGCCGCGCTGCGTCCCAACCGCCTCTTCGACCGACTCTCGACGACGGTGTCGTTTGCGACGCTCTCGGTGCCCACCTTCATCGTTGCCCCGTTGCTCGTGCTCATCTTCGCCGTCACCTTCCACGTCTTTCCCGGCCCCGCCGCACAGATTCCCTCGCTGTTCAGCGGCCAGTTCCTGACGAATCTGCACACCATGTTCCTTCCTGCGGCGGTTCTCGCCATCGGCTCAGTCGCGGTGTACCAGCGGCTGCTACGCGCCGACATGGTGGCAACCCTGGAGGAGGACTTCATCCTCATGGCCCGCGCGAAGGGCTTGACGACAGCGCGCATCCTTACCCGGCACGCGCTAAGACCGTCGACGTTCACCCTCATGACCGTCGCGGGGATCCAGGTCGGAGGACTGATCACCGGAGCGGTCATCGTCGAATCTGTCTTCCAGCTCAACGGCCTTGGGCTTCTCCTGACCCACTCCGTCGCGCAGCACGATTACCCAACGATCCAGGCCATCACCGTGATCGTCGCCGTCGCCTACATCGTCATCAACCTGCTGATCGACTCCCTCTATCTCGTCATCGACCCGAGGATTCGTCGTGCCCGAGCGACCAGCTGACGACCCGATCCCTTCGTTCGCGTCAGAGGCGCCGGCCGACGACGTGGAAAGCGAGTCCGCGTTGCTGACTCGACCCGGCGAACCGTCGGGAGTGGACCTCGTCGACGAAGGCGTGCTGCGCATGGCCGAGCAACAGTCCGGGCTCTTCATCGACCTCGCCTCGGACTTCGACACTCAAGCCGGCGTGCAACCCGGTCGTGCCGCGCGCGGGATCCCCCGTGTGCGATCGCGCTGGAAGGGCTTCGGATGGGGATTCTGGGTAGCTATCGGCTGGGTCGTGTTCATCGTCCTTCTTGCCATCTTCGCAAACCTGTTGCCGCTGCCCGACCCGAACACGGCAAGCAATTCCTGTCTGAGCGTTGCACCGGGAGCGGGCCCCGGCGCCGGACACATCTTCGGATGCGACGACAACTCACGGGACGTGTTGTCGCGGGCGATCTTCGGCACAAGGGTGTCGCTCATCGTCGGCTTCGCCTCGATTTCGATCGGCCTTCTGGTTGGAGGGACGCTCGGCCTCATCGCGGGCTACTTCCGGGGGCCATTCGACGAGGTCATGAACGTCCTCGCCAATACGTTTCTTTCCTTTCCTTATCTCGTGCTGGCGCTCTCAGTCGTGGCCTTCCTCGGCAACTCCCTCTTCGACGTCACCCTGATCATCGCAATCCTGGCTTGGCCGTTGCTGTTTCGAGTCGTGCGGGCGTCCACCATCGAATATGGGGAACGTGACTACGTGCTCGCCGCGCGGGCGTTGGGCTCGACGAGGTTTCGCGTCGTTGTCAAACAGCTTCTCCCCGACGTCGTGCCTTCCGCAGTGACCTACGGGTTGGTCGGTGTCGGCCTCGCCATCGTGTACGAGGGCGCGCTTTCCTTCCTCGGTCAGTCGGTGCCAGATCCGACCTCGACCTGGGGGAAGATGATCGCCGAGGGCTCGCAGAACCTCACACAGCCCGTTGCACAGCTGCTCGTCCCTTCCGTCGCCATGTTCCTCACGATCCTCGCGGTGAACTACATCGGCGACCGGTTGCGAGGAGTGCTCGATACTCGAGAGGGCGCGCTTTGAGCCCCAAGCGTCATTTCGTCGACGTCGAGGACGTCGACGAGCGACCGCTGCTCCAGGTGGACTCGCTCGTCACCCACTTCCAGACGAGCCACGGTGTGGTCCGGTCGGTTGACGGCGTGTCCTTCACGCTCAATCGAGGACAGACGCTCGGCATCGTCGGAGAGTCGGGATCCGGCAAGACCGTGTTGTCGCGCTCGGTGATGGGCCTCCTCCCGCCGAACAACGTCATTCGGGAAGGCACGGTGATGTTCGCTGGCATCGACCTCGCAAGGGTCTCGCACCAGGAGCTGCGCGGCATTTGGGGCGCCCAGATCGCGATGGTGTTCCAGGACCCGGTCACGGCGCTCAATCCGGTGGTGCGTGTTGGTCGCCAGATCACCGAGTCTTTGCGGTTCCACCTCGGCATGTCACGGTCCGACGCCAAGGAGACCGCCGTCGCGCTCTTACGATCGGTCGGCATACCCGAGCCCGAAGAGCGGCTCCGCTGGTACCCGTACCAATTCTCCGGCGGCATGTGCCAGCGCATCGTGATCGCCATCGCGCTGTCGTGCGGACCGAAGCTGCTGCTCGCCGACGAGCCGACCACGGGTCTCGACGTGACTGTCGCGGCTCAGATCCTCGACCTGTTGAGCCGCCTTCAGCAGGAGCGATACATGTCGATGATCCTCGTCACCCACGACCTCGGAGTCGTGACCGGCCGTGCTGACGTCGTGGCGGTCATGTATGCCGGCAAGATCGTGGAGATCGGACCGACCGAGACGCTCTTCGGGGACATGAAGATGCCCTACACCGAGGCGCTGTTCAAGTCCGCGCCGAGGTTGGCCGACGCGAGTCACTCGATGCTCCCGAGCATTCCCGGCAACCCACCGAATCCGGCCCGGTTGCCACCGGGGTGCCGTTTCGCCGAGCGATGCCCGTACGCGCAGCCGCGCTGTCGATCTGAGGAACCTGCCTTGCGCCCGGCTTCGGCGCCCGGTCACCTGTTCGCGTGCTGGTACCCCGTAGGGACGCCCGAAGGAGCCGAGGCCCTGAAACGGAACCGGGCGCTCGGAACGCCGGCCGCGGCAGGACTCGGGGCCTGACGTGGCCGGGAGCGGAACCGCCCAACTTCGTGATCCGGCTGCCGCGCTCGTCCGCGTCGAGAACCTCGTCGTCGAGTTCCCCGCTGGCAGCCGCAGGGTTCACGCCGTATCGGATGTGAGCTTTGACGTTTTTCCCGGCGAAACGCTCGGAATCGTTGGCGAGTCAGGCTGTGGTAAATCGACGACCGGACGCGCGCTCCTACAGCTCCCCCGCCCAACCTCTGGCAAGGTCCTCTTCGAGGGCAAGGACCTGACGAGCTTGTCGCGCGAGGAGATGCGCCAACACAGGACCAAGATCCAGATCATCTTCCAGGATCCTGTCTCCTCGCTCTACCCGCGGCGCACGATCGCTCAACTCATGGTCGAGCCACTGGACATCTGGAAGATCGGCACGCCCGAAGAGCGATTGGAACGCGCGAAGGCGATGCTCACCGAGGTCAGCTTGGACTTCGAGACCGTCAGCTGGCGCAAGCCGTACGAGTTCTCGATAGGTCAGTGCCAGCGCATCTCCATTGCCCGCGCGCTGATGCTGAACCCGCGCCTTATCATCTGCGACGAGCCGGTCTCAGCCCTCGACGTTTCGGTGCAGGCCCAGATCCTCAACCTGCTCGAGGACATGAAGCGCCGTTACGGGTTGACACTCGTTTTCATCTCGCACGATCTCGCTGTCGTAAAGCACGTGAGCGACCGGGTGGCGGTGATGTTTCTCGGCAAGCTGTGTGAGGTTGCCGACTCGACGAGTCTGTATGCGCAACCCTCGCATCCCTACACCCGAGCGCTCCTCATGGCGAGCGTCATCTCTTCGCGCGCCGTGGCACGAACGGAGCCATCTGGACCGGAAGTATCCAGGAAGGATCTCGAAACCCAGTCGGAGCTGCCCTCGTCCATCACGCCCCCATCCGGCTGTCGCTACCGGACCCGATGCCCGAGAGCCGAAGCTGTCTGTGCGGCTCGAGAGCCGATCATGCGGGAGATACGGCCGAATCACTTCGTGGCCTGCCACTTCCCGATCGGTGCACCGCCGTCAAACGAATCCCTCGCCACAAACACGAACGGCGACGCGAACGCGAGGTAGAGCGCACTTGTGAAGTGCTCGGCCGTGGGGCCTGCCCTTGACGCGCGGACCCACGGGCACATCCCAATTTCGACGCGAACTTGCCTCCGCGAAACATAGCGAGCGCTCGCTATGTTTTCTGGAGGCAAGTTGAGCAAAGAAACGCGACATCCAGGAGGAGGTCCAGGGCGCCGGCAAGGCACGTTCCCGGCAGCACCGGGCAGGTCGAGGAGCCAGCAGCCAGTGGCCCAAAACCCTCGAAAGTAGGCGGAGCGGCTCTACTCGG
>Ga0209415_10002246_pt1 | contig 36344 bp, 34 predicted proteins | sample PeaSoiSIISIP2007_FD_187696 | JGI IMG/M metagenome (GOLD analysis project Ga0209415, IMG submission 187696) | Peat soil microbial communities from Weissenstadt, Germany - SII-SIP-2007 (SPAdes) (version 2) | ecosystem: Environmental > Terrestrial > Soil > Wetlands > Peat | place: Germany... | reverse complement strand
CTCAGCCGTATCTAACTCGGCTCGCATCACCTGGTTTTCGAGCTGGACGCGATTCAGATCGGTCTGCAGGCGCTTGTTCTGCTCGCGGACGTCCAGCAGGACGAAATAGTCCCTGAAGAAATTGACCGTGCCGCTGCGGCCGCCTTCGAGCAAGCGCGCCAGGGGCGTCACCGCGCTGACCGCCCAAACGCGGATCAGGCGGACTTCCTGGTTGCTCTTGACCTGGTAGGCCAGCAGCACCAGCTGGACGAAAATCGCCGCCACCAGTGCCGTCAGGTTGCGGTAGCGATTGAGGATCAGGTCCATAACAACAAGTACAACCGCTCGATCACTCTCGCGGCTCGGAATCGGTTTTCAGAGCCGCGACAGTAATGGAGCGGTGTCATACTCTACTCCACGGCGATGCGGCGCAACAGCGCGAACTCCGTCAGCATTTTCCCGGTTCCCAGCACCACCGATGCCAGCGGATCTTCGGCGATCGACACCGGCAGGCCGGTTTCATGGCGAATCCGCTTATCCAAATTCTTAATCAGCGCTCCGCCTCCCGTAAGGACAATCCCCCGATCGCTAATATCGGCGGAAAGCTCCGGAGGAGTACGCTCCAGCGCCACGCGGATGGCGTTCATGATGGTGGCGATGCCCTCGGAAAGCGCCTCGCGGATCTCCTCGTCCCCCACCGATATGGTCTTCGGCACTCCCTCGATCAGGTTGCGGCCCTTGATCTCCATGGTGAGCGGCTTGTCGAGAGGGAACGCCGAGCCGATCTGGATCTTCACTTTTTCGGCCGTGGTTTCGCCGATCAAAAGATTATATTTCCGCTTCATGTACTGCACGATGGCGTCGTCCATGGCGTTTCCGGCCACGCGCACCGAGCGCGAATACACGATGCCGGAGAGCGAAATCACCGCCACGTCGGTGGTGCCGCCGCCGATATCGACCACCATGTTTCCGGCCGGCTCGGTGATCGGCAAACCCGCGCCGATAGCCGCCACCATGGCTTGCTCCACCAGGTACACTTCGCTCGCTTTGGCGTGATACGCGGAATCGATGACGGCGCGCTTTTCCACCTGCGTGATCTCGCTGGGTACGCCGATGATGATGCGCGGATGCACCAGCATCTTTCGTCCGTGCGCCTTCTGGATGAAGTAGTTGAGCATGCGCTCGGTGACTTTGAAGTCGGCGATGACGCCGTCCTTCATGGGACGAATCGCGACGATGTTGCCGGGCGTGCGTCCCAGCATCTCTTTGGCTTCTTTGCCGACCGCTTCCACTTCGCCGGTGTTCTTGTTCAGGGCGACAATCGAAGGCTCGTTGACCACGATGCCTTTGCCCTTGGCGTACACCAGGGTATTGGCCGTACCGAGATCGATGGCCAGATCGGACGAGAAGACACTAAACAGCGACCGCAGATTCATAATAGAGAACTTGACGTGCTAGGGATCCTTACGGAGGTCAGCTCTGGCCAAGCTAACTCTGAAGGTACCATACAGGGTACATGCGGGCAAGGTTTTGTGTTTTCAGCGCGCTAGACTGGAATAGGTGATCTCCCGCCGCACCCTTTTGGCGCTGCCCATGGCGGCTGCCTGCACCCGTCCCCAGGAAGGCTTCCGAGGCTATGCTTTTATCGCCAATCAGGAGGGTGGAGCGGTGGCCGCGGTCGATTTGGGCGCCCTGGCGGTGGCCCGGCACATCCCGCTGGAGGGGGCCCCGACGGAGGTCACGGCGGCCGCGCAACGACCGTCGGTCTACGCCCTGACGCCGGATAACGGCTCGGTTCACGAGATCCAGATCGACAACCTCCGGCTAGCCCGCAAGCTGTCTGTGGCATCGCAGGCGATTACGATGGCCCTGGCCGTTGGTGAAGGGACGTTATACGTCCTGGCACGGGATCCGCGTGCGCTAGTGGCGGTGGCGCTCGATAGCTTCAAGCCAAGCTGGAATCTGCCGCTTCCTGACGAGCCGGTGGGGATGGCTCTGTCGCCGGATGGAAAAACAGCGGCCATCAGTTCGGCCAAGGCGGTCCATCTGGTCGATCTGGAAGCGCGGCGTCTGAGCGCGCCGCTGGGCCAAGGCGATTATGGTCCAGTCCAATTTCTTACCGACGCCAAAACCCTGGTGGCGGGGAATCGCGGGGACCGGCTGATTTCGGCCTACAGCGTGGCGGCCCAGCGTTTGATCACGCATTTGCCGATCGCCGTGCGGCCCGATCAATTCTGCTTCAGCCGCGACGGGGGCCAGTTGTTCGTAACCGGAGAAGGGATGGACGCAGTGGTGGTGGTGTACCCCTTTTTTACACCTCAGGTCGGCGATACGGTTTTGGCGGGCCACGCTCCGGGAGCCATGGATGTGTCCGAGGATCTTCTGTTCGTGGCCAGTCCGCTATCCGGCAACGTGAGTATTCTCAGTATTGCGACGCGCAAGGTGATCGCGGTGGTCGCGGTCGGCAGCGATCCGGGATTCATTCGCGTCACGGCCAACGATCAGTACGCCCTGGTGCTCAACCGGAAATCGGGAGATGTGGCGATCCTGAGCGTCCCCGCGATCGCGCAGAAGAGAAATCGCTACAAGACGGCAGCGCTTTTGACGGTGATTCCGGTAGGTTCGCGGCCAGTGAGCGCGGTTGTCCGGGCGGTCTAATTCTGAACAGACTAGCTCTTGTTCCCGAGTTCGATCGAAGTGGGGTTCACCGGATGATCCAGCTCCATGCTCAAGGCCCGCAGCATTTCCTCGCCAGATTGGGGCAAAGGAAGTGGCGCGGATGCCTGCATGGCGCCGGCAGGAGGATGAATGGGAGCGTTGAGCTTGATGGCGGTGAGCAGGTCCTTGATTTCCGAAAGCGTGGTCGCCATCTGGAAAACCTTCATAACGCCAGCGGCGAAGATCACGAACGACACAATGCTGACAACGGTGCTGAGGCCGCCCACGAAGTCCATCTGTACGTTCTCCTGGTGGGTAAGATCGGCTGGAAGGCCGCGGAACTGTAGTTATCGGTAACAATGCGTCCACCCAATGCATCCAAGGAGTTAGCGATGACTAGGTTTAGGGCGAAGACTAGTGTCGGTTTGTGCGCCGTGCTCCTGGCGCTCACCCCGGCTATACCCGGCGGCGCGGCCGAGTCCGTGGATCTCCAGCGCACTTTGAAGGGCGTGGAAGACCGCTATAACAAGATCCAGACCTTGCAGGTCAAGTTCACCGAGAACTACACCTCGCGCGGACGCACCCGCAGCGAATCCGGCACGTTGTATCTGCACAAGAAGGGCAAGATGCGCTGGGAATATACTTCCGGCAAGCTGTTCGTTTCCGACGGCAAGTTCATCTATTCCTACTACCCGGACGAGTATCGCGCTGAGAAAATGACCATGAAGGAAACCGACGATATGCGGGCGCCCCTGGCATTCCTGCTGGGGGAGGTTAATTTCGAGAGAGACTTTGGCAGTTACGACACCAAAACGCAGGACGGCGGCGTGCTGATCACCGCTCTGCCCAAGTCGGACAAGTTTCCGTATACCGAAGTGACCTTTCTCATCGCCGCGGACTCGATCATTCGCAGACTTGAAGTGAAGCTGCAGAATAGTGACCTGATGGTGTTCACGTTCGAGGGCGAAAAGAAGAACCCGCTGCTGACCGATGCGCTGTTCCAGTTCACGCCTCCGAAGGGCGTCGAGCTGGACGATCTGACTCGGTAGGCAAGCACCATGCGTCGGCATGAGTGCCGACGCGGCAAACTAAAGTTCGCGCCACGGTGGCGCACGCACTCTTGCGTGCCGTGTCGAGACTCCTCTCGACGCCTGCTTTTAAAGCTGAGAATTTCCTCCGCTCCCGTACACCAATATTGGCGAGGTGTAATAATCATGCAGCCTGCCGAGCGCAATCGCCTGATCATGCAGACTCTCGTGCAAATGGAGAAGCAGTTTGGCAAGGGTTCGGTGCTGCAGTTGGGCTCCCGCAATGCGCTGCCCGTCACCGTGATTTCGAGCGGATCGATCTCCGTCGACGCGGCGCTAGGAGTAGGCGGATTCCCGCGCGGCCGCGTCGTCGAAGTATTTGGTCCGGAATCTTCGGGCAAGACGACCTTGGCGCTTCAAGTCATCGCGCAGGCCCAGGCAGCGGGAGGCGCGGCCGCTTTCATCGACGCGGAGCATGCGCTCGATCCCACCTACGCCCGCAAGCTCGGCGTCGACATCGACAGTCTGATCGTGTCCCAGCCCGATTATGGCGAGCAGGCGCTCGAGATCACCAGCGCGCTGATTTCCTCCGGCGTGATCGACGTAGTGGTGGTGGATTCCGTGGCGGCCCTGGTCCCCAAGGCGGAGCTCGAAGGCGAGATGGGCGATAGCTTCATGGGACTGCATGCCCGGCTGATGTCGCAGGCGCTGCGCAAAATCACCGGCGCGGTGGCCAAGGCCAATGCCTGCATGATCTTTATCAACCAGGTCCGCGAGAAGATCGGGGTGATGTTCGGCAATCCGGAGACCACCACCGGCGGCCGCGCACTGAAGTTCTTCTCGTCCGTGAGGGTCGAGGTACGGCGCATGGCGGCGCTCAAGGATGGCGAGCAGGTGGTCGGGAATCGCACCAAGATCAAAGTGGTGAAGAACAAGATCGCCGCGCCGTTCCGCGAGGCCGAGGTGGATATTCTCTACGGCGAGGGCATTTCGCGCGAAGGCGACCTGATCGACCTGGGGGCGGAGCAGGGAGTGGTCGAGAAATCGGGCGCGTGGTTCAGTTTTGCCGGAGAACGCCTCGGGCAGGGCCGCGACAATTCCCGCGTGTTCTTGAAGGAGCATCCCGAAATCCGCCAGCGCATCGACGCCGGGCTGCGGGAGAAGATCGGGCTGCCGAAACCCGAAACAACTGCGAAGCCTGTCGCCGCGGAGCCGTCTCGCGCGACCGCACAGACCGCCTAACTCCTAAAATTCCAGCCAGTTTTGATAGAATCAGCGTGGAGCTCACGCTATGAAGAAGATCTCGCGGCGAAGGTTCGTTGAAGGCACAAGTGTAGGGATCGTTGCGGTTGCGGCGATACCCGAAATCAAGGCTCAAGAGAAACCGGCCTCTACTCTGCCCAGAGTTCCCCGGACTGCCATCCGGATCAACGTCAACGGTGTCGACCATAGGGTGGACGTGGAAGACCGCTGGACCCTGGTCGAGCTGCTGCGCGACCATTTGGAGCTGACGGGCACCAAGATCGGCTGCGATCGCGGCGAGTGCGGCGCCTGCACTGTGTTGGTGGACGGTACGCCGCTGTACTCTTGCAGCCAGCTCGCGGTGTGGATGAACGGGCGCTCGATTCAGACCGTCGAAGGGCTCGCGAAGAACGGCAAGCTCGATCCGCTGCAGGAAGCTTTCATCGAGCACGACGCGCCGCAGTGCGGCTACTGCACCTCGGGGCAGTTGATGATCGCCAAGGCTCTACTGATGAAGAACGCCCGCCCGACGCGGGATGAAGTTCGCACGGCCATGACCGGCAACCTGTGCCGCTGCTCGAACTACAACCACTATGTGGAAGCGGTGATGGCTGCCAGTGGTTCAACGCCGTCGACCGGGGGAGGGAACGCAGCATGACGCCCCTGAAGACAGTTGGCCACGCGACTCATCGTATCGATGCGCTGCAACGTGTCACCGGCGGAGCGAAATACACCAGTGACGTTCACCTGCCTGGGATGCTGTACGCGCGGGTTCTGCGCAGCCCGCATCCGCATGCGCGCATCCGCAAGATCGATCTCTCCAAGGCTATGGCGTTGCCGGGAGTGAAGGCGATCCTGACGCACGAGAATTGCGACACTACCTGGAGCAGCGGCGATCAGCTCGGCCAGCGCCGCCTGTTCAACAACCCCGTGCGCTTCGCGGGCGATCCGGTGGCCGCCATTGCCGCCGTAGACCGGCACGTGGCCGAAGACGCGACGCACTTGATCGAAGTCGACTACGAGGTCCTGCCGTTCCTGACCGACCTCGAAGAGGCTTTGAAGCCCGGAGCGGTGGCGATTCATGAGGGAGGCAACCTCTCTCTCAATAATCAGCGCCAGCCGGCGCCGCAGACTTATAAGCGCGGCAATGTCGCGGACGGTCTCAAGGCCGCCGACCGCGTCTTCGAGGACAATTTCACTTCGGCGCATCACAACAATGCGCAGCTCGAAATGCGCGTGTCCGTCGCCGAGTGGTCGGGCGACAAGTTGACCGTCCACGCCGCGACCCAGGGGATTGCGAACTGCCGTACGGATATCGCGCGCGACCTGAAGATCTCTGAAGACAACGTGCGGGTGATCAGCGAATACATGGGCGGCGGGTTCGGCAATAAGAACCAGTGCCAGGATTCCGATTTAATGGCCGCGATGCTCGCCAAGCAAGCTGGCGCGCCAGTGAAACTCGAGTTCACCCGCAAAGAGGATTTCGTGGCGGTGCACGGGCGCTGGTCGAGCCGGCAATCCTACAAAGTCGGTGTGAAGAATGACGGGACGCTGACGGCGATCCAGATGACGGCGCTGACCGGCGCCGGTGCGTATCGCAAGGGCTCGTGCGATCTTTCGGGAACGGAGATTTATCAGGTTCCGAACCTCGAAACCTCGGTCTCGCCGGTCTATACCAACACGGCGGTGGCCGCGAACTATCGTGCGCCGGCGTATCCCCAGAGCGTGTTCGGGATCGAGTCGCTGATGGACGATGTAGCTTACGCGCTCAAAATGGATCCCATGGAATTCCGCCTCAAGAATATGACGCGGAAGTTTCGCGACCAGACTCCGTACACCAGCATCGGTCTTGAAGACTGCATCCGCAAGGGCGCGGAGAAGTTCGAGTGGAAGAAGCGCTGGAATCCGGTGCCGGGCTCCGGTGCGGGTCCGGTCAAGCGCGGTGCGGGGATGGCGATGGGCATGTTCGGCTCGGGCCTGGGCCGCAGCAGCGCGGTGGTTCGCCTGGATGGGCAGGGTCAGTATTACGTGCACGTCGGCGTGACCGACGTCGGGACCGCTGCCAAGACCACGATGGGCCTGATCGCGGCGGAGGAGTTGGGCATACCGCTCGAAAAGGTGAAAGTCGTCTGGGGCGACACCGATACTTGCCCGTACTCGGTGGGCGAATCGGGCAGCCGCACCACCGTGCAAACCGGAATGGCCGTGATCGAAGCCGTGCGCGATCTGAAGAAGCAGATCGCCGAGAAGGGCGCGCCCAAGGGCAACGAAATCCTAACGGCCATGGCGACAACCAATCCGCCGCAGTTGCAAGGGCAGAGCCGCAACTCCTTCGCAGCGCATTTCGCTGAAGTCGAGGTGAACGTCGAAACCGGCCACGCAATCGTGACCAGGTTCGTTTCGGCGCATGATAGCGGTCGCGTGGTGAATCCGCTGACCGCGCAAAGCCAGGTGCAAGGCGGGGCGAGCCAGGGGATCGGGATGGCGCTGCATGAAGAGCTGCTGTACGACAAACGCTCGGGCCTGCCGCTCAATGCGGGATATTACGGCGCGCGCATCATGACGCATCTGGATGCGCCTCTGGTCGATGTCGTCTGGGTGGAGACCGACGAGCCGTACGGCCCGTTCGGCGCGAAGACGCTGGGCGAGCCGACCATCATTCCGACGGTTGCGGCAGTCGCCAATGCGATTTATAACGCGATCGGGCGGCGGGTCAAGAGTCTTCCTATAACTCGCGACAAGATCCTGGGGGTGCTCGCATGAAGGCCTTTTCGAACGTCAATCCGAAGGATCTGAAAGAGGCAACGGGTGTTCTTCGGCAAAAAGGTCGGAGCGCCACCATCGTGGGTGGCGGCAGCGATGCGCTGGGGATGGTCAAGGAACGCCTGATCACGCCCGATGTTCTGGTCAGCCTGAAATCGATTCGCGGACTCGATCAGGTAAAAGAGCAGAAGGGTGAAGTGGTCATCGGCGGCCTGATTACGCTCGATGCGCTCAGCCGCGATCCGCTCATCCGCAAGAACTACAACGTGCTCGCCGAAGCGGCGGCACACGTCGGGACGCCGCAGATCCGCAACGCCGGGACGCTCGCCGGGAACGTCTGCCAGCGGCCTTGGTGCTGGTATTACCGCAACGGATTCCCGTGCTACAAGAACGGCGGGAACACCTGCTTCAGCATCACCGGCGAAAACGAGTTTCACGCCATCTTCGGCGGCGGCCCGAGCTTCATCGTGCATCCGTCTGACACTGCTCCCGCGCTGGTCGCGCTGGACGCGAAGTTCCGCATCGTGGGGCCATCGGGCGAGCGAACCATCGCCGCGGCCGATTTCTTCAAGCTTCCTTCCGATAATCCGGCGCGCGAGAATGTTTTGGCGAATGATGAAGTGCTGGCGGAGATCCATTTGCCCGCGGCGAAGGCCGGTGCGCGCAGCGCGTATCACAAGGAGATGGATCGCGAGGCGTGGACGCATGCTGTCGTCAGTGTCGCAGTCGTGATGGAGATGGATGGGCAAGTCTGTAAGACTGCCCGTGTAGTCCTGGGTGGCGTCGCGCCGATCCCGTGGCGGGTGCCGAAGGTCGAAGCGATGCTCGCCGGGAAACGCATCACGCCCGAGTTGGCCGCGCAGGCCGGAGCAGCGGCGGTCGAAGGCGCTCGCCCGCTCGCCAAGAATCAATACAAGGTTCCGCTGACGCAGGCTGTGGTGAAGCAGACGCTCGTGAAACTGGGTGGCTGATCGCACCCAGGTTGGCATCGTCGGTGCGGGACCCGCCGGGCTCATTCTTTCGCACCTTCTGCACCTGGAAGGAATCGATTCCGTGGTGCTCGAGGTGCACACTCGCAAGCACATCGAGGAGCGTGTTCGCGCCGGCGTGCTCGAACAGGGCACCGTGGAGCTGCTTACCGAAATGGGCGTGGCCGATCGCCTCAAACGAGAGGGGCTCGTTCACCACGGCGTAGAGTTTCGCTTCCGCGGGCAAGGCCACCGCATCGACTTCCAGTCGCTGGTAGGCCGCTCGATCACCATCTACGCCCAGCAGGAGGTGGTCAAGGATCTGGTCGCAGCTCGGCTGGCTACAGGCGGCCAGATCGTATTTGAAGCCGAGGATGCCACCGTTCACGACCTCGCATCGAAATCCCCCAAGATCCGCTATCGCAAAGACGGAGTGGAGCACGAACTGGCCTGCGATTTCATCGCCGGGTGCGACGGATTTCACGGCGTGTGCCGGGCATCCATTGAAAAAAGCCTGACGATTTACGACCGCACGTACCCGTTCGCTTGGCTCGGCATCCTCGCCCAGGCGCCGCCTTCGTCGGAAGAACTGATCTACGCGAATCACGAGCTGGGCTTCGCGCTGCTCAGTATGCGGTCGCCCGAGATCTCGAGGCTCTACATTCAGTGCGACCCGGATGAAGACATCGCCAACTGGCCCGATGCCCGCATCTGGGAACAGCTGCATCTGCGTTTCGCCACGCGCGATGGAGCGTGGAAACTCACCGAAGGGCCGGTGATCCAGAAGAACATCGCCGAAATGCGCAGTTTCGTGGCGGATCCCATGCAATACGGCCGGCTGTTCCTGGCTGGCGACGCCGCGCACATCGTCCCGCCGACGGGAGCCAAGGGGTTGAACCTGGCTGCGACGGATGCTCGTGTTCTCGCTCGCGCAATTGCGAATTTCTACTCGTCGGGTGGCACGGACTTGATGGAACGCTACTCGGAGATCTGTTTGCGGCGCTGCTGGAAAGTCCAGCACTTCTCCTGGTGGATGACCTCTATGCTCCACCGCATTCCCGGCGAGAGCGCGTTCGACCAGCAGCGCCAGCTCGCCGAGCTGGATTACGTTACCAGCTCGCGAGCCGCGTCGACGGCGCTCGCGGAGCACTACACCGGGCTGCCGTTTACCATGTAAGAATGCCGCGCGAAGTTCTAATTGTAGGCGGGGGACTCATCGGCAGTTCTATTGCCTGGCGTCTCGCGCAGAAAGGCGCTCAGGTCACCATCGCCGATGCCGGAAATCTGGGCGGCGAAGCGAGCCCCGCCGGCGCCGGCATGCTTTCGCCGGGAGCGGAATTCGACAAGCCATCGGCGTGGCTTGATCTGGGCCTTGAGAGCATGCGGCTCTATCCCGCGTTCGTCGAAGAGCTGCAGGCCGAGACGGGAATCGATGTCGACTTCCGCATGTTCTCCCCGCAAGAAGGCGTCGTGGATCCGGCGGCGCTCCTACGCGCTCTGCACTGCGCATGCGAAGCGCGCAAGGTGCGGATCATGCGGGAACGTGTGACGGCAGTTGAGCCGCGGAACTACGCCGCTGTGGCGGTCGCGGCGGGCGCATGGTCTGCGCAACTTCACGTGAACAACGTGACTCTTCCTGCTGTGGTGCCGATCAAAGGCCACTTGATCGGATTCCAATTGGAGCCCGGCGCGCTGGGCCCCACACGCCGCCTCGGCGAAACGTACGTTCTTCAGCGATCCAGCGGCTTCCTGATCGCCGGATCGAACGAACAAGATATCGGTTTTGATCGCACCGTGGACTTGGGCGTCTGCGAAGACATCCACCGGCGCGCAGCCCAATTATTCCCGCCGCTTGAACACGCGACCCCCGTGAAGCGCTGGATTGGATTCCGTCCCCGATTGGTGGAAGGCGATGGCCCCCGAATCGGCCGCGTCGAGGGTACCAACGTGTGGCTGGCCTATGGCCACTATCGCAACGGGATCCTGCTGACCCCGGTCACAGCCCAGCGGGTCGCCGATGAAATCCGGGCGTCGGCATGAGTGCCGAGCGGCAAACTGAAGTTCGCGCCACGTGGCGCACGCACTCTTGCGTGCCGTGTCGAGACTTATCTCGACACTCTACTGCCGCAGCGCGAAAGCGAACAGCGCATTCCCCGACACGATCGCCACATACTGGCGACCGTTCACCGAATAGCTGATCGGGCCGTTGGTAATCGTGCCGCCTAGCGAGGCCTTCCACGCCATCGAGCCGTTGCGCGCGTTCAAGGCGAAGAAAATTCCTTCGCGGCCGCCGATGAACAGCACATCCGATGCGGTGGTCAGGATGCCGCTCTCGGTGACATCCGCCATTTTGAACTCCCACTTCCGCTCTCCGGTTTTCGGATCCATCGCGTGGACCGCGCCATACCCCTCGTTCTCGGTGAGCTGGTTCTGGAAGCCCGGCCGAAACGGAACCGTCATGCGTGGGAACGTTCCTGTGTAGGTCCTGCCCTCCACGTACTCCACGGGCGATTTGAAGTACATCGACGACGTATTCTCCCAAGTGGAAATGTAAAACAGCCCGGTGCGAGGACTATAGGAAGGCGAATACCAGTTCGTCGCGCCCTGGTTGCCGGGATAAATGAGAGTCCCTTCCGTGCTCGGAGTCTTGCCGGGTGCGCGCATGGGCCGGCCCTTTTCGTCGAACCCGGTCAGCCAGTTCACCTTCGCGAAAGGCTTGCCCTGCAGGAACTCGCCGGAGGTCCGGTCGATCACGTAGAACATCCCGTTGCGATTCGCCCACAGCATCACTTTACGCTGCTGCGAACGTCCGTCCTTGCCCTGCCACGGCATATCGGTCAGAACGGGGACTTGGACCGAGTCAAAATCGAATTCGTCGTGTGGCGAAAACTGGTAATACCATTTCAGCTTGCCCGTGTCCGGGTCGAGAGCCACCACGCAATCGCTGTACAGATTGTCGCCGGGGCGCGAGTCGCCATTCCAATCGGGACCCGGATTCCCGATGCCCCAGTAAGTCAGGTTCAGCTCCGGATCATAGGAGCCCGTGACCCATACGGAAGCGCCGCCGGTTTTCCAGGCTGCGTCTTTCCCGTCTTTGCTAAGCCAGGTTTCATGTCCCGGCTCGCCCGGTCCCGGGATGGTGTAGAAGCGCCAAGCTTCCTTGCCGGTCTTCACGTCGTAAGCGGCGATGAATCCACGGATTCCATACTCGCCGCCCGCTGTGCCGATGATCACCTTGTCCTTGACCACCAGCGGAGCCAGTGTTAGCGTGTAGCCGGATATTGCATTCGCGACCTTCACGTCCCAGATCGGACGCCCACTCTTCGCATTAATGGCGACCAAGTGCGCATCGATGGTGCCCATGAACAGCGTGTCCCCGAGAATCGCCAGGCCCCGATTGACAAAACCGCAGCACGGCCGCGCGTCGGGAGAGTACGCGTAGGAGTAAACCCAGTACACGCGTCCGCTGGCCGCATCGAGCGCGACGATGTCATTGGGCGCCTGAACGGTGTACATCACGCCATCCACCACCAGCGGCGTGGCCTCGAACTGCTGCAATGACCGCGCCTGAAAAACCCACTGCTGCTCGAGATTCTTGGCGTTATCCGGAGTGATCTGTGTCAATCCCGTGTAGCGCTGGCTCTGCAGCCCGCCCGAGTAGGTCAGCCAGTTCTGCGGCTCCTTCGCGGCGTTCAGAATCCGCTCGAACGATACCTGCCCGGACGCTGCTGCCGCGAAGATCACTACCAGGTACGCCGCACATCGCTTCATGGCTGGCCGATTCCTTTCAGCGAGACCAGATAACTCACCACGTCCGCCAGTTCCTGCGCGCTCAGCTTCTCTCGATAAGAGGGCATGGGCGATTTCTCCACGAACCCCGATTCCCGCAGGTTCGCCTTCTGGAGAGTCCGCAGACCCTGCGCATCTAGGAGCTGGATGGTGAACGTGTCCCGGTTGAGAAGCCTTCCGGTGATCACGGAGCCGTCGCGGGTGACCACGCGGTAGGTACGATTCTGCGCCAGGATCTCCGCGTCCGGATCGAGAAGCGAACGTTCCAGTTGCGCGGCGCGGCGAATGGCCCCGATATCGGTCAGATCCGGACCCGACAAAGAACCGCTATTCCGAACGCTATGGCAAGTCTGGCAAGCGCCTTTGCTTTCGAAGATCGCGCGTCCGCGAGCCGCATCGCCGGTCCCCGACACGCTTCCCGCCTCGGCAGCGACCGAACGAAGGTACGCGACGATGGTGCTCGCCTGAAAGTCGGTCAAAGCATTCGGCGGCATGGCAGTGCCGGGAATACCCTTCTGAATGATGGCAGCCACGCCGTCATCGGTGGTCGCGTGGCGGAATTTCCCATGCATGAGGTCGACGCCCGAGACCCGATCGCCGTTCGCCCCATGGCAGGTGGCGCAGGAACCGTTATAGATGCGGGCGCCATCCTCCAGGTCGGCGGGAGTAAAGGAGTGCTGGGCAAGTAGCATCCCCGCCGACAGGATGAATAAGCAGCCCTTCACAATCACCGCAGGCCGAACGTGAACAGCGAATTGCCGGCCTGAATGCTGATGTACTGTTTGCCATTGACCTGATAGCTCATGGGTCCGGCCGAGACCGAAGGTCCGAGATTGGTCTCCCACAGCAGCTTGCCATCGCGCGCATCCAGGGCGACGAATTGTCCGTCGCGGCCGCCGCCGAATAACACATTCGATGCGGTGGTCAGAATGCCGCCCTCGGTGGACGGCGCCGACAAGCGGAACGACCACTTCTTGTCGCCGGTCTTCGGGTCCATGGCGATGATCGCGCTGTAGACGTCGTCGGTGGTAGCTCCGCCGCGCGGGAACGCGCCCGTGAAGCTCTGGCCCTCGTGGAATTCTGGCGGCTCCTCGCCTTTCACATAGGTGCTGGAACTGTTCTCCCATGCCGGGATATAAAACAGTCCGGTCGCCGGGCTGAACGACGGGTTGTACCAGTTGGTTCCACCCTGGTTGCCGGGGTAAACCAAAGTGCCTTCCTTGGTGGGAACGATGCCAGGCGCTGCCATGGGACGTCCTCTCTCGTCGAAACCGGTGGCCCAGTTCACCTTCGTGAATGGCTTGCCCATGATGAACTGGCCGTTAGTCCGATCCAGCACGTAGAACATGCCGTTGCGATTGGCCCACAACATTACTTTGCGCTGCCGGCCCTGAATCTGAACATCGGCGAGTACCGGGACCTGCGTCGCGTCCCAATCAAATTCGTTGTGCGGTGAGAATTGATAGTGCCACTTCAGCTTGCCGGTATCGGCGTCCAGCGCGACCACGGAGGAACTATACAGGTTGTCGCCCAGCCGCGCGTCGCCATTCCAATCCGGGCCGGCATTGCCGGTGCCCCACATGGTGAGATTGGTATCCGGATCGTACGATCCCGTCACCCAGATCGGCGCGCCACCGTGCAGGTAAGAATCGTTGGGCTTGCCGTCTTTGCCCAGCCAGGTTTCAAACCCCGGCTCGCCCGGTCCGGGTACCGTATTGAAGCGCCAGACTTCTTTGCCGGTATTCACATCGTAGGCCGCGATGAAGCCGCGGATTCCGTGCTCGCCGCCGGCGACTCCGGAGATCACTTTATCCTTGACCACCAGCGGAGCGACGGTCATGGAGTATTGCTGCTTGTAATCGGCGACATCCGTCTTCCATAGTTCCTTGCCGGTTTTGGCGTTGATCGCGATCATTTGCGCGTCCAGAGTGGCCAGGAACAGCTTGTCGCCTAAGATCGCCACTCCGCGAGTCAGGTTGCCGCAGCAGGGGTTCACGGTTCCCGCGGCGGGCTTGTGCAGGTAGATCCAGAGTTGCTTGCCGGTGGCGGCGTCGAGCGCGATCACGTCATTGGGACTCTGGATGGTGTACATCACTCCATCCACCACCAGCGGCGTGTTCTCCTGCTTATCGAGCGTGCGTGTCTGGAAAACCCACTTGAGCGTCAGGTCCTTGGCGTTGCCCGTGGTGATCTGCGTGAGCGCGCTGTAGCGCTGGCTCATCGTGCCGCCCGAATAGCTCAGCCAGTTCTGCGGTTCCGGTTTGAGGATTCGGGCGAAAGGAACGTCCGTCACCGGAGCTTCCTTGTTCGCGGGGCCTCCGCGGCCTTGGGCGAACAGAAAACCAGTCAGCGAGACGAACACAAAAACACGTTTGATCATTGAGAAATCCTACCTCTGTTGGGGTGACCTGCCGCCGGTTATCTTAACACAGGGCCCGTTATCTTAGCTCAGGAAGGACGGGGTTTACTTCCGCTGCGCGCGAATCTTCGGCGTCGCGATTCTGACTTCCTCCGCGATAGCCCGTGCGACTTCCCGCTGCACTTCAAAAGGCTCGCCGGTTCCGCGTTCATACTCGCCAGCCCATTCCTTCCAGCCGCGGTCCGGATTGATCAAGAGCGCGGCAATCCGGCGCCGGTCCTCATTTTGCCGGACGACGACTTCCAATACTGCTTCCACTCCCAGATCCTTGGCGATGCGGCCCGGCGGAATCTCCGCGGGATGGCCCATGCGCGTCCGATACTCGGCGACCACCGGCCATGCCACCACTCGTATTCCCGGGTTCCGCGAAAGCTCGATGGATACGGCTTCGGTGAGCGCGTCCGCGAACTCGGCGTTATCCGAATCCGAGAACGGAATCGCAGCGATGGTGACGGCGTCGGCCCCGGCAGACGTTTGACTTCGGATCAAGTAGAGCGCAGCTCCGGCCACACCGATCACCACGACGGCAGCCGCAGCCCACTTCATCCGTGGCGACCTTGCCGATAGCGTCGGGACCACCGTGGCCGCCTCGAAGCTGGGAGCGTAGCTGCCCTTCCGGAAGACGATCCGCACCGGATCGCTTTGGCCGCCGCCCTTGTAATATTCCTCAAGCTTGGCGCGCAGGCGACGCGCTTCCACGCGAACAATCGGGTCCATGCGCGGGTCGAAGTCCTGACCCCGGTCGAACACCTCCACGCCGAGCAGGTACTCTTTCAGCTCGGCACCGGCGCCCGCCAGGGATTTTTCGACCGCGAACCGGAGGAAACGGCTCAGCCGGGCGGCATTCACGAACTCCGGCGCGGCCAGCACGCGATCGAGCGCGGCACGCACCTGTTCTTCTGGAAGCACCGTAATCACTGTCCCAGACTCGGCTCCTAAATACAACATAAGTTACGGTTTGTTACGGTAACATCACCCTCTATTACTGGTGAATGCGTCCCCGGAGGCGCAAGCTGTCAGCCAGGAGGTGCATCCAATGCACAAAACACTTAGACTTTTCGCTGTGACCATCGGGCTGGCTGCCTCTGCATGGGCGGGTCCCACGCTGGCCTGTCACGAATGGGTATCCACACCGGGATCGGTTTTCGAGACTCTCGATCCGTTACGCCGCGTGGCCATGGACGCGTATCACCCCGACAACAAAGGAGCCGCCCGGGCAACGCTCGCCCAACTGCGCGCCGATATCAAGCCGGGCGATCCCGTGTCCCTGTTAAAGGCCGGCTACTGGGCTGAGGTGGAGCATCAAATCGGGGCTGCGCCCGACACCGACGGCGCGGACATGATCCTGCGGGCTCTGGCGATGCGCCCAAACGACGCCGAGTACGAGTTCATGGCGGCGCTGGCTTTTGCGGACCACGACAGGGCTACGTTTCAGAAGCACTGGGACCGCGCCCAGCAGCTGGCGAAACCCGGATCGGCCGTGGCCAAGAACCTGGAACTGTTCGGAAAGATTATCGCCGAACGGCAACACTGATCCTCGGCCCTCACGGGCCGGGCTATTCGTAGTGCTGTCCAGCCCCGCCCGTCAGGGCGGGATAAGCTGCCCGAAGGCGAACACCTCGGAGCACACCATCCCAGTAGACTGGAAAAATGACCGCCCATCACGAGGTTGGCGCCGCCGAGAACGCAGAGCATCGGCGACAGCTTCGGCGCGCCATCCTCGCCAGCACCATCGGGACTGCAATTGAATGGTACGACTTCTTTCTATACAGCACCGTCACCGGCCTGGTATTTGCCCGTCTCTACTTTCCCCAAGCCGATCCTCTGGTTGGCACCATTGAAGCATTTGGCGTTTACACGGTTGGCTTTATCGCGAGGCCGATCGGCGCGGCAATCTTCGGCCACTACGGCGACCGCCTGGGACGAAAGGCCGCCCTGGTGGCGACGCTGCTGCTGATGGGCATTGCGACTTTTCTGGTCGCGCTCGTCCCCGGCTATCGATACATCGGCGTTTGGGGCGCGGTCCTGCTGACGGTGCTGCGTTTCGTTCAGGGAATTGGCGTGGGCGGGGAGTGGGGTGGATCGGTACTTCTGTCCATGGAATGGGCCCAGTCGAACCGGCATCGCGGTTTCATTACTTCCTGGCCGCAGTTCGGCGTACCGGCCGGCTTGTTTCTGGCAAATCTCGCTGTTCTCGCGTTCAGCGCGATGTCCGGTGAGCAATTCCTGACGTGGGGCTGGCGCCTGCCCTTCCTGTTTAGCATCGTTCTCGTTGCGCTCGGCCTTTACATCCGGCTAGGCATCCAGGAAACTCCAGTGTTCGCACGACTCGTCGCCGATCGCCGGATTGAGCGTCAGCCGGTTCTTGAAGTCATTCGCCGTCAGCCTCGCGAAATCGTCCTCACGGCTTTATGCCGCACTGCCGAACAAGCCCCCTTCTATCTGTTCACTTCGTTCGTGTTCACATACGGCGTCGATGTATTGCATCTGGATCGGAACTTCATCCTGACGGCAGTGCTCGCAGCGGCCATGCTTTCCTTTGTGTCGATTCCGCTCTTCGGACATCTTTCCGACCGGCTTGGACGCAAACGAATATACATGTTCGGCGCGGCTCTCGTAGGTTTCTACGGGTTTGCCTACTTCCGGCTGCTCGACACCCGGATGCCATACTTGGTAGTCATCGCAATCATTCTGTCGCTGGTGCCGCACGACATAATGTACGGCCCGCAAGCCGCATTGATCGCGGAGTCCTTTCCGGGACGTCTCCGTTACAGCGGCGCGTCCTTGGGCTATCAGCTGTCATCGCTGATTGCAGGCGGCCCCGCGCCGCTTATTGCGACCGCGTTGTTGAGCCACTATCGCTCCGCTACCCCTCTGGCTTTGTTCATTCTCGGATGCGCCGTCATTTCGCTTATCGCGACGGCGATGCTCAAGGACCACGCTAACAAGGACGTCTCCAACAGCTGAACCGGCTCTCCGGTTTCGATATAATCCCGGCATGCGCAAAGCGTGTCTGCTCGCGACAATCGCGATCGCGGCGATGGCCCAGGATCCGGACCAATTCTACTCCGTGATCCGGGAAAACAATTTGACGCAATTGAAGGTGTTGCTCGGTCAACAGTCGAACGCTGCCGTTGGCGACAGCCGCGGGATCGCTCCCCTTATGTACGCCGCCGAGATCGGCTCGCTCGACGCCATGCGGCTGCTGATCGACGGCGGAGCCGATGTCAACGCCCAGAATGCATTCGGTTCCACGGCGTTAATGTGGTCCGTTTCCGATCCAGCCAAGGTTCGACTCCTGCTCGATCACGGCGCGCAAGTGAATATAGCCGCCAAGAGCGGCCGAACGGCGCTGATCATAGCCGCATTCACCAATCCGTCGGCCGAAGTTGTGCGGCTCTTGCTGGCCAAGGGCGCGAGGGTGGACGTCATGGACCAGCGGCACGTCACTCCGATGAACGCCGCGACTTTCGGAAACGACACCGCCACAGTTCGCCTCCTGCTCGAAGCCGGAGCCGACATCGAGACGCCGGATACTTTCATCGGACTGACCCCGCTGATGAACGCCGCCGGAAACCGGAATGTCGAGGCAGTGAAGCTGCTCATGGCAAAAGGCGCGAAGATCAACGCCGTCTCGAAAACGGAGGGCCTGCCGAAGATTCAGACCGGAACAGTGGAATTTGGCGGATGGACTCCCCTCCTGATGGCTGCCGCCTTCGGACCGCCCGAAGCGGTCAAGGCGCTGCTCGATGCCGGCGCGAAAATCGACGCTCAGGATTACCGCGGCTTTACACCGTTGATGCTGGCGGTTGGCACGGACCGGTACGACCGCCGCACGGTGAACCTGGTGTTGTCTCACGGCGCCGACCTTCGCCCCACCAATCACGCCGGCGAGACCGCACTCGACTGGACCTACAAATTCGCCGACCCGGAAATAATCCGCACCTTGAAAGGAACCCCGAAGGATCTTGCCAAGCCCGTCCGCGTATCGGACGAGTTGCCGGACACTCGCACCGCCATCGCGCGCAGCATTCATTTGCTTGACAGCACCAGCGATCGATTCTTCAAGAAGAGCGGGTGCTTCGCCTGCCATGTGCAGCCACCGGCGGAGTTTGCCGCGGCCGCCGCGCGCGCAAAAGGCATTCCCGTGGATGAGAACGCTTCGCACGAACGTATTCGGCAAATCGCTTCCACCATTAACCCCGTCGCCCTGGAAGGCGCAGCCGCATTAGGCGGCGCGGATAACAACCTGTACTCGGTCGAAGCTCTGGTGCGGGCCGGTTATGCGCCCAATCGCATCACGGATTATCTCGCGGCGAATCTGGCGGCATCTCAGGGCGGCGACGGCGGATGGCACCTCCCAGGTTATTCGCGCTCCCCCCTGCAGGACAGCGACTTTTCGCGAACGGCCATGGCCATGCGAGCTTTGAAAACCTACGGCACTCCCGGTCGCGCCGGCGAAATGAAGCAGCGCCTGGATCGCGGCAAACAATGGCTGATGCATGCCGAGCCGGTGATCCTGGAGGATATGGACATGCGCCTGGCGGGAGCCGCCGCCGCGGGCGCGAGCGCTGCCGAGCTTCGCAAACTCGCCGAGCCGATCCTCGCTCTGCAACGCTCCGACGGCGGTTGGGCACAACGCCAAGTGTTTCCGAGCGACGCGTATGCCACAGGTATGACGATATGGGCCCTGAACGAAGCAGGCGTGATGCGGCCGGATGCCAAGGCTGTGAAGTTCCTGCTCGGCACCCAAAGCCCGGATGGCTCCTGGCATGTCGCCAGCCGCGCTACGAAATTCCAGCAATATTTCCAGAGCGGCTTCCCGTACGAACACGATCAGTGGATCTCCACCATGGCCACCGGCTGGGCTGCCAATGCTTTAGCTTTGTCGCTCGACCGCTAAAGCCTGCCCTTGTTTATTTACTGGAAAGATGCGGAACATCTTTCTCGTTATCGGTGCACCCAAAGTCCAGCAGATCGGTATCGAGCTTGATACTCTGAGTCAGCTTCACCGTCCATGGCTTCGTATAAGCCTTGGGATCGTCCACGGTGATCTCAATTTCCAAGTTTCCGAAGTTTGGGCGCCGAAACCGTTCCGTTATTTTCGCCGCGTCCGTCATAGGATTGCCCGTTGCGTCCAGCCACATGCCGTCGCGGAAACCGTTGGTCTGCACCACCAGCGTGTCTCCTTCCCACTTGCCGCTGGAGTAGCCGTTCCACGATGGATTCGGATCGGCCGGCAACGGTCGTCCATCGGTAAAGATCTGCCGGTAGCTGGTTCCGTATTCGCTCATGAGGGTGAGCAATCCCGGAGTTTGCACGACTTTCCTCGGCCCGTTCCAGGTATGCAGACGAACCGCCCCCATCGGAAGGCAGTGTGATATCGGATCGTTCACGCGCTGTTCGGTGCGCCGAACCTTCACCAGATCCGCCGCCCAAGTCTGATACGGCAAACCTTCCTTCAGGCTCGCGGCGATGTTGACGAACTCGTCGGAAACCGGCTCACAACCTGGAAAGTTGGGGTTGCCTTCGCGCTTGGTTTGCATGACCCATAGGCCCGAAAAATCCGGCTTGCCGTCGGCCGTGCGTGGGCACGCTGCCGCGAGATCCGGTTTTCCATCCCGCGTGCGAGGAACGCCTGCCGTGGGATAGTTCACCCACTGTGCATTCAGTGAACAAACCAGCGGACCAAGCAAGAGCCCGAAAACCAGGCTTTGCAGAGCCACGATCCGTAGCTGCATCGCGCCACCTCCGTAACGCAGTATACCTGCCGGAGGCCGAATCCGAGCTGCGGTTCCTTTTTACTCGATGCAAGATCCCGAGTTCCAGCCGCTAGTCTCCGATGAACTCTTCTGTATCTCCTGCCGCGTCTGAAGTAGGAAGGCATTCGTCCTCGAGGACCCGGCGGCATCTGGACTAGTGCGCCGAATCTGTTCGAGGAACGGGTCAAGGAATCGGCCGAACTTGGCAAGAGTTGCTACATCGCCGGTGCCGATCGCGCTTCGGATTGTCTGTTGCGTCCACGGCGAGAGCACCTCGACTCGCCCCACGAACACGCGATCGATCGCTGATGGTTTCGGGTTGATCGAAAGTGGCAGCAGCGCATCGACTTGGTTGCGCGGATAAATATAGAGGACGCGAGTTCCATCCTCGAACCACGAATCGCGCCAGGTTTCGACCATCGCTTCAGCTTCCTTCTTATAGAGGCCAAATCCGGTCAGCTCGCTCGCCAGGTCTTGCCGGAGCTGCTGGAAATCGCCGGTCATTTCAGGCGGATCCACGGTGGTGGCATCTGCGATGTTGTGGACGACCCGGTAGCCGATCTTTCCTGCGCGATTTTCAAACACAATCGCCAGCGGAATCGGATTGGGACCGGCATTGCGGATCTCCAGCCTCCCATCGCTTAAGTAAGTCGGCTGCACGGGGACTCGGAAACCTCCGATGCCGCGATAGAACAGCAGCTTCTCCTGCTGATCGCCGACGCGCAGCGGGGCGGAGTCCGTGTTTCGCGCGTAGAAATAGTGACTATCGCCGCTGGCGGTGGGAAATTCCAGGTCGGCTCCTGGCAGCACCTCGACCGAGTCCCAACCGATCCTTCCGCCGGAGAATTGTCCGCCCGCGGTAACCTTCGCCTTCGGATACCACTCCGTGATCCAGCCATCTGGAAAATCCACATGCACGGAGAGCGTCGCCGGGCGCGAAGAGTAGAAGTAGAGAACCGGCGTCTCCATCCGGACCAAGCCCTTCAGGATCACCTTCCAGTTCTTACCGTCCATGCGTTCGACAAAACACGGCAGGTCGCTAGGTCCCAACCACGGCGCCCACTCGACCGGGTAGCCCTGTTCGGATGCGACCGAAGTAAATGTTCCCCATTCGTGGGCGACCAGCGTATCGGGCTGCGCCGCGCTGAGCGTGAACGCTCCGAAAACAAGGGCGGCCAATACTTTTAGCATGCTCATTTGGCGCCTCCCGCCAGGGACTTTAACGACGCTTCAATCTCCGCGTTCGTCGCGAATCGCGTGAAAAACTTCGAGGATTCACGAATGAAACCGCCAGGGCCGATCGGGACCAACGCTCCGGCTTTCGCGTCGTGGCACGACCCGATCAGCCTCACCACCAGCACGCCTTGCGTCGGCCCTAGCGGAACCAGGTACACTCCGGGGCCCGAACCGGCGATCAACCGGATTGCAGCGGATTGCCGCACGCCATTCACCAGACTCTCCGCGGTGGCGCTAATCAGCGCGTTTGCAGGATCGGCACAGTTCTCGGTGCGAACGGCAAACGACGCATTGACTTTACGTACCTGAACCGGAGTTCCATCCGAAGTCGTTGGCGCTCCCGGAAGGCTAGCGGCGACCGGACTACCGATGGCCAGCGTGAAATCGGCCGCGAATGCAGGAATGGACAGTGCAATCAGAATCAATGTGTGTTTCATATTCCTCACCTTTCTATGTGCTTTTTAGGGCTCGACCCACACCGTATAAGTTAGGGTTTGACTGTTGCCGTCGAGAGGAGCGTAGTGTGCGGCGATTTCCCAGCAGCCTGCCGCCGGAATGCCCAATCCGGTCGTCATAAAACTGACTTTCGCTGTACCGTCAGTGGCACCCGCGCCGTTTGCAGGGGTCGCCCAGACCATTGGTTCCAGAGCGTCGAGTCGCCGGGCCACGACCGTTAATCGGGGATTTCGCTCCTTAGTCGAGTCCAATCCTTGGCGAAAATACGGCAGCTTTGATCCCGCGAAGCCGTGGACTTGCCAGTGACTGACTACGACGGCCCAAAGCGCCGGAGACCCGTACAGAAACTCGCCGTTCCCCGAATCCGCGCGAAACGGCGGAGGCGGCACGAACGGAGGATCGGGGGCAGGGGTGACGAGGCAAGCTTGTTTGTCATCGGCTAGAGATGCACGCGGAACGCCTGCCACGAGCGCAAGAAAGAATACGCACAACCAAATTCGGGGTCGCATCGAAATCCTGTCTCCTTTCACGTTCATGTTCCTCACCATTTCCATGCCAGTTCCTGGCGCCAACGTTGCAGAGTATCTTTGTCCAGATCCAGAATCTTTTCGCGCGAGATGCCGTCCGGCAACGGCGTCAGCTCCACCATGCGGTCGAATACGCCAACGCGCTCATCGGGATCCACTCGTGACAGCAGATGCCATAGCGTCAGCGTGTCTCGGACGCGCGACTCGCGGCGAACAACGCGCAACGTTTCGGGGCCGCCCTTTTCGAAGTCGAACGCCGCCAACGCCTCCTGCAGGGAATCCGAAGCGTCGCTGAAATAGGGCGTACCTGGCCCGGCTCCTGATTTGGTCCGGCAGCTCGCCCCGGCTGGCACCAGCGACTCGCGGCCCTTCCACTCGAGAGCTACCCAGCCCGCGGTCACACGCAACAGCCCGGAGCCGGATTCGTCCGTCTTCATCCTGTACGCGCAGCCCAGATCCACGGCAGTGCTGGCCGGCGTATCGACAAAGAACAAGCGAGGCGGAGCCGAGACGACCGCGCTGATCTCACCTTGGGCCAGTGCCAGCCGGTGCTCGTTCGGCTTCGCGACAATCAGGCGGATCCGCGAATTTGGCTCGACCTCCACCGTGCCGATATCGCCTATTCCGATCCTGGCTCGGGAAGAAGCGTCCGTCTGCAACCACTCGCCGACCGCGATCCTGCCGGTCTCCGCGACGCGCTTCGATCCCACCGACGGCGAGCCATCCAGCCGCACGACTTCCCAGCTTGGGGGCTGCGGCCGAGTCCAATACCACAACACAACCGCACCGATGACCACAGAGAACGCAGCCGCCAATTGCCACCATCGGAATCCGCGCGGCACCGGCGCGCCCTCTGCGTCAAGCGAAGCGACGACCGAATTCCAGATCGCATCCGGCGCCTTCATCAGCGGCAGCTGTCCGGGTTCGATGGGACCCAACGGAGGTTTTTCGTCGCTTTTCATCATCGTCCTGTTGCCGCTCCGCGCAGCTTCATCAGCTTTTCCGCGAGCAGTCTGTGACCCTTGTGTAACCGCGAGGCGACCGTTCCCATGGAGCAATTCAAAGCCTCAGCCATCTCGCCGTAGGACAGATCTTCAAAGTATCGAAGCAGCACGGGGAGCCGAAGTTTCGGCGGCAGTGAAGACAGCGCCGCTTGCACCCTTCCGGCGACTTCCGCCCGCGCCAGATCCGCCTCGGCCGACGCCGGCGCCGCGATCCTCGCCAACCGGGCGGAGTTCGCGAGCGGTTCCCGCCGTTTTCCCGCCTTTGCGCCATCCAGGCATGTGTTAACTACCATCCGGTAGAGCCAAGTCGAGAATTCGGAGTCGCCTCGAAACCGCCGGATGCCGGTGATTAGCTTCAGGAACACCTGCTGCGTCGCGTCGCTGGCTGCGGCGTCGTCTCCATGAAAGAAATACAGCGAAATCGAATACACCTTGTCCTTATACGCCTGGTAGAGCGCATGGAACGCCGCCCGGTCGCCCCGGCGGCAACATTCGATGATCTCGGCGCTGACCTCGCGGTCGCTCTGACTCACTTGCCAATCCATTAGACGACGGATCCAGGCCGCTTCTTCAAATTTTGCACTCAGTACTACACGATTGGTGGTGCCGGCTGTCCAGTGGGACGAAGTACCGAGGAGTGAATTTCCTTCGAGGGTGGTACTCGATGAATTGGAACGGTTTTCGGTCTGTTATTTGACCGCTTCGCCCGCGGACGATCCGGCCGATACGCTGTGGCCGTCGGCGAAAGTAATCGATCGAGCGTTTGCATGAATCGAGCCGTCCGGCAAGGGCCTCATGTCCTTAGGTCCGAACGCGCTAATGATCACTTTGTCGCCCTTTTTCAGGGCGTCCCTGGTCCAACCCTTGTGCAGCAGCGTATTTACGCTGTTGCATTCCAGAGCATAGGTTGTGGTCTTCCCATCCGGGTCCTGTACATCGAGGTAGACGTAGACGTGCGGGTTTTGCCAATTCACTTTCGCAACCACTCCCGTCAACGTCATCGGCTTGTTGGTGTCGAATTCCGCCGCGAAAGCGTGATGCCCCATAACCGGGCGCGTCGCAGAAGCGAGCAAAACGGCTCCCACGACGAGAGAACGAATGTTCAGACTCATTCTTGGAACCTCCCGTAACGTCACCTATATTACGCCATCCGCATCCCATTCTTGGGTTGCCGGCGGCGCGGTCTATTTCGGCGCTGGGCTATCCCCCGAGCGGGTTGTATCGATCACGAAGTCGTTACACACGTATTCGTGAATTTCCCAGGCCGTATCGAGAGTGTGAGACCTCGTAAAAGTGTGGGGTTTCGTGAGCGCACCTGGATCCTCTAACGTGATCTCGACCTCGATATGGCCCAAGTCAGGACGCCGGTAGCGCTCGACTACATGTAGTTGGTCGGTATGCGGCGCCCCCGCAGTGTTCAGCCAGGTGTTGGTATTGAAATTAACCGTATCGACAACCAGCGTGTCTCCGTCCCAACGAGCGATGGATTCCCCAAAATAGCTCGGATCCAGGGTCTTGTCATGACCACGCCCCAGGAAGAATTGGCGATAGGAATGGACGTTACCTTCAAACAGCATCACCACCAGATCCGGCACTTGAATAATCTTCATCGGATACGGCGATATCCGCGGCACGCCACTGGGAAGACACTTGGCCTCCGGATCATCTGTACCACCAGCTTTCCTGCGATCGTCGGCCAGCTTTTGCGCCCAGGGCTGCAAAGGCAGCGGGCCGCCTGTGCTTCCAAAGTTCGGCGAGTTCCAAACTCCGGAAAAGTTCGGCTTCCCGTCCGCCATCCGCGGAGTGGGGCCAGCAGGAATTGGCGTAGGCGGCTTCGGTTCCCCTTCAAGAAAGCCCCGCTGGGCAAAGGCCGTGAACGGTCCGCACACCAAGGCCATCACGACCGCCGCGGGAGACGCAATCGAGCGGATTAAGCGAATTTTCACCCTATAATCTCCTTTCTGGATCGCCCGGAAGATCGATCAGCACAACGTGTGAATTGTCGCGCAGGCGGTCAAACACGATGTTGCCGTCGGGACTGATATCGAACGCGCGAATGGTGCCGGCGTTGTCGAGATGTGTCAGCGCTCTGGTCTTCATGGTCGCGAGATCGAGTAGCGATAGATTCTGCGCCGACAGCGGTCCTTGCATGAAGACCAGACCGGAGCTATTGGGCAGGAAGCGGGCGCGCACGCCTTCGCGGAGCACTTCGATGGAGGGTAGTTTTACCGGAGTTCCATCTGGTCGAACGGCCAAGAGGGGAGCGAAGTAGCCCACGTTCTCGCCAGAGTACACGATCAAGTTTCCATCCGGCGACCATACGGGGTTCGATGCCTGCCCCGTGGTTAACCGAACGGGCATGCCGCCGCCCACCGGAATCTTGAACACCCCCGGGCTCTGGGAATCGGCTCCTCCAGTAACAATCCACTGCCCATCCGGCGACCAGTCAGCCGCGCCCAGGATATTTATAGACTCGCCGAGCGGCTGGAATTCACTGCCCTCGGCGGTGGCCAGGTGCAGCGTCGATTTGCCATTGCGACGAAGCACGATCGCCACGCGCCGTCCGTCCGCCGAAACGGCTGGAGGATCCAGCAGCGCTCCATCGGAGCCCTTCCAAATCTCCGTGGTCTGCCCGTCCTGGTAGCGCCACAGCCCGTCGCCCGTGCCGCGAGAGGATAAATAGAACAGCGACGTTCCGCCGAAGCGCGGTCCCAGGGCTCTCACCGTGCCCACCGGATACGGCTTGGCATCCCGCTCTTCCGCCGTTCGACTGAGGATCGGTACGCTCCACAAGCTCGCGATCAGGCTCGCTTCGGTCGCCACCAAGTGGCGGCCATCGGCGCTGGCGGCAACGGAGATGTACTTCTCTAAACCGAAGCTGATCCGGTGAGTGGTCTTGCGATTCGCGTCGAGCGCCCACAGCCAGGGGCCAGAACCGTCCCGGTCGCGGGCCACGTACACGACCGTCTGCAAATCCAGAGGAGCCGGATAGCTCACTTCGCTGTTGTGCTGCGTGAGCCGCTCAGGATCTCCCCCATTGGGAGAAATGCGCCACAGATCCATCTCGCTGGTGGCGGGAACGCCTTGCACGAAATAAATCCACTGCCCGTCCCGGGACCAGACTGGATAATGATTGTGCGTCCCTGGCTTGCTTCTCAATATTTGATGCGGGTTGGCGCCGGTGCGATCGGTTACAAACATGGGGTCACCCGGATCCGCAGTGTGATACACGAGGCGAGTTCCGTCGGGCGACCACGCCGCATTGAAGGGCGGTGTCTTGACTGGACTGTTGGCCAGGAACACTCGGGGCGCGCCGCCCATGAGCGGGAGGATACGCAACGGCGTCGTGACGTCCGCCTCATGGAACCAGATCTGGGTACCATCCCCGGAAAAGCCCAGCGCGCGCACCAAACCATCGAGGTTTCCCGTTTTGCCTTGGGTGAGATTGACCGCACTTCCCGTCCCCACTTGGCTGACCCAAATGTCCAAGGGGCCGCTGCGGTTGGAGAGAAACGCCACAAATCGCCCGTCCGGGGAAATGGCCGCGTCGCGTTCCACACCCTCGAAGTCGGTCAGCCGGTTGAATGTCGCATTGGCCAGCGGATTCGCTTCGGCTGCCGATGGGCGGTGAACCAACCATCCCGTCACCCCGCCAACTCCCAGTAGCAGCACGGCGGCCAGGAACCACTTCAGCCTCCCTGGTCGCCCGGCGTGCACCACCGGCAGGGCGGGCTCGGCGACTTTCTGCCGCACCAAGCGCCGCAGATCCACCACCAGCTCTCGCGCCGTTTGATAGCGCTCGCCGGGATCTTTCTCCAGCGCCTTTTCGATGGACATGCGCAGCGGCATCGGCGTCCCGGATCCCAGCGGCTCCGCCTCGCCGTGGATGATGGTCTTCAATACTTCCAATTCCGTCGCGCCGGAAAACGGTCGCCGGCCGCCGAGAAGCTCATACAAGAGAACGCCAAAGGAAAAAATGTCGCTGCGCGCGTCCAGCGGGCGGCCCGACGCTTGCTCCGGGGACATATAAGCGACCGTCCCGACGATCACCCCGGGACGGGTGTGCGCTTCCGTCAGCGTCCGCGTTGAGTCCGCATGAGGCCGTTCCGGCTCCGCCAATTTCGCGAGTCCGAAATCCGCCAGCTTGGCGTATCCATTTTTCGCCACCAGGATATTCGCCGGCTTGATGTCGCGGTGCAGGATGCCAGCCGTGTGCGCCGCCGCCAGTCCGTCCGCCACGCCCGTCAGCAATTCCACGATCTGCTTCCAGGTCCGCTGTTCCTGCTGGGCCCAGTCTTTCAGCGTCCCGCTGTCGACAAACTCCGTAACGATGTATTGGCGGCCTTCAAACTCGCCCACATCGTACACAGTAAGGATGTGCGGATGGTTCAGCGACGACGCCATCTGCGCCTCGCGCTGGAACCTCCGCCGCGCGGCCGCATCGGCCAGGTCGTCGGAAAGAACCTTGATCGCCACCGGCCGGTTGAGCTTGGTATCGAGCGCGCGGTACACCGTGCCCATGCCGCCTTCGCCCAGCGGCGCCTCGATACGGTAGACCCCGATCAGCGTGCCCGGCGCAAGCGCTTTCCGGCCCGGATTGTCCGCGAGGCTCCATTGATCGGAATTCATGTCCGCTCAGCCTATCCTAACTCCTATTTCCCGCCGGATTTTGATCGTGAATCCGCCGGCTTACCGCCGGGCATGCGAGACGGTCCTCGCCTCTATAATGGCCCCATGAGCACGTTAGCCCATTCAGCCGCCAAGGTCGCAGTGCGCCAACGCATCGAGCGCTTGACCCCAGGGACACCGCGCAAATGGGGCCGGATGACTCCGCACCAGATGGTGTGCCACCTAACCGATGGCTACCGCATGTCGGCAGGCGAGCGAAAACCGAAGGCGGTGGACAATTTCGTCAGCCGATCGATCGTGAGGTTGATAGCGCTGCACACTCCCCTCGCTTGGCCCAAGGGCGTGAAGACGATTCCTGAAGCCGATCAGGAACAGGGCGGCACCAAGCCGGCGGAGTGGGATCGGGATCTGACGGAACTGCTCCGCAGGATTGATGCCTTCAAGCCTCTCGAAGGCTACCGGCATCCTATATTCGGCCCACTGACCGAGAACGAGTGGAACGTTTGGGGCTTCCGTCACGCCGACCACCACTTGCGCCAGTTCGGCCTCTAGGAGCTTGTTGAAAAACGCAATCATCCGCTCGATAACTCTCGCGGCTCGGAATCGGTGGTCTGCGTTTACACTAACTTACCGAGCCGCGACAGTGATGGAGCGCCGTTCTACCGCGTTTTTCAACAAGCTCCTAGTGGTGCGGGCCTGCTATTGGTGTGGATCCGCGGAAGACGGTGTGGACCCGGCCCCAGCGCTGGGCAACTCCGCCTTGCCGTCGAGCCCGAATACCAACAACTGGGGTTTCGTCTGCGTGGTAATCGCTCCCGGATTGGTTACGCCTGGACTCTGCGTACCGCCCGAGCCGCCCATCAGCGCGATGTACTGCTTGCCGTCGATGGCAAAAGTGATCGGTGGGCCCATGCCGTTGTGCAGCCCCGTGGGCAGCTCGAAGATCTGTTCGCCCTTTTCCGCCGCGTAGGCGATCAGGCGGCCATCCGGCGCGACTTGGAACAGCAGATTGCTCGCGGTGCTCAGCGTGCCGCCGAACCTGCTGTTGCCGACCGGTACGCGCCAGCGGATCTCGTGTTTAGCCGGATCATAAGCCACCAGCGTACTTACGTTTCCGCCTGGGAGCGGCTCCGGACCAATGGCCGGTCCCCCCGGCTTCCGCGGCATTCCCTGCGTGTTTTGCTTCATACCGCTTTGCCCCGCTCCGCCCACTCGCGAGGCGTCTGGTTTGAAATCGTAATCCGCCGCATAGGTGAACGTGTCCCAACCCCGGCTCGGAATATAGACCAGACCGGTTTGAGGATTGTAGGACATGGGCGACCAACTGTGGGCGCCGCCGCCACCGGGCGAGACCGGCGTCGGATCCTTGCCGTACTTCACCTCGGTGTTGATGATGGGCCGTCCCGTCTTCTGATCGATCCCCTTCGCCCAGGTGACTCGTGAGAAGGGTTCCCCGGATAGGAACTCGCCCGTAATGCGGTCGAGCACATAGAAGAAGCCGTTCTTGTTGGCCTGCATGATGACCTTACGCGTCTTGCCATTGATGTTCAGATCCGCGAGGATCATCTGTTGCACGCTGTCGTAATCCCACTCGTCGCCGGGAACCATTTGGTAGTGCCACTTGAGGATGCCAGTATCCACGTTCACGGCCACGATGGAGGCCACGTACAGGTTGTCGCGGCCGGTGCTCGTGTCCTTGGTACGAAGCGCCTCGGGCCACGGCTCGGCATTGCCTGTGCCGACGTACACTAGTTCGCTCTCGGGGTCGTAGGATATCCCGTCCCATACCGCGCCGCCACCGCCGAGCTTCCACCACTGGCCCTCCCAAGTGGCGGCGGCCTTGCGCATCGCCTCCGACTCAAAGCCCTTGGCGGGATCGCCGGGAACGGTGTAAAACTTCCAGACCTGGCGCCCGGTGTCCGCATCGTACGCCGCGAAAAAGCCGCGCGTGGGACGATCGCCGCCCGCCGTGCCGACGATCACTTTCCCCTTGGCGATGCGCGGTGCGATGGTCAGCGTCTGCTCGTCCTGTACATAAGAGACGCGCGTTTCCCAAACGGGTTTGCCGGTGTCTGTGTCGAGCGCCACCAGCCGCCCATCGTTCACGGGAACATAAACCTTGTTGTGATAGAGTGCCAGCCCGCGGTTCACTACGCCGCAGCACAATTTGTCGCCCGTCGCTTTGCGATTGACCTCGGGATCCCAGCGCCATTTCTGCTTGCCGGTGCGCGCGTCGACGGCGAACACGATGCTCCAGTTGGTGACGCCAAAGATCGTGTTATTCCATTCGAGCGGCGTGGCTTCCTGGTCGCCTCCTCCGTCGCCGACTGTATAGGACCACATCAGGCCGAGCCGCTTCACGTTAGACGCGTCGATCTGTGTGAGCAGGCTAAAACGCGTCTCGCCCGGCGTAAGGCCGTAGCTCAGCCAGTCGCCGTCCGACGAGGATTTTGCGGCATTCTTGAGCAGCGCATCGTCGACGCGCTTGGCTTGTCCGAACAAACTCAGAGAAAGGATAATTGCAAACAGGTAACGCATAAGAAAAAAATACGCCAGTGCGATTTTAGCATGTGGCGCGCGTGGCGAATCACGACTGCGAAACTCGCCTGCGCAGCGGGAGCAGCGATCGAAGACGCTCCTCGCGCAGGTAGATTCCCGCCCAGGCGATCAGGCTCGTCGACAGCGGCACCAGCACCGGATAAGGCTCTCCCATTCGCACATAGGTGGCGATCGCGCCGCCCAGGTAGCCCGTCAGCAGGACCGCGCCCAGAACCGCCGTGGGCGGAATCACGTACAACACGATAGCGGCCAGCTGCAGGAAGGCGAGCAGCGGCAACGCGCTCGCCGGCCAACCGATTCTCGCAAACTCCGCGACGTACCACGGGTTCCGCGTCAGCTTCCAGGTCGCGCTCAGCAGCACGATAAAGACCGGCTCGAGCGATAGGACGCGGCCAGTCCACAGCATCCAACGCTTGCTCATGGCCGTTGGATCATCTCAATGCGGTTGCCCGCCGGATCGATCGCGATGCCGATGAGGACGCCGGTGTTTCCGAACGGACGCGGATCGCCGGCCATCGAGCCGCCGGCAGCCTTGATGGAGGCGACCGTCGCCGCCCTGTCCTTCACGTTGAGGATCACGTGCGCGATCGGGTCCTTGAGGTCGTCAGAATCGCGATGCATGATTACGATCGGCTCGCTCTTGTTGGCCTTGGCGCTTTCGATCGTCGCACCGAAGTTCACAAAGACCTCCGGTCCTGCAGCGGAAGCGATCCGATTGACTTCCTGCATGCCGAACGCCGCCTGATAGAACTTCGCTAAGGCGACGGTGTCTTTGGCGCCGATTCGCACCGAGTTCAGCGTCACCTGGGCGTGTGCGGCGCTCGCGAGCAGCAGCGTGGCGGATACCGCGATGGCAGTCGTGTAGATTCTTTTCATGGAACCTCCCGTAGCATGTCTCATACATAATACGCGTTTGCCTGGCCCCGGCAGTAGAATGAACGGAGGAGAAAACACGAATGACCCTTGCCACATTCCCGCGCCAGTGCGCCATGATTCTGTTCGCAGCCTCGGCGGCCTTCATCGCGTATGCTCAATCGAAGCTCCCTGCCGACCTTGATTCGCAATCGCGAGCCCGCCTGCCGTATCTGAAGAGTTCCGAGGTGGACGGCAAGGGAAAGAAAGTCGTCGACATCTTTGGCAAGGGCGGAACGGTGAACGGTCCGCTCGCGTTCGCCACTTATAACCCGGGCGTGGGACAAGCCTTGCTGGACCTCCACGACGCCGCCGTGACGGGCGGAACGCTCGACCCGTACACGCGTGAACTCGCCATTCTGGTCGCCTGCCGCGAAACCAACTACAACCTTGAATGGAACGGGCACGAGGCCAGCGGTCTGAAGGCTGGAATCGATGCCAAGTTGATCGACGTGGTTCGGAAACGCGGCCCACTCGCTGGGTTGAATGAAAAGGACGCCACCGTCATTCGTCTCGGCCGCCAGATGCTCACGGATAAGAAGGTCGATTCCGCCACCTTCGCCAAGGCCGTCCAATTGTGGGGCAAGCGCGGCACCATGGACATGGTGGCCGCCATGAACACCTACGCGGTCAGCGGCTTTTTTGCCATCGCCGTCGATGAGCACTCTGCCGAAGGCAAGCCCGAACTTCCTGCGGTAAAGTAACTCGCGAAAGTGGGGCAGGTCTCCAGACCTGCGCGGAGCTTAAGCTCCGCTTCGATCGATAAAATAGTTGTTGACTTAGTGTCTCTTATGCGGCTCCTGGCGCACCGCGCGCACTACTTTCTCTTAAGGAGTGCGAGCCCAGCCACCCGGATAGGGTGCGGACCACACAGAGGAGGAACGCAGTATCTCAAGTCTCCACGTGCCCTGTTCCGAAACGATCTGGCCTTCTAGCGCGCCTGCCGACCAGTAGCCGGCGCCTCCGGAAGTGCCACCGAGATCCAAAAGGCGCGCGCGAACCTTCGCGCTCTTGCCGTCCGGCGCGACGTCGATCACCGGTTGCAGGATCTGGCTTGCGAAGAGCGTGCCACCTTCCGGCGACGGAGAATCGTCCCGGTCGTAGCCGTACGCGCCGATCAGATTCTCGGCTGCGTCGTAGGCTTCCGCCGCGGTGAGACTGCGCTCGACCTCCGCCACACGAGCCTCCAACTCCGCTGCGTTGCGGATCGCCGGACCCGTGGGGGCTGGCGCCGCGGCAGCGGGTCTCGCGGACGTCGCGGATGACAAGCCTTCGGGATACTGCGGAGGCTTTCCCGTCACCGGGTTGTCGAAGTGGAACGGGGCGACCGCGAACTTCGGATAGATCTCATAAGTTGCGGTCGGCGGGCGGTCCGGCGGAAACTCCTTGCTGGGAGCGGGCGCGGGCTTCGCGCTCTTGGCCCAGCCCGTCGCGGCATCGACGATCATGCGCGGGTAGAAGTGCACGGACTGAATCTTCCATGCACTGCCCTGCTTGGTTCCGTCCTTTACGAATGTGTTCTCGAACACGCCCTCGCTCAGCTCGCCGCCGCTGTCAGAAGAAAAAATCAACTCGACTCCACGGGCGTTCGCTGTGCGCCCGTCCGGCGCGACCGTCACCAACGTCTCCAAGTAAACATGATCGTTCAGCTCGCCCGCACGCAACCCCTGCGGCTCGAATTGATCGAGCCCGCGCCGGATGCTGGCCCTGCCCACGTACACGCCCTGCAAGCCCACCTCCATCGTTCCATCGTTGGCAAAGAGCCCCGCCGCCTGATCCCAGAGTCTGCGATCGATAGCGTAGCCGTAGGTGTCCTGAAGATTGGTGACCTCGGCCTGATCGTTCAGCCGCGCGGCACGCCGTGCGAGCTGGTTGACGCTTCGGCCAAGCGATTCCAGTGAGGGAGTTGTGCCGTTTGTCTTGATCGGCAAATCCGGGATCGCTGCCGCGACGCTCCCCGCCGTGACGTTCAATGCGGTGTAGTGAAACGGGACGTGCGCTCCGGAGTCCTTCCAGCCAGCGGCAGTGTACGCTGCCGTGACCTTGGGTTCGGAGTGAAGCAGGCTGATCTTCCACACGCCGTCTTCTGAAGAACTCGCCCGCACAACGGAGCCTGGCGCGGAGGTAATGCCGAGAGTTCCTTCACGACTCCGAGGCCGCGCCGGCCCTGTGCGGGCTTCCAAAACATACTCATTCTCATAGACGCCGCTATACCAGGTGGCCGAGCCTCCGTAGCCTCCCAACATCGCCAGGATGCGCCATCGCCCCTTCGCGGTTCGGCCATCCGGTGCGAGGGTGATCACCGGCTGGAACAGGATGTGCGGGTAGATGCGGCCTTCGGAGAGGCCGAGCTTTCCTTGCCCGACCTGCTCGAAAAAGAGCTTACGGACCGCGACTTTTCCGCGTGCGCCCTGCTGATAGTTGGTGGCGGCGTCCTCGGTGAACAGATCCGCGAAGTCGTTCCACAAACCGAATTCGACGTAGTGTCCGTAGGCATACTGCAGGCGCTTGATACTGCGGACGGACTCGATGCTTTCCATGTGGGCTTGGAGGCGTTCGACCCTTGCTTCGAGGGCCGGCAACGAGTCGGACCTTTGGGCCGTGGCCAGCATACTCCATGCGCCGATCGCGAGGACGGCGACCAGCATGGGTTTCAAGGGCATCGGCAGGATTCTACCACCTGGCGCCTCAATTGAGTTCGACGGACCGATTCGCGTTCATTTGAGGCCAAGCGAAACCGTCCCACTCGCACATGGGTAGGCGGCTGTCGCATAAAATGGCTGTGGGTTTTCTGGTGCCTTCTCCGCAGCCAATTCGTGCCGTCATTCTAACAGCACTGATGCCGGGCATCCTGATGCCGATCGTGGTGTTCGCGGGCAGTTCGCCGCAAAAGGTATGGGAGGTGCGTCTCTCCGAAAAACTCACCGAGCCGGCGGGCTGGAACGCGCCCAAAGGCCATCCGATCATCGATCTCGCGTTTTCGCCTGACGGGAGCAAAATCGCCGTGACGATGGACGATCACTATCAAGCTAGGATCTGGAAAACTCACGTGCTGCTTGTAGATGTGAAGAGCCCTCAGGCGCCTTTCCGGCAGTTCGATCTTGAAACTTGCGGAAACGACATCGCTTGGTCCCCCGATGGCAGCGCCTTGCTGGTCTGTGGACGCATCCTTCGCCTGGACGACGGAAGTTCCTGCGACCTAGGCCCGCTACGCAACACTGCATACCCGGGCGTTTTGGTTTCTCACAGCTTTTGGTTCAGCGCAGATCGCGTGATTCTATTTAATCGGACGATTGCCGATCTTTCTTGCCGGCCAGTAGACAAGTGGACAATCGCAGGGGATTGGTATGTTGAGGATACGATACCCGAGAAGGGTTGGATGCTACTGCGAGAATTGGTGACACGAACCACCGCCAACAGCAGAACTTTCTCGTTCCTGGATTACGCCATGGCGGATAGCGACTCACACCGGCTGACTTCCGGCCTGCTTGTGCAGGCAGCGGTCTGGAGCGGTAGTACAATGATGGCGCCGGGAGCTGGAGCAGTATGCTCATCATTGGTCCCGGAGGGCCGCTCTGTACTTCATTGCTGGAGACTTCCCGGCGGTGAAGTTATCCCGCTCGCTCCAAGCCTGACGGACTATCGTGTCACGCAAGCCTCACGCTCCTCGCCACGTGTCGTCGCCGAGCGGTGGGGATACCATTGGTGGGAACTGTTCGATGAAATCGGGTATATGGCGAGCCGGATCGTCTTGGAACTACCTTCCGGGCGTAAGCTCGCCTCTTTGAATCCCCGCCCGCAGCACCAGAGTTCTTTGCTGTCCGAAGATGACAGGTATTTCAAATGCACATTGTCCCCTGCCAGCGACCTTCTCGCCGAAGGCGGGGACGGTTCGCTGAGCCTTTATCGACTTCCGTGAGTCGCGTTGGGCGTCAGGCGTAGCCTGGAGATTCGCGTCCATTTGCGGCCATGCCAAACCTCCGGCGCCTCCTGTGTTATCCTTGAAAACGATACGTAAGATTAAGAACTGACGAGGAGTATCGATTCTCGAATGGCACTGGCTGGCGAAGCAAAAACTAATGTAATTGGGAAGTTCCAGGTCCACAAAACGGACACTGGATCGCCAGAGGTGCAGGTGGCAATCCTCAGCCGGCGGATCTCCGAACTGACGGAGCATTTCAAGACGCATAAGAAGGACCATCATTCCCGCAGAGGTCTGTTGCAGATGGTGGCGCGTCGCCGGCGTTTATTGGACTACCTGCGCGGCCGCAGCCCGGAACGCTACAAGACTCTGATTACGAGCCTTGGCCTCCGCCGCTAACGGTGCCGGAACCATTCAAAAATACGATTCTCGAGAACCGGCAAGGAAGCCGGTCAACCCGCGGAACCCTCCAGTCTCCTCTTAATTAAAGC
>Ga0209415_10002245_pt1 | contig 36345 bp, 29 predicted proteins | sample PeaSoiSIISIP2007_FD_187696 | JGI IMG/M metagenome (GOLD analysis project Ga0209415, IMG submission 187696) | Peat soil microbial communities from Weissenstadt, Germany - SII-SIP-2007 (SPAdes) (version 2) | ecosystem: Environmental > Terrestrial > Soil > Wetlands > Peat | place: Germany... | reverse complement strand
ATGACCGGCGCGGTTACCGCGTCGGCGGCCACAACCAGCATCACGGACAGCGCCGACCTTAGCGCACACCTGGCCACTACCGGGGCGACCACCCTGACCGCCACCGGCAAGAACCTGACGGTGGACGGCACAGTGACCGGCGCCAACCTGACCACCTCGGCTGCTGCCACCAGCTTCGGCACCACCACGCTCGACACCGGCAACCTTGACGTCACCGCGACCGGTCTCGTCAGCCAGAGCGGCACTCTCCGTGTGGGAGGGACAACCAGCGTCCACGCGGCCGGCCAGGCGGTGACCTTGAACAGCCCGACCAACCTGCTGACCGGCGGGGTGACGGTGGCCGGTGCGGTTACCCAACTCGCCGCCGCTGGCGACCTGACCGCGCACCTGACTACCACCGGGGCGACCACCGTGACGGCCACCGGCAACAACCTGACCGTGGACGGCACGGTGACCGGCGCCAACCTGACCACCTCTGCCGCAGCCACTACCTTCGGTGCCACCACGCTTAACACCGGCAACCTGGACGTGACCGCCACCGGGTCGGTAGGCCAAAGCGGCCTGCTCTCGGTAGGGGGCACCACCAACGTGCACGCCGCCGGCCAGACGGTGGCGCTTTCTAACGCCGGCAACGTCTTGACCGGCGCGGTGACCGCGGCGGGCGCCGCCACCAGCATTACCGACACGGCCAACCTGACCGCACACCTGGCCACCACCGGGCCGGCGGTGCTGACTGCCAGCAACAGGACCCTCACCGTGGACGGCAGCATGACCGGCGCGGTGACGGCGAATGCCGCCACTACCAGCATCACCGACAGCGCGGACCTGAGCGCGCACCTGAACACCACCGGGGCCACCACCTTGACGGCCACCGGCAACAACCTGACCGTTGACGGCACGGTAACCGGCGCCAACCTGACCACCTCGGCCGCGGCCACCACCCTGGGCGCCACTACGCTTACCGCCGGCAACCTGGACGTGACCGCCAGCGGTGCCGTCGGCCAAAGCGGCGTGCTCTCGGTAGGGGGCACCACCAACGTCCATGCCGCCGGCCAGACGGTGGCCCTTAACAACGCCGGGAACGTGCTTGTCGGCGCGGTGACCGCGGCGGGAGCCGCCACCAGCATCACCGACACGGCCAACCTGACGGCGCACCTCACGACCACCGGCCCCGCGGTGCTCTCCGCTGCCGGCAAGACCCTCACCGTGGACGGCAGCATGATCGGCGCCGTTACGGCTACGGCGGCCGCTACCAGCATCACCGACAGCGCCGACCTTACCGCGCACCTGACCACCACCGGGGCGACCACCTTGACCGCCACCGGCAAGAACCTGACCGTGGACGGCACGGTGACCGGCGCCAACCTGACCACCTCGGCGGCCGCCACCACCTTGGGCGCCACCACGCTTAGCACCGGCAACCTTGACGTCACCGCCACCGGCGCAGTCAGCCAGAGCGGCGTGCTTTCGGTTGGGGGCACCACCAACGTCCATGCCGCCGGCCAGACGGTGGCGCTTGCCAACGCAGGGAACGTACTGACCGGCGCGGTGACGGCGGCGGGCGCTGCCACCAGCATCACCGATACGGTCGGCCTTACCGCGCACCTGACCACCACCGGCGCCACCACGCTCACCGCCAACGGCCAGAGCCTCACCGTGGACGGCAGCATGACCGGCGCGGTTACCGCCTCGGCGGCCGTAACCAGCATCAGCGACAGCGCCGACCTGACGGTGCACCTTGCCACTACCGGTGCCACCACGCTGACCGCCACCGGCAAGAACCTGTCGGTGGACGGCACGGTGACCGGCGCCGACTTGACCACCTCGGCTGCCGCCACCAGCTTCGGCGCCACCACGCTCAACACCGGCAGCCTGGACGTCACCGCCACCGGCGCCGTCAGCCAGAGCGGAGCGCTTTCGGTGGCAGGTACCACGAACGTCCACGCCGCCGGCCAGGCCGTGGCCCTGAACAATGCGGCCAACGTCCTCACCGGGGCGGTCACCGCGGCGGGCGCCGCCACCGGCATCAGCGACACGGCCAACCTGACCGCGCACCTGACCGCCACCGGTCCGGTGACGCTGACCGCCGCCGGGAAGAGCCTCACGGTGGACGGCAACATGACCGGCCCGGTCACCGCCACCGCGGCAACGGCCAGCATCAGCGACAGCGCCGGCCTGACCGCGCACCTCGCCACCACCGGCGCCACCAGCCTTGCTACCTCCGGCAACCTGACGGTGGACGGCACCAGCGGCCCGCTCAGCTTCAGCACGCCGGGAACGGCCAACGTCGCCGCAACCGGTGCTCTCACCCTGGCCGGGAACAGCTCCGCCGCCGCCCTCAACCTGGCCGCCACCGGCGCCTTGAACGACAGCGCCGGCAGCAGCCTCGCAGTCACCGGCAACGCCAGCCTGAGCGGCGCCAGCATCAACCTCGGCAACAACACCGGCTCCAGCGTCGGCACCGGCACCCTCACCTTCGCCTCGGCAGGCGAGGTCAACCTGAAACTGCAAGGGGCCGCCACCCTCGCCGGCAGCAACAGCGCCAGCAACCTCGCCCTGGCCGCCTCCGGCGCCCTGAACGACGCTGCCGGCACCACCCTGAACGTCAACGGCACCAGCACCCTCTCCGGCAGCAGCATCACGCTGGGGAGCGCGACCGGCGACAAGATCGCCAGCGGCGCCCTCAACTTCTCCACGCCGGGTGCCGCCGTCGTCACCATGACCGGCAACAGCACCCTGTTCGGTGCCAGCAGCGCCGCTTCCCTGAACCTCGCCACCACCGGCGCACTAGGGAACGCCGCCGGCTCCAGCGTGGCCGTAAGCGGCAACGCCACTTTTGCGGGAGCCGGCCTCGACCTGGGGAGCAGCACCGTCGGCGGCAACCTCACCATTAACGCCTCCGGCCCGGTCACCCAGTCCGGAGCCCTCATCGTCACCGGCACCAGCACCGTCAACGCCGCCGGTCAGCAGGTGACCCTCGTCAACGCCGGCAACGACTTCAAGGGCTCGGTGTCGCTTACCGGTGCGGTCAGCGGCTTGACCGACCAAAACGACCTGAACGTGCTCTTGAATACCACCGGTTCCACCACCCTCAGCTGCGCCGGTGCCCTTACCGTTGCCGGTACAGATACCGCCGATCTGGCGATCCATGCGGGGAGCGTAAACATAGCCAACGTCAACGCCGCCTCGGTCGGCAAATACACCTATGCAGCCACGCTGCTTCCCTCGCTTGCCGTGGGCGGCAACCTGAACGTCATTACCAACGGCGACGTCACCCAGTCCGGCGTGCTCACCGTGGCCAAGAACACCACCATCTCCGCAAGCGGCAACGAAGTCACCCTCGACCTGAGCGGCAACGACTTCCAGGGTGCGGTAAGCGCCACCGGCAAGGACGTGACCCTGGCCGACGCCAACAACCTGACGGTCGGCTCGATCAGCGCCACAGGAAACGCCACGCTGCAGGCGCAGGGTAGCATCGCAGCCGCCAACGGCGCCAGCGCGGTTTCCGCGACCAACCTGAACGCCGCCGCCGTAAGCGGCATCAACCTTAACACCCAGGTCACCAACATCACCGCCTCCACCAGCTCGGCCGGCGACATCGTGCTCAGGCAGACGACGGCAGCCAACCTGCTGCAGGTCTCCGCGGCCTTAGGCAACGTCGACATTTCCAGTGCCAGCGGCGACCTGACCGTCACCAAGGTCAGCGGCGGCAACGTGACCCTCAATGCCGGCGGTTCGCTCTTGAGCGGCGGGGGAACGGTCCCCGGCATCATCGCCACCACCGCGGCCACCCTGATCGCCAAGACCGGCACGGTCGGCACCCCCGACCAAGGGGTCAACGTGACCAGCCCGGTCACCAACGTCAGCGCCGGGGGGGCCGTCGACGGCGTCTCGGTACACGTTACCGGCGATACCGGCGCCGTCATCCCGCTGTCGCCCATGCCGGGCAACAACCTGGTCAGCAACCCCACCACCGCCTCGGTACCCGTGCTGGTGGACATCTTTACCAATACGGCAACGGGGCTGCAGGACGCACAGGACGAGGATGCACGCCTCAAGGCGCTGGACGAGCGCCGGACCACGGGAGATCAGGAGTACGGCAGCCGGGTCCGCGTCGCAGGCAGCGGCATCAGGCTGCCCCTGCAGTAGGCAGCAGCCTAACGCACCAAACTACCAACAAAGGAGTACTACACGCATGAGCCAGGAAATGCCGCTTTTTTACCAGGAACCCGTGGCGCTGAACCGTGACGCCCACAAGGACATGCAGGTCGGTAAAAGCCCTAAGGGATACGCCTTTGCCGCCAAAAGTCACAGCGTGATCCTGGCGCCGGTTGAGTTCTTCGAGGTCTGCAAGGAATATCCGATCATCTTCTCCAAAAACGACGGCGGTAAGATGGTGCCGGTGGCACTGCTGGGGCTGAGGGAGGGGGAAAACCTGTTCGTCGACGAGGCAGGCGAGTGGGCTGCACGCTACCTCCCGGCCTACGTCCGCCGCTACCCCTTCATCCTTTCGGAGACGGGAGCTGACGATCTTACCGTCTGCATCGACCAGAGTTTCGACGGCATCGGCACCGGCGAGCCCATCTTTACCACGGAAGGCGGCTACACCGATTACATGAAACAGATGCTCGATCTGCTGCGCAACTTCCATGTGCAGTTCAAAAACGGCGCAGATTTCGCCGAGAAGCTACAGGAACTCGACCTGTTCAAGCCGATGGATGCCCTGGTGGAACTCAAGGACGGCCGTAAGTACGCTTTGAACGGATTTTCCGTGGTGGACGAGGAGAAACTGCAGGCGATTTCCGACGAGGAGCTTGCCGAGCTTTTCAGGCCCGGTTATCTCGGTTTGATTTACGCTCACCTTTTGTCGCTGAGCACCCTCAGCGGTTTGGTTGACAAGCTTTCCGGCCGCGACTGACGCCACCAAGGACCGGCTGCGGCGGGGCGGGAGAGGTTATGCCCGCCGCAGGCCGACCGGCAAAGGACACAAGGATGAAAAAACACGCTGCTTTTTTGGCCATTGTTGCCATGCTGCCGACCGTAGCCCACGCTGCGGCACCGGCAACCTACGATCCGGGGAGGGTGCTCGACCAGGTCAAGGAACGGCCGGTAGCGCCGCCCAAGAAACCGGCGCAGATCGAAAACGAAGTCGGTCAGCCTGCCAAGGCCCCGGCGGAGGCGGCCGGGGTGAAGGTGACGGTGACTTCCTTCATCCTGACCGGGGTGAGCGCTTTTCCCGCCAGCGAGCTGCAGGAGTTGCTCGCCCCCTACAAGGGTAAGCCGCTGAGCCTGGGCGAATTGAAACAGGCGGTGCAGAAGATCACCGGCTACTACCACGAGCACGGCTACTTCCTCGCCTATGCCTATCTGCCGCCGCAGGCGATCAAGGACGGTGTGGTGCAGATCACCGTTTTGGAAGGAAAGCTGGACAAGGTCCGCCTCAACAAGGGCGCCGGAACACGCGTCTCCGACGCCGTCATACTGCGCGGTCTGCGCGGGGTGGAGAGCAAGGCCCTGATCGACCGCGACGTCCTGGACAACAGGCTGCAGATCCTGAGCAACCTGCCCGGGTTGGATGTGAACGCCGACCTGCAGCCCGGCTCCCTGACCGGCACGGCCGACCTGATCGTCAACGTGCAGGAAAAACGGGCGATCGAGCTGGTTCTCGACACGGACAACTATGGCAACTTTTTCAGCGGCGAGTACCGCGGCGGGGCAACCGTGAACGTGAACGACCCGTTCGGGGCCGGCGATCAGCTGTCACTGCGGGGGCTTACTTCCGGCGAGGGGCTCAACAACGGACGTATCGGCTATCTGGTGCCGGTGGGACGCTACGGGACCAAGCTCGGCGCTTCCTACTCCTACCTGCACTACAAACTGGGCGAACAGTTCGCCTCGCTCGACCAGCACGGCGTCAGCCAGGTGGGGAGCTTTTACGCCAATCAGCCGTTGGCGGTGACCAGGAATCTGAGCCTCTACGGCCAGCTCGGTTACGACTATAAATTCTACGAGGATTCGGCAAGCCAGCACACCGACCGCAAACATGCCCACGCCGGCAACGGCTCTTTGCTGATGACGGTCAACGACGGCCTGGGGGGTGGGGGGGTAACTAACGTCACCGCCATCATCAGCGGTGGCTCGCTGGTCCTTGACAACACCCTCGAATCGAACGACGCTGGACCTGATACCAAGGGGATGTACGGCAAGGCAAACCTGAACCTTACCCGGTTGCAGGCGCTGCCCAGCCGCGATACCTTCGTGTTCTTCTCGTTCGACGGCCAGAAGGCCTTTAAGAACCTCGACACCACCGAGAAATATTCCCTCGGCGGGCCGACCGCGGTACGGGCCTATCCCGGAGGCGAGGCAAGCGGCGACGACGGCTTTGTCGGCAGCGCCGAATTCCGCCAGAACTTGGGCTTTTTGAAAAGTACGCTGTTGGGCGACGTGCAGGCGGTGGGCTTCTACGACTACGGCATGGTACAGGTGAACGACCAGGGCTATACCGGCGGCGCCGAGGACGTTCTCCGCCGCTCCGGTGCCGGTGTCGGACTCAACTGGGTCAAGGCGGGCGATTTCATGCTGCGCGCCTCGGCCGCCTGGGCCACCGGCGCGCAACCGGATCAGGTCTCGGACGGGACCCACCGCTCGCCACGTTGCTGGTTTCAGTTTGTAAAGTGGTTTTAATTTACCCCTCGTCTTGCCCCTTGACTTTGCTCAGTTACCATTAACACGGCCGCCTCTTCGGAGGCGGTCTTTTTCGTTGAGCAGCAGTCAGCATCGCTGCAACTGAGCACACGAACAGGAGGGTACGGCGATGGTTGAAGTCTACGTCAGCACCGACATCGAAGCGGATGGCCCGATCCCCGGGCCGCATTCCATGCTGAGCTTGGGCTCGGTCGCGTTTAAGGCGGACGGCAGCGTGATCGCCAGCTTTGCCGCCAATCTGGAGCTTTTACCCGGCGCCTGCGGCCATCCCGAGACCATGAAGTGGTGGCGGCAGCAACCGGACGCGTGGGCCGCCTGCCGGGAAGCCCCGCGCCCCGCGGCGCAAGTCATGGCCGAGTACGCGGCCTGGCTGGATGCGCTCCCCGGCAAGCCGGTCCTGGTCGGCTATCCGGCGGCCTACGACTTCATGTTCGTCTACTGGTACCTGATCCATTTCGTGGGGCGCAGCCCGTTCAGTTTTTCGGCGCTGGACATCAAGACCATGGCGATGACCATGCTGAAGAAGGATTTCTACGCCGCCACCAAGAACCATCTCCCCAAGGAGTGGTTCGGCAGCGTGCACCACAACCACGTGGCGCTGCAGGACGCGCTGGAGCAGGGTGTACTGTTCTGCAACATGCTGGCGGTCTGCCGGAACTGATCGGTCGGCGGTGTCAGCCGATTTCCGCTTGACAAGCCGAAGGGGTTCCCTGTATATGATATCAACTTTCATTTTCGGGTATGCGCAGTCGCAACAACAGGAGGGGGCATGATACGGAAGCTTTTGGCGGGGATCTGTTTTGCTGCGCTGACGGGAGGGGCGGCGCTCGCCTTTGCGGGCGGGGACGCGAAAGAAGGCGCGGCGGCACAGGAGGGGAATGCGGCGAATACCCAGCCGCCGGCCGATCCCAGATGCGCCGAACCTGCCAAAGAGCCTCCCACCGAATACAGCGTCGGCGTCAGCGGTTTCTTAAGGGGGGAGGGGACCGGCAACTTCCGCCTCACCGATCTAAACTACCAGCCGAACTACTCCCAGGGGAGGCTTTTGTACCGGGTGAAGCCTTATGCCAGCTGGAACCCCACCGATTACCTCGGCCTGCGCCTGGAAGGGCAGGGGTACGGGTTTGCCGGCAGGGGTGACGACGTCAACCTCTACCTCTACCAGGGCTACCTGGACGCGAAACTCCCCGGCAAGGATCTCCTTGCCGTAAGGCTCGGGCGGCAGGAATTCAACTACGGCAGCGCCTTCGTTCTCGGCCCCGACGCCTTCTACGACGGTCTTTCCTTCGACGCGGTCAGGCTGCGCCTGCAGCCGATCGACGCACTCTCCATCGATCTTTTGGGCGGCTTCTACGCAGCCCCTTCCGCGGGCGGCGTGAAAGGGAACCTGGCCGGCGTCTACGCCGCCTGGACCGCCTCGGAAGGAAACGGCGTCGATCTCTACGCCCTAAGGGACACCGGCGCGCTCTTCCGTCAGCCCGGCGAGGAGCTGGTAAGCTGGGGCGTGCGCGGCACCGCGAAATTCGGGCCGATCTCGCTGGAGGTGGAGCCGGTCTACCAATCGGGCGAGGTCTATAACCCGGTCCGCCTCGGCAACGACACCATCTCCGCCTTCGGCGGCCACGCCGATCTCGCCGCCGATGTCACCCTGGCAAGCCTCCATCACCGCTTCTCGGCAGGCTACGCCTACGGCTCGGGGAGCCAGGCCTCGGCCGACAACGGCAGCACCAGGCGCGAGTTCCGCAATCCCGACAACGATACCTGCCTGGTCGGCGACATCGGCGTCTTCGCCGATCTTTCCGGCGTCACCGTCGACGGTCATCACGCCAGCGGCCTGAACGTCTACAGCCTGGGGTGGGGCGTCGACCTCACCAAGGAGCTGGCCTTCTCGGCCAACGGCCGCTACTTCACGGCCAACTACGTGCAGGCGGGGCTTGCCCGCGAACTGGGTCTGGAAACCGACTTCAACGTCACCTACAGCTTCACGGACAACGTCTCGCTTACCCTCGCCTATGACCGTTTCTTCACCGGCTCCTTCTTCCACGGGGCGACCGGCAGCGGGGACGACGTCCACTACGGCTACGCCATGCTCAACTTCAAGCTGGAAAAAGCCAGGCTTAAGCCGCTGAAAACGGCCAAGGAATAGCGGGTGTCGCGGGACGTGATGCTCAACGGTTTGAACGTCAAGGGACGGGTGGCGCTGGGGGGGATTTGCCTGGCGCTGCTCGTGCCGTGCGTGCTTTTCGTCGACGTGCCGGTGGCCCTTCTCGTGCGGGAGCACCTGTACCGGGGTGGACAGTGGTCGCAGCTTACCTCCGACCTGCCCGACCTCCTGCTGCTACTGGTACTGGCGGTGACGGCGGTGGCCGGCATCCTCTACCTGACCCGCTCCACGAGGGGGATCTTCGACGAGACCACCAGCTTCGACAAGGTGGTGGCCTGGACGGCACCTTGCGCCTATCTTGCCAAGACGCTGCTCAAGTTCGTTTTCGGCCGGGTCAATACCAGGTGCTGGCTGCAGGAGCCGGACCTGTACGGCTTTCACTGGTTTCAGCGCCTGCAGGGATGCGAGGGTTTCCCTTCCGGGCACATGCTGGTAGTGGTCGCGCTGGTTGCTGCCGTCTGGCGTTTTTATCCGCGCTCCCGGCCGTTTTGCCTGACCTTTTCGGCGCTCCTCGGAACGGCCCTGGTGGCCACCAACTACCACTTCGTCAGCGACGTCCTAGCCGGTGCCCTGGCAGGGGTGCTGGTCGAGTCGCTGGTCGCCGCCCGGCTGCTGCGGCGGGAGCGGAGCTGACGGGAGAGCGGGTTTTTGTCCTTGCAACGCCGGGCGAAATCCCTTATATTTACTATCTGCTTGACCCAGATGAAGGATTAAACCGTACGTACGTAACCTAAACGCGGCGGGCGTTTGCCCAGCCGGTGTTTGACAACGCATGCAAAGGGTTTAGCCACCAGGGCTAGACCCTTTTTGTTTGATAGGTCAGGGAGGACTTATGCAGAAGAGGATTTTGACGGCAGGGGATTCGGTCGAGTCGCAGTGCACGCGCTGCAAGGCGCTTTTGAACCATACCATCGTCGCCATGGTGGCAGGCGAGGTGGTGCGGGTGAAATGCAACACCTGCGGCAGCGAGCACAACCACCGCCCCGCCAAACCGGCGAAGGTCGCCCAGCCCAAAACGGTCAGGGCGGCGTCCGGGGCGACTCGGCCCGCCGCCAGCCGCAGTACCAAGACGCAGGGGCCGTCCGACGAGGCGATCTGGGAGGAGGCGATCAAGCCGCACGACCCGGACCGCGCCGTGCCGTACCGCATGGACGGAAGCTTCCAGCTCAACTCCCTTTTGACCCATCCTACCTTCGGCATCGGCCTGGTCGCCGTGCGTCAGGCGGGGAAGGTCGAGGTCATTTTCAAAAGCGGCCGGAAACTTCTGCGGGCCAACTGATTTTTTAGCGTTTCAGCTCGCCCCCAGCGCCTTCAGTTCCTCGGCCAGCCGATCGGCCAGGCCGGGGAGCCCCGCCTTAACCTCCGCCGACAGCTCAAGCCCGGTATCGATGGTCTTCGGTTCGATCCCCAACAGCACCAGCCGCTCAGGCACGCTGCCGTTCAAGCGCGCCGTGGCCAAAAGGTCGGCAAGCCCCAACTGATGGGGCGAGATCTTCTGCCTCAGGAAGGCGGGCACCTCGTCGCCCGCCAGCCGGGTCAGGCTCCCGGGCGGGCGGCCGCTTCGCACCACGTCCAGCACGATCAGGGCATCGCGCCCATCGAGCTCCTGCAAGAGCTGCAGACCGCTGGTACCGCCGTCCAGAAGTTCCACCCCCTCCGGCACGCTGTAGCGGTCCTCGAACGCCTCCAGCGCCCGCACCCCTGCACCCTCGTCCTGCAGCAGGATGTTGCCTATCCCCAACACCAGTACGTTCATACGTCTCCCGTTTCCCGGTACTCCTCCGAAGAGGCTGTAGGGTGGGCAGCCCTCTGCCCACCGGATCAAAGGACCGCCACGCAACTTGCGTTCCCCCCCCTGTCCCTCCCCCTCCGGGGGAGGGGATGACTAGAATGCCCGCACTTGGACCGCGTCCCGGTTTTCCTCGTCGACCACATGAATGGCACAGGCCAGGCAGGGGTCGAAGGAGTGCACGGTGCGCAGCACCTCCAGTGGCTTCTGCGGATCGGCCACCGGCGTGCCGACCAGGGACGCCTCGTAGGGGCCCGGTTTTTCCTGGCTGTTCCTGGGGGCGGAGTTCCAGGTGGAGGGTACCACCGCCTGGTAGTTGGCGATCTTGCCGTCCTTGATCACGATCCAGTGCGACAGCACCCCGCGGGGCGCCTCGTGGAAGCCGACGCCGCGCTGCTCGCCTTTGGGGAACGTCGGCTTGTTGAAGGTCTTGACGTCTCCCTTGCCGACGCTGTCGATCAGCGCCTGCCACTGCCGGTTCAGCGTACCGTAAAGCACCGCCGCCCGGATGGCCCGCGCCGCGTGCCGCCCCATGGTGGAGTGGAGCGCGGTCATGGTGACCTTTTCGCCTGCCAGGCTCCCGATGGTGCTCAAGGCCTTGTCGGTGTAGTTGCGGGTGGGGCCGTGGCCGGCCGCGTACATGCAGAGCACGTTGGCCAGGGGACCCACCTGCGCGGGGATGCCGTTGAAGGTCGGTGCCTTCACCCACGAATACTTGCCGTCGTCCTGGAAGTCGGTGTAGTGCGGGTCGGTCTCCTCGTCCCAGGGGGGACGGGTCCAGTCGCCCTCGTACCAGGAGTGCTTGATGCTTTCCTGCACGCCGTTTTTGAAGAACTCGTCCTGGAAGCTCTTGATCGGCCGGAAGCGGTCCAGGTCACCCTCGGGGAGATAGCCGCCCGGGTGCTCGAAGACCGTCCCCTTGCCGTCCATGGGGAAGTCCGGCACCGACAGGTAGTTGATCACCCCGGCGCCGTAGGCGGTCCAGCGAGGGTAGTGGGCGGCGATGGCGCAGACGTCCGGGAAGTAGACCTCGCTTACGAAGCTTCCCAGCTCGTCGATCAGCGACTTCAGGTAGAAAAGGCGCTCCACGGTCAGCGTGGAGGGGGAGTCCGTGTTGATCGGGTTGGCCACCCCGCCCACCGCCAGGTTCTGGATGTGCGGCGTCTTCCCGCCTAAGATGGCGATGATCTGGTTCGCCTTTCTCTGCACCTCGAGAGCCTGCAGGTAGTGGGTGGTGGCGAGCAGGTTCAGTTCGGGGGAGAGCGTCATCGCCGGGTGCCCCCAGTAGCCGTTGGCGAAGATCCCCAGTTGTCCGCTGTCCACCAGCGCCTTGAGTTTCCCCTGCGCCTCGGAGAAGACCTGCGGGCTTGAGAGCGGCCAGTTGGAGAGCCCCTGCGCCAGCGCCGCCGTACGCTTCGGGTCGGCCTTGAGCGCCGAGACCACGTCCACCCAGTCGAGCGCGGAGAGGTGGTAGAAATGCACGATGTGGTCCTGGATGGCGTGGGCCGCGATCAGGATGTTCCTTATGTACTGGGCGTTTAACGGCACCTCCAGGTCGAGGGCGTTTTCCACCGCGCGCACCGAGGCGATGGCGTGCACGGTGGTGCAGACCCCGCAGATGCGCTGGGTGAAGAGCCAGGCCTCGCGCGGATCGCGCCCCTTGAGGATCGTCTCGATACCCCGCCACATCTGCCCGGACGCCCAGGCCTTGGAGACCCTTCCGTCCTTGATTTCACAGTCAATTCTCAGGTGTCCTTCAATACGGGTTACCGGGTCGATGGAGATACGGGTGGACATGGCTTCCTCCTTAGAGAACAGATCAAGATTGAGATGGAGATTAAGAGAAAGACCTAAATCTTAATCTTAAGCTGCTTTATCCGCTTCATTCAGTGGTTCGGAAACAGGTTCAGGTACTTCGCGCAGACCTTGAATCCCAGGATGGCGAAGGCGATCATCCCGATGGTCAGGGTGAATTCCATAAGCGACGGGAAGTAGTCCCCTCCGTGCTCGGTGGCGTAGCCCGCTACGCCTGCGACCGCCACGTTCATGCGGTTCATAAGCACCCCGAGCACCACCATCATGTCGATGGCAAAGATGCGGTTCAGGTCGGTCCTGAACGAGCGCAGACAGAGCAGTCCAAGCGGCAGCACCACCCCCAGCCCCATCTCGATCAGGTAGAGATTGCCCAGGAAGCTGCCGTCCAAAACCGCGCCGAAACCGGGGCCGGCTGCCAGGTGCCACATCTTCATGACGAAGTAAAAGGAGCCGACGATCAGTACTCCCCGCGCCAGCCCCTCGATCACCTCGCGCGGGGCCTCGTGGTTGAACACCTTGGCTGTAAGGAGCGTCTCGAAGCTGACCAGGGCGAGCCCCAGCATGATGGCCGAGACCAGGAAGTGGTAGGGGAGCAGGTGGTCGTACCAGATGGGAGAGAGCTTGCCGGGCACGATCAGGTAGTTTGCGCCCAGCGAGGACTGGTGGAGAAGCGACAGCGCCACCCCGAACATGACGACCCCCACCATGCAGCGGTTGACGTTGCGCAGCGCGCCCTGCCAGCCGAGTTTCTCGAACACCATCGGGCTCGACTCGGTCCCCAGGGTGGTTAAGTAGAGCACGAGGTGCAGGGCGACGATGAACATGACCGAGTTTACCTGCCACATCACCAGGGGGTGCCAGATGACGAAGGAGCGCCCGACGTCGAGCGTGATGGAGATGGCGGCCAACAGGTAGCCGAAGAAGGCGTTGAGGATCGAGGCCCGGGCGATGCACTTGTACTTCTTCAGGTTGAGGAGGTAGACGGCGGCGGCGATCAGGAAGGCCCCGGCCGCCATGGCCACCCCACCCAGTACGTCGAAGGAGATCCAAAGCCCCCAGGGCCAGGCGTCGTTTAGGTTGCTGGCCGCGCCGATGCCGAACACAAGCCGGTAGACGGCGACCACCGCCGACAGCCCGAGGAGGGCCACCAGTATCAAGGTGAACGGCGTGTTCATCCTGATGCCCAAGTGCTTGCTGATGGAATCGTCCAACAGCTTGTTGAGCACGTTGCCCAACCAGTTGCCCAGGTACTGGGTCTTGTCCAGTTGCAGGCCGTGCTCGCGGAAATCCTGTATGACCTTGTTGGCGGTGCCGCCGTATTTCCGGCCGAGACATTTCGTCATGTCCATCATGGCTAGCCCTCCTTATCCTTGCGGTGGGTGACCTTGTAGATGATGGTCCCCGCCACGAAGACCCCGGCAAAGACCGATGGGATCTTGGCGATGTATCCCCAGGTAAGCGAGGGGAGGTCGAACTTGACGATGTTCTTCTTGAACCCTAAAAGTTCGAAGGAGACGCCGGAGAGCATGATGTTCTGGGTCCCTCCCGCCTCGACCAGGCCGTAGACGCCCTCGGCGTAGCGCGCCACCGGCCGGCGGGTGGTCTCGGACGAGCCTACGGTCTTAAGCGGGAAATCGTAGTATTCCCCCGGTTTCAGGGCGAGCCGGCGGGCGGCCTCGGCCCTGAGATCGAAGACCTTGCCGAAGATGGTGGCCCCGGTGGGGCAGAACTCGGCGCAGGCCGCGTATTTCCCTCCCTGGTAGCGGTGGCCGCACAGTTGGCACTTCCTTACCTGGGGCCAGGCCGAATCCCACTCGTAGCGCGGGATGCCGAAGGGGCAGGCGAGCTGGCAGTACCTGCACCCTATGCACCTGTCGGCCAGGTAGTAGACCGCGCCGGTCTCCGGGTTCTTCCGGAAGGCGCCGGCCGGGCAGACGGAGACGCAGGCGGGCGATATGCAGTGCAGGCACTGCTGCTTGAAGAAGGCATAGCCGTTCACGGCGCGGTCCTTCTGCTCGCAGGTGCCGTTTTTGTAGACCTTGATGATGTTGAGGGTCTTGCCGCTCAACTCGGTGGGGGCGTCCCAGATACCCTCGTCCCCCTTGGGTCCCTTGTTCTCATAGGGAGGTGTCTTCATCCCCTTGGTGTAAAGGGCGCCGCCGGGGACGCTGTTCGCCTGCTTGCAGTTGACCATGCAGGACTTGCAGCCGACGCACAGGGTCGCGTCGTAGAGCAGCCCGACCGCCTGCGGGGGGAGTGCGGTGGACATGCGTGCCTGGGCGCTGGGGATGCGCATGTGGTAGGAGATGAGTGCGCCTCCACCGCCAGCGACGGCCTTGAAAAATCCGCGTCTGCTGGTTCTCATGGCTACACCTCCTTATCGCCGGCGGCCTGCTCATCCTTCCCCGAGCCATCTTTCTGCGGTGCGGGCTTGTTCTTGCCCAGGCTCATCAAGGTGGCGGCACCCGCCGCACCGACCACGAGCCCGGCGCCTCCCGTACAAAACGCCTTGATGTTCGGGGCGATCCCCGGCTTGTCGGGGAACGCCTCGCCGAAGAATACCGGCGGGGTGAGGTTCTTGAGTTCGGCCATCTGGTGCAGCGGGGTGGAGAAACCGACCCCCTTCTCGGAGCAGCCGAAGCAGGGGTGGCCGATGCCGACCGGCCAGGTGCCGGCGTCGCCGAACAAAAGCGACGGGCAGTTCGCGTAGGTTTCCGGTCCCTTGCAGCCGAGCTTGTAGAGGCAGTAGCCGCTTCGGTGCGTCTCGTCGCCGAACTGCATGGCGAAGCGGCCGGCGTCGAAATGCGGACGGCGCTCGCAGCTCTCGTGGATCAGCCGGCTATAGGCGAATTGCGGCCTCCCTTTCTGGTCGAGCGCGGGGAGCTTCCCGTAGGTGATGAAGTGGAGCAGGGTGGAGAGGAGGTTGTACGGGTTCGGCGGGCAGCCGGGGATGCTCACGATCGGCCTGTCGGTGATGATCTCGGAGATGCCCTTGGCGCCGGTCGGGTTGGGGGCCGCGGCGGCCACGCCGCCCCAGGAGGCGCAGGAGCCCATGGCGACGATGGCGGCTGCCTGCGGGGCCGTTTCCTTGAGGATGTCGAGGGCGGTCCTGCCGGCGATCTTGCAATAGATGCCGCCGTCCTTGGTCGGCACGGCGCCGTCCACCACCAGGAGGAACTTGTGCGCGTTCTCGGCGATGGAGCGCGCCTTGGCGGCTTCTACCTGCTTGCCGGCCGCGGCGCAGAGCGTCTCTGAGTAGTCAAGCGAAATCAGGTCGAGGAGGAGATGCTCCAGGGTGGGGTGGTTGGAGCGAAGCAGCGACTCGACGCAGCCCGTGCACTCCTGGAAGGAGAGCCAGATGACCGGCGTGCGTTTTGGGTTGACGATGGCTTGAGCGATCCTGGCGCCGGCGGAGAGGGGAAGCCCCAAGCCGACCGCCATGACGGAGCAGAATTTCAGGAAGTCCCTGCGGGAGATGCCGCCCAATTGTTTTTGTATTGGTTCAAAGTCTTGAGTCTTCATATTCCCTCCGGTAAATCACCCAAGTGAGATGTCTCTAAATGGAAACGATCCGAAGTAAACGACGACACCTTAGCGGTAATCTCCCCCCTTCCTATGTCACAACACTGTATTTGAAAACCATCCTAGCACTTTAGACTGTCTTAGAGAATACTTTTTTGTCATTGCTAATATGTTTATGTTTATAGAAAAGCATTCTAAAATTGACCTGATAGTGAGCTGGTGAAATGAGGAAGAATCGTGCATGTTTTTGTCCCATATAGTGGACAAAGGGGACTGCGGAACGATGAGTGATGAGATGTTGCAAAGTGATCGAAGGGGACCTTCCCCCCCCTTTGGCAAAGGGGGGGAAGGTTTAAACGATGGGGGACTCTACTTCTTGATCCTGAACCCCGCCTTCTCCCAGGCGGAGGCGTCGTTGGCGGGTTTCGACTGCGCGGCTGCGGGTCTTGCCTGCGCCGGTCGTCCCCGGGGGGCGCATCCCTTGGAGACCTTCTCCGGTTCGGCCTGCTTGATGGAGAGCGAGATCCGCTTTCTTTCCGCGTCGGCGGCCAGCACCTTCACTTTGACGATCTCGCCCACCTTCACCGCCTCGCCCGGGTCCTTTATGAAGCGGTGGGAGAGCTGGCTTACGTGCACCAGCCCGTCCTGATGGACGCCGACGTCGACGAAGGCGCCGAAGGCGGCGACGTTGGTCACCACCCCCTGCAGGATCATCCCCTCCTTCAGGTCGGCGATGGTCAATACGTCCTCCCTGAAGCTCGCCGTCTTGAACTCGTCGCGCGGGTCGCGCCCCGGTTTTTTCAGTTCCTTCAAAATGTCGCGCAGGGTGGGAAGCCCGGCCGTTTCGGTCACGTAGCGCTCGATCCTGATGCCGTCGGAGAGCTTGGGATCGGCCACCAGTTCCCCGACGCTGCCCCCCAGATCGGTTGCCATCTTTTCCACCAGCGCGTAGTTCTCCGGGTGCACGGCGGAGTTGTCGAGCGGGTTGTCCCCGCCGCGGATGCGCAAGAAACCCGCCGCCTGCTCGAACGCCTTAGGTCCCAGGCGCGGCACCTTGAGGAGCGCCTGCCGGCTCGGGAAGGCGCCGTTTTCGTCGCGGTAGCGGACGATGGCGCGCCCCTGCCCCTCGGAGATACCGGCCACGTAGGAAAGAAGCGCCCGGGAAGCGCTGTTCAGGTCGACGCCGACGTAGTTCACGCACGATTCGACCACGGCGTCCAGCGCCTTCTTGAGGAGCGTCTGGTTGACGTCGTGCTGGTACTGGCCGACGCCGATGCTCTTGGGATCGATCTTTACCAGTTCCGCCAGCGGGTCCTGCAGCCTGCGGCCGATGGAGATGGCGCCGCGGATGGTGAGGTCGAGGTCCGGGAACTCCTCGCGGGCGATCTCGGATGCGGAATAGATGCTCGCCCCCGCCTCGTTCACCATCACCGTTTCCCCGGACACTCCGGCGTCCTTCAGCGCCTGGCGCACGAAGCTCTCCGTCTCGCGGCCGCCGGTGCCGTTGCCGATGGCGATCAGCCGGCAGTCGTGCTTTTCCACCAGACGCGCCAATTCCGGCCCCGCACCTTGCGCCTTGGCGCCGCCGGTGTGCGGGTAGATGGTGGCGTGCTCCAAAAGCCTGCCGGTACCGTCGATGGCGGCGAGCTTGCAGCCGGTTCTAAGCCCCGGGTCGACGCCGAGCGTGCGCCTGCCGCCGGCCGGCGGCAGCAGCAACAGGTTCCTCAGGTTCTGGGCGAAGACCGCGATGGCGCCCTCGTCCGCACGGGTCTTGGCCGCAAGCCTGAGCTCCACCTCGATGGAGGGGGCGATCAGCCTCCGGTAGGCGTCCGCCGCCACTCCTTCCAGATGCGCCCTAAAGATGCTTTCCTTCTTGACCAGGGCAAGCCGCAGCCGCTGCAGGATCTCCTCTTCCGGCGCCAGGAGGTCGAGCTTCAGCACCCCTTCCTTTTCGCCGCGGCGCATGGCCAGCATGCGGTGCGAGGGGATGGCCTTGAGCGGCTCCTGGTACTCGTAGTACATCTTGAACTTCGCTTCCGGGTCGAGCTTTTGGTCGAGGAGCTTCGCGGCGAAGATCCCCTCCTCGCCGGTCAGCCCGCGCACCATGCCGCGCAGGTCCGCGTTCTCGCTCAGCCGTTCGGCCAGGATGTGGCCGGCCCCCTCCAGTGCACCTTCCGGATCGTTCACCCCGAGTTCCGGGTTGACGAAGGGGAGGGCGGCATCCGACGGCGTGCCCGTGGTCAGTTCCCGGGCCGCCATCAGGTCGGCCAAAGGCTCCAGCCCCCGTTCGCGCGCGATGGTCGCCTTGGTGCGGCGCTTCGGTTTGTGGGGGAGGTAAAGGTCTTCGAGTTCGGTCTTCTTGCGGCAGTTATCGATGCGCAGGGCGAGCTCCGGGGTGAGTTTCCCCTGCTCGTCGATGCTCTTTATGACGGTTGCCTTGCGCTCTGTGAGTTCCTTGTGATAGGCGAGCAGATCCTCGATCTGTCTGATCTGCACCTCGTCCAGTTCGCCGGTCTGTTCCTTCCGGTAGCGGGCGATGAAGGGGACGGTGCCTCCTTCGTTCAAGAGGGCCACCGTCGCCCGTACGCCTGCCGCCGGCAGGCCGCTTTCCTCGACGATGACCGCTAGTATGTGCTGGTCCTCGGTTGTCGTCATGGGTGATGCTCCTTTTAAATGCTCTTTGCGGGCTGAGCCCAAAAAGGCTACTTTCCTACACTGATTCGGCCTACGCTGCAAGCATTTTTGCGGGGGACGGCGTCGCGCCGGCAGGAGCGGGCTTCGCCCGCGATCGCGCCTGAAGGCGCTCCTACAGGGGCATCCGTGACGTATTGTCATAGTCGTCCTTCTTTGCTTTGCTCGCCTACATATTCTGAATCTGGCGCAAGCGGAATTGTGTTTGAATTAAATTTCAGCAATAAAAGTCCGTCTCCAAAACCTGGAATTGACCGCCGTGAGCAAATCAGCTATCCTGTCGAAATTCCAAACGAGAGGCTTTATATGGAACGTCCCAGCTGGGATGAATACTTCATAGAGATTACCCGCCTGGTAGCCAAGCGTTCGACCTGTCTCAGGCGTCAGGTCGGCGCGGTGCTGGTCAAGGACAAGAACATCCTCGCCACCGGCTACAACGGCGCTCCCTCCGGCGTCTCCCACTGCCTGGACGTGGGCTGCCTGCGCGACAAGCTCGGCATCCCGTCGGGAGAGCGGCACGAGCTCTGCCGCGGGCTGCATGCCGAGCAGAACGCCATCATCCAGGCGGCCAAGCACGGCACCCGCATCGAGGGGGCGACCCTTTATTGCAACACCATGCCCTGCATCATCTGCTCGAAGATGGTGATCAACGCCGGCATCAAGCGGGTCGTGTATCTTTCCGGCTACCCCGACCAGTTGGCCGAGGAGATGATCCGCGAGTCGGGTGTAGCGGTCGAGAAGTTCGAGGAGAAGGTGCCATGAAGTGCCCCTACTGCGGTTTTGCCGACAGCAAGGTGGTCGATTCCCGCCCGGACAAGGGTGGGGCGGCGATCCGGCGCCGGCGCGAGTGCGAGTCGTGCGCCAAGCGCTTCACCACCCACGAACGGGTGGAGGACGTGCTGCCGCTCGTGACCAAGCGCGACGACCGGCGCGAGCCGTTCGACCGGCTGAAGCTGATCGCCGGCATCAAGAAGGCCTGCGAGAAACGGCCGGTGTCGGTGGAGACCATCGAGCGTCTGGTGGACCGGGTGGAAGCGAAGCTGCAGGAATCGGGCGAGAAGGAAGTGCATACCACGACGCTGGGCGAGTGGGTGATGACCGAGCTGCACGCGATCGACCAGGTCGCCTACGTCCGCTTCGCCTCCGTTTACCGATCCTTCAAGGACATCAACGAGTTCATGGACGAGTTGCAGGACCTGTTGAAGAAATAGCGGAAGGTTCATGGACGTCGAGCGGGAAAAGACGATGCGCCGGGCGCTTGCCCTGGCCAGGCGCGGGATAGGGAAGACCGCCCCCAACCCGGCGGTCGGCTGCGTGATCGTGCGCGACGGGCAGGTGGTGGGAACGGGCTGGCACAAAAAGGCCGGCACCCCGCACGCCGAGGTGCACGCGCTTCATGCCGCGGGAGAACGTGCGGCGGGCGCCGACGTCTACGTCACCCTGGAGCCCTGTTCCCACTACGGCAAGACCCCCCCCTGTGCCAAGGCGCTTATCGAGGCCCGGGTGGCGCGGGTGTTCGTCGGCATGGTAGACCCCAACCCGCTGGTGGCCGGGAAAGGCATCGCGCTTTTGCGTCAAGCGGGGATCGAGGTGGAGGCCGGCATCCTGGAGAAGGAGTGCCGGGCCTTGAACCGCCCCTTCCTGAAGTGGATCAGGACCAGGCTCCCCTACGTGCTTTTGAAAAGCGCCGTCACCCTGGACGGCAAGACCGCCACCGCCAGCGGCGACTCCAGGTGGGTGACCGGAGACACGGCGCGCCGCGAGGTGCACAGGCTGCGCGGCCGGATGGACGCCATTATGGTTGGCGTCGGCACGGTCGTCAAAGACGATCCGCAGCTCACCTGCCGCGTTCCCGGCGGCAAGGATCCCTTGCGGGTGATAGTCGATTCCACCCTGCGCATGCCGCTTCATGCCGCCGTTTTGAGCGTTGCCTCGGCCGCCCGCACCGTGGTCGCCACCATAGGCCGCGACCCTGCCCGCATCGAGAGTCTTACCGCCCGTGGCGCCGAACTGCTCGTCTGTGCTGAGCTTGCCGGGCAGGTCGATCTGGCCGATCTCTTCCGAAAGTTAGGCGAGCGGGGCGTGCAGTCGGTCCTTCTGGAAGGCGGGAGCCAGCTGGCCGGCGCCGCACTGCGGGCGGGGCTCATCGACCGCTGCCAGATCTACCTGGCCCCCAAGCTCGTCGGCGGGGCCGCCCCCGGCATCTTTGCCGGCGAAGGTGTCCCCCTGATGGGCGATGCCATCCGGTTGGCAGAGGTGACCGTCCGGCGGGTAGGCCATGACCTCCTGGTGGAAGGGGACATCGCTCCCCGTCTTCCTTTGGTCCCTTGAGTCCCTTACGTCCCTTAGAGGTTTGATAGATGTTCACCGGTCTGATAGAAACAGTAGGCGAATTGGTCTCCATCGAGCGCACAGGCGCCTCCGGCAGCCTCACCGTCAAGACCAGCCTCCCTCTTAACGAGATAGCCATCGGCGCCTCCATAGCGGTGAACGGCGCCTGCCTCACCGTGGTGCGCAAGGGTGGCGGCGCCGTCACCTTCGACGTATCGCCTGAGACCATCGACCGCACCTCCTTCCGGCAGCTCGCCGCCGGAAGCCCTCTCAACATGGAGCGGGCCATGCGGCTTTCCGACCGGCTGGACGGCCACCTGGTCTCGGGCCACGTCGACTGCGTCGCCACCGTAGCCGAGCGCCGCGAGACCTCCGGCAACGTCGTACTCTCCTTCCGTTTCCCGGCCGAATTCGGCAAGTACCTGGCCGCAAAGGGGTCGGTAGCCATCGACGGCATCAGCCTGACGGTGAACTGTGTGACCGCGGATACCTTCAGCGTCAACGTCATCCCGCACACCGCGGCGAAGACCACGCTTTTGAAAAAGCGGGTAGGGGACCTGGTGAATATCGAGACCGACCTCATCTGCCGCTATCTGGAACGGTTGCTGAACGGTCGGGGCGGCGCCGAGGGAGGCGTTACCCTCGACCTTCTGGCGCGAAACGGCTTCGTCTGAAACCGGCTTTTTTGTTCCCAGCGGGTTCTTTTTTTGGTAAGGTGATCGATCTGGCGCAAGCCGACAGCAGAAAACGAAGGAGTGCAAGGATGTCCGTTTCAACCATTGAGGAAGCCATCGAGGATATCAAAGCCGGCAGGATGGTGATCCTGTCCGACGACGAGGACCGCGAGAACGAGGGCGACCTCACCATGGCGGCACAGTGCGTGACGCCGGAAGCCATCAACTTCATGGCCCGCTTCGGGCGCGGCCTGATCTGCCTGACCATGACCGCCGAGCGCTGCGACCGCCTGGACCTCCCGCCGATGGTGCAGAGCAACACCTCGTCCTTCGGCACCGCCTTCACCGTCTCCATCGAGGCGAAGAAAGGGGTCACGACCGGCATCTCCGCCGCCGACCGCGCGCATACCATTCTCACCGCGGTGGCCCCCGAGGCCGCAGCCCACGACCTGGCCCGTCCCGGTCACATCTTCCCGCTTCGGGCGAGAAACGGCGGCGTACTGGTGCGCGCCGGCCAGACCGAGGGGTCGGTCGATCTCGCCCGCCTGGCGGGGCTTGAGCCTGCCGGCGTCATCTGCGAGATCATGAACGAAGACGGCACCATGTCGCGCATGCCCGAACTGAAGAAGTTCGCGAAAGAGCACGGCATCAAGGTCTGCACCATCGCCGACCTGGTGGCCTATCGTCTCAAGCACGAATCGCTGGTGAGAAGATCGGTCGAGGTGGCGCTCCCCAGCCAGTTCGGCGATTTCAAGGCCGTGGCCTTCGAGAACGACATCGACAAGCTGGAACACGTGGCGCTGGTGAAGGGCGAGATCCGGGGCGACGAGCCGGTACTGGTGAGGGTCCACTCCGAGTGCCTGACCGGCGACGTCTTCGGCTCCATCCGCTGCGACTGCGCCGACCAGCTGCATGCCGCCATGGAAGCTATCGAGAAGGCAGGGGCGGGCGTCATCCTTTACATGCGCCAGGAAGGGCGCGGCATCGGCCTGATCAACAAGCTCAAGGCCTATGCGCTGCAGGACCAGGGGCACGACACCGTCGAAGCCAATCTGGCCTTGGGCTTCAAGGCCGACCTGAGGGACTACGGCATCGGCGCCCAGATCCTGGTGAACCTGGGCATCAAGAACATCAAGCTCATGACCAACAATCCCAAGAAGCTCATCGGCCTGCAGGGGTACGGCATCAACATCGTGGAACGGGTGCCCATCGAGATCGCCCCTTCCAAGTCCAACGCCAAGTACCTGAAGACCAAGCGGGACAAGCTGGGCCACCTGCTGGAAAACATCTAGTAACTTTCATTCCGTCGGACCCGTCTGAGCATCAGGCCGGTCCGACCGTCCGACAGGAGGGCAGCCATGCCGAACGTCATAGAAGGAAAACTCACCGCCGAAGGTTTGCGCTTTGGCATCGTGGTCGGCCGTTTCAACAGCTTCATCGGTGAGCGGCTTTTGGAAGGGGCGCTGGACGCCCTGCTGCGCCACGGTGCGGACGACGCCCAGATCACCGTGGTCCGGATCCCCGGCGCCTTCGAGATCCCGCTGACGGCCAAGAAGCTGGCGGAGACCGGCAAGTTCGATGCCCTGATCTGCCTGGGTGCCGTGATCCGCGGTTCCACGCCGCATTTCGACTACGTCTCCTCCGAGGTCTCAAAAGGGATCGCCCACGTCTCGCTGGACAGCGGCATTCCGGTCGCCTTCGGCGTACTGACCACCGACACCATCGAGCAGGCCATCGAGCGCGCCGGCACCAAGGCCGGCAACAAGGGTTTCGACGCGGCCATGACCGCCATCGAGACCGCCAACGTTTTCAGGGAGATCGGTTAATTGAGTACACGCAGAGCGGGTAGAGAACTGGCGCTGCAGGCGCTTTACTCCAAGGACTTGGTGCAGGACGCGAATTTCGCGCTCAAGCGCATCACCGAGAGTTTCGCCGAGGGAGAGGAACCGATGCTGGAGGTCGACTCCAGGTCCTTTTCCTTCGCCACGGAACTGGTCAACGGCGTCGCCGCCCACCTGGCCGAGATCGACGGCCGCATCGCGGAGAAGTCCAAGCACTGGAGCATGTCGCGCATGGCGCGGGTGGATCTGAACATCCTGCGCCTGGCGGTCTTCGAGCTTTTGTTCCGGTCCGACATTCCCAAGAACGTCACCATGAACGAGGCGATCGAGGTGGCCAAGAAGTACGGCTCCGAGGATTCCGCCTCCTTCGTCAACGGCATTCTCGACGAGATCGCCTCCAGCGTCACCGACAAGGAGTAGGGTGAAAAACTCTAAGAAGTAGTGTGGAAAGGATAACCTCAGACATGAACGAGATTAAGATAGGTTTGCTTGGATTCGGCACCATCGGTGCCGGCGTAGTGAAGCTTCTCAAAGAGAACGCGTCCCTGATTGCGGAAAAGACCGGCAGCCGGGTCATCCTGAAGTCGATCGCCGATCTCGACATCACCACCGACCGTGGCGTCTCGACGGAAGGGATCATCTTGACCGGTAACGCCGACGAGGTGCTCACCGATCCGGAAATCTCGGTGGTCATCGAACTGATCGGCGGCTACGAGCCCGCCCGCAGCTTCGCCCTCAAGGCGATCGCCCACGGCAAGCACCTGGTCACCGCCAACAAGGCGCTACTGGCGGTTCACGGCGAGGAGATCTACGGAGCGGCCCGCAAAAACGGCGTCGAGGTGCTCTTCGAGGCCGCGGTGGGCGGCGGCATCCCGGTACTGTCCGCCATCAAGGGGAACCTGGCCGGCAACCGTTTCTCCACGGTGCTCGGCATCGTCAACGGCACCTGCAACTACATCCTCACCCGCATGACCCAGGAAGGCGCCGATTTCGCCGACGTGCTCAAAAACGCGCAGGCGCTCGGCTATGCCGAGGCCGATCCCACCTTCGACATCGAAGGGGTGGATACCGCCCACAAGCTCTGCATCCTTTTGAGCCTTTGCTTCGGCACCAGGGTCGACCTGAAGGACATCTATTCCGAAGGGATCACACAGGTCAGTTCCGAGGACGTCGACTTCGCCAAGACCTTCGGCTACCGCATCAAGCTTCTGGCCATCGGCAAGCGCGACGGCGACCGGATCGAGGCCCGCGTGCATCCGACCATGATCCCCATCGACTACCCGCTGGCCGACGTGCACGGCGTCTTCAACGCCATCAGGCTCACCGGCGACTTCGTCGGCCCGGTCATGTTCTACGGCCGCGGCGCCGGCATGGACGCCACCGCCTCCGCCGTGGTGGGCGACGTATTGGATCTCTGCCGCAACGCCGGCGCCGGCATTACCCGCCGCTGCGCCCCGCTGGGCTACCTCGACGACGACGTCGCCTCCCTGCCGATCAAGCCGATCGGCGAGATCGTCAGCAAGTACTACATCCGTTTCCAGGCCCTTGACCGCCCGGGCGTACTGGCCAGGATCGCCGGCGCGCTCGGCGCCAGCGGCATCAGCATCGCCTCCATGGTGCAAAGCGCCAGGAGCGAAAGCGAAACCGTTCCCATCGTCATCATGACCCACGAGGCCCGCGAGGCCGACGTCCGTCGCGCCCTGGGCGAGATCGACACCTTCGAGGTCATCCGCGGCAAGAGCAACTTCATCCGCATCGAAGACAACCTCGAATAGATTTTTGCCGATTGCCCCCCCGCAACAAAAAAATCCCCCTTGCTAAAAGGGGGATTTTTTGTTTGGGATTTGCAGTCAACGCATGGTGGCAGTCCGGCTCGTCACGCCGCCTTTTTCGCCTCGTATCCCTCGACGATCCGCCGGTACTGCTCCTCCAGCCCCGCGCGGGAAGCCTCCGCACGCTGGTAACCCGCGACGATCTTCTCCCGCATCGCTTCGGGAATCAGCCGCTCCGCCAGCGGGTAGAGGATGTCGTCCTCTTTTGAGATGTGCTCGCGCAGAAGCTGCAGGTAACCCGTTGCGTGGGCGGCGATCTCGGCATCGCGTCCCTTTTCGCCGCTCAGCGCGGCGGTGGCGGCTTCTTCCATGCCGCGCACGTACTGCCTGCCCAAGTCATGTTCCATCAGCATGGCCGCAACCGGGCTGTTCGCCCGCGGCATGCCGTTTTCGATCAGCGCCTCGAAGAGGACGTCCTCCTCCTTGGCGTGGTGGAAACGGTCGGCGTAGTTTCGGATGAAGTCCACGCCGTCCAGGAAGAAACGGTAGTCGTGGAACACCCCCTGCGCCGTCAGGGCGGCATTCTGTTCCAGGAGCACGAGCATCCTTAAGATCAGTTGATGCTCGTCTTTGAGTCGTTGGGTGATGTCCCGTTTCATGACTTAGTTCCTCCGTTGACCGTTGATGCCGATGGTGACCGTTTCCAGCGGGATATCTTTCCCCGATTGGCTGAGCGCCTGCCTCACCATCACGTCCAGACCGCGGCAGCAGGGGACTTCCATGATCGCAACCGTAATGCTTTTTACCTCGTTTAGCCTGAAGATCGCCGCCATCTTTTCCACGTAGGTGGCGGTGTCGTCCAGTTTGGGGCAGGCGATGGCCAGTGCCTTCCCTTTCAAGAGGTCGCCGTGGAAGCTCCCCAGCGCGAAGGCTACGCAGTCCGCGGCGATCAGGACGTCGCTGTCGGCGAACCACGGGGCGGTAGGCGGCACCAGGTGCAGCTGCACCGGCCACTGCCTGAGTTCGGAAGCAGCTTTCGCGCTGCCGTTGTCTTCTGCGGTTTCAGTCCTTTCGATGACCCTCGCCATGCTGCCCGGGCAGCCACAAGCCGAATGCGACATAATCTTTCTCCTTTGTATTTTCCTGTATGAGCGGGACGAGCCCGCAATTGATTTTCCTGTCAGCCGACCAGCTGGTTTATTTCCTTCTCTATCTCAGCTTCCTGCTCCTTGGGGAGACCGTGGATCGAAACCACATCCCTCAAAAGGCAGATGCCGACCTTGCAGGTGATGCAGCCGATATCGAAGCGGCTGAGGATCTCGCCGATCTCCGGGTAGGACTTCAACGCATCCTGAATCGCCATCTCGCCCAAGCCGTTTTTGAATTCCATACGCTTCCTCCCTCTTCGTTGTTGAGTCGACATTACCGTCTGCAAGCAAAAAAGTTTATGACGTGGATCAAGATTTCAGCGTTTGTGGTCTCCCGTTTATCGTTCCGGAGGCGGTTCCGCAGCCGCCGATCTCCTTGTCTTAGACTCATAAGATTCTGTTGACCTCGCGGCAGATCTGAGCAACACTGGACGCTGGCAGGGCCGCAAAGCTCATGAGGAGGCTGTCAATGGCGCCCGATCTTGCTTCGCAGATAAGGAAACTGGAGCGGACTTTCCCGCCGCTTTCACCCGAGAGGGCCGAACTCGTGGCGCGTGCCTCACGGGAACTGGCCGGCTCGGGCATCACCGAACGGGTGCTCAAGGCGGGCGGCCTCGCCCCGGATTTCACGCTCCCCAACGCGGTGGGCGTGCCGGTGTCGCTGGGCGAGACCCTTAGAAACGGCCCGGCCGTGGTCACCTTCTACCGAGGCATCTGGTGTCCCTATTGCAACCTGCAACTTAAGGCGTACCAGCGGGTCCTCCCCGAGATACTGAGGCGCGGGGTGCAGCTTCTGGCCATTTCCCCGCAGGACCCCGACAAGTCGCAGGCGACCTTATTGAAGAACTTCCTCAAGTACGAGGTGCTAAGCGATGCCGGCAACGGGGTGTCGCGCCGGTTCGGCCTGGTCTACCAGGTGCCCGAGTGGATACGCTCCCTGTACGTCGAGCTGGGGACCGACCTGCCGGCCTTTAACGGCGACCATTCCTGGGAGCTCCCCCTTGCCGGCACCTTCGTCATCGATCGCAACCGTCGCATCGTCTTCGCCTTTGCCGACAGCGATCCGAGCGTACGTTGCGAGCCAGACGCCATCCTGGCGGCCTTGCAGCCGCTTTCTTGAATCCCGGTAGTTCAAAACCTGTCCGCTTCGGAGATCTTTCCGGCGGCCGGACTTTCGAGGTGCAATGCAATGACCATGACGACACCCAAAAGGATAGGGCTCTTAACCGGCGGGGGGGACTGCCCGGGACTGAACGCGGTGATCAGGGGGGTGGTAAGGGCCGCAGTCGGACGCGGCTGGGAGGTGATCGGCGTCGAGGACGGCTTCGACGGCTTCCTGCACGAGGAGAAGTGCCGGGTCTTGGGCCTGGAGGACGTGCGCGGCATCCTGCCGAGAGGGGGGACCATCCTCGGCACCTCCAACCGCGGCAACCCCTTCTCCTTCCCGATGGTGCGCGAGGGCAAGATCGAACTGGTGGACGTTTCCGAGGAGGTCGTCTCCTGCATCGACCGGTTGGGCCTTGCCGCCCTGGTGGTGGTGGGGGGTGACGGGTCGCTCAAGATCGCAGGCGAATTGATGCGCCGTGGCATCCAGATCGTCGGCGTCCCCAAGACCATCGACAACGACCTGTTGGAAACCGACGTCACCTTCGGCTACAACACGGCGGTGCAGACGGCCACCGAGGCGCTCGACAAGCTGCATTCCACCGCGGAAAGCCATCACCGGGTGATGGTGCTGGAGGTGATGGGACGCTACGCCGGCTGGATCGCGCTGGAATCCGGCATCGCCGGCGGCGCCGACGTGATCCTCGTCCCCGAGATCCCCTACGACGTGGAAAAGATCGGCCACTCCATCGCCGAGCGCAGCCGGCGCGGCCGGCGCTTCAGCGTGGTGGTCGCCGCGGAAGGGGCGTTTCCCAAGGGAGGCAACCGCGTGGTCAAGGAAGGGGCCGGCGGCAAAACGGTGGTCGAGCGGCTGGGCGGCATCGGCGAGCAGGTCTGCCGGGAGTTGGGCGGTTACCTGGAGATGGACATCCGGGTCACCGTGCTCGGCCATCTGCAGCGCGGCGGCTCCCCCTCCTGCTTCGACCGCGTCATCGGCAGCAGGTTCGGCGTCAAGGCGGTGGAACTGATCGAGGCGGGTGCCTTCGGCCAGATGGTCTGCCTCAAGGGGAGGCATGTCACCTCGGTTCCCATCGAGGATGCGATCCGCTCGCTGAACCTCATCGACCCCACCGGAGAGATGGTGCGCCACGCCGAGGCGCTCGGCATTATGCTTGGCCGGTAGCGGCCTTAAGGATACTGTTGACTTTGTTTAAACGCTGCCTTAGACTGCACAAAATTTCCGCGCCGCCCTCCCGAACAGGGGGCGGCCGGTGAGCAGCGAGGTGGTTCACCTATGAAGAGTCCCATCGCCGAGGGCAGCCGCAACCAGACGTATGCGCTCATCGGCTTTTTCCTGGGCATATCGGCGCCTGTCGGCTGGACTTTGCTGCGGCTTTTGCTCTTTGCCGACCAAAACCTCCCCTTAAGCGGCCAGATTTTCTCCGACATCACCAAAAGCGCGCAGAGCATGGCGCTCTACGCCTACATGGGGGGCGGCACCGCCTGCGTGTTGGCCTTCTTCGGCTTCTTCATCGGCAAGGCCGTGGACGAACTGCACCAGAAGGGGGCCGAGCTCGACCTTTTGGTCCAGGAGGTCGATTCCCAGAAGAAGCTGTTCGAGAACCGCTACAAGGTGCTCGACAACAACATCAAGAACTTCCACAAGATAGGCAACAAGATCCAGAAGTCGGTCAGAAAGGACGACGTCCTGAAGCTCTGCGTCGAGGGGCTGCACGAGGTGCTCGGCTACGAGCGGGTGAACGTGCTGATGGCGGACCCCGACCGCAAGGTGCTCACCTTCGTGGCCGCGACCGGCTCCGACAGCCCGGTGGGACCCGAGGTCTACGTGCCGCTGGACCACCGCTCCGGCGTCATCTACAAGAGCTTCCGCGAGCGCCAGGTGTTCTTCATCGAGAACATCACCAAGTACCCTTCCGACTACTGCCTGCAGCCTCCCTTCGACATGATCGAGCCTTTGCGCTCGGCCACCTTCATCCTCTGTCCGATCGTGGTGAAAGGGGAGTCGATCGGGGTCTTCGGCATCGACAACAAGAAGAGCCACCGGGCGCTCAACGACACCGACGTCGACACCCTGCGCCTGTTCGCCGACCAGGCGGCCGCGGCCATCATGCGCATAAGCCTCCTGCAGTCCATCGACCGGCTCACCCTGGAGCTCGGCAAGACCTTCTCCGAGATGCTGAAGAACCGCGACAGCTACTCGGCGAACCTCTACCGGCTGAAGAGCGCCGCCGATTCGCTCGCCAACGGCGCCCTGAAGATCGACTCCGCTTCCCACCGCGTCATGGAATCCGTGGACGGCGCCTCCGTCTCCGCCGCCGAGATCTCCATCGCCACCGACCAGATCACCCGCAACATGGACGCGCTCTCCGACTCGGTCTACAAGTCTGTCTCCGCCATGGAGCAGATCACCGCTTCGCTCAGGCAGGTGGAGAAGAACACGGTCCTCTCCCACGGACTCTCCTCCAAGGTGAAGGAGCACGCCGAACAGAGTTCCATGGTGGTGCGCGAGACCGTCGACTCGCTGGCCGAGATCCAGCGCTCCGTCGAGCTCTCCTACGAGGGGATCAAGCGCCTTTCCGCCAACTCCAGCCGGATCGAGGGCTTCGTCTCCGTGATCAACGACATCACCAAGCGCACGAACCTCCTCGCACTGAACGCCTCCATCATCGCCGCCCAGGCGGGCGAGTACGGCAAGAGCTTCGGCGTGGTGGCCGACGAGATAAGGAACCTCTCCCTGCAGACAGGCCTTTCCACCGGCGAGATCACCGGCATCATCGACGAGATCATGAGCGAGTCGCGCATCGCGGCCGACAACGTCACCGCCACCAAGGAGCTGGTGAAGAAGGGCGTGAAGCTCGGCCACCAGACCGGCGCGTCCTTGAAGAGCATCCTGGAGAGTTCGCAAAACGCCATGGACATGACCCACCAGATCAAGCTCGCCACCGAGGAGCAGTCCGGTTCCGTGCAGATGGTGACCCAGTCCATCGAGGACGTAAGCTCCATGACCATGCAGATCTTCCGCGCCTCCAAGGAACAGGCCCAGGCGACCAAGAGCGTGGCCCGCGCCCTGGAAGAGGTGAAGGCGATGAGCCACGACATGGCCGACGCCGCCGAGCGTCAGACCGTGGACGGCGCCGAGATCAAGGGTGCCGTCGATTCCGTCACCCGCATGGCCAACGCGATCTTCGACGGCATGCAGCTGCGCCAGGAGGAATCCGGCGCCGTGGTCAAAGAGCTCGAACAGCTGCGCGCCAGCGCCGACTGATCGCGACCGCTCCGGATCTTTCGGGGACTGGCTCCGCAGGTGCCAGTCCCCTTTCCCCTCTCCTTTGTCCTACTCTTCAGTTGTTCCCTTGCCAAGCTCTGCCGTCCGCGGTTATACTTTCAGCTTCGCGTCGCCCACCATTAACGGACCAGCCGCTTCAGGGATCAGCCATGCAGATATACGCCGCCTCCTACGTGCTACCCATCTCCTCCCCGCCGATTGCAGGCGGTGCCGTCGTGGTCGACCGCGGCGTCATCGTGGCCGTGGGCAAGCTCGCCGAACTGCGCAACTACTACGGCGCGCCGGTCACCGATCTTCCCGGCTGTGCCATCGTGCCCGGGCTGGTGAACGCCCACACCCATCTGGAACTGACCCATTTCCCCGCCTGGAAGGTGCGCAAGGGGCTCGACTACCTGCCGAAGACCTACATGGAGTGGATCCAGCAGCTGGTGAAGATCAGGCGCGCGCTTAAGCCGGGCGAACTGGAACTTTCCGTGCACGAAGGCTTGCGCATGTGCATCGAGTCCGGCACCACCGCCGTGGGCGAGATCCTCACCGACTTCAGCATGGCCCCGCTCTATGCGGACTCGCCTTTGATCGGCAGGCTGTTCATGGAGGCGCTCGGCCACGAGCCGCTTGCCTGCGAAGCGCTCTTGAGAAGGATGGAGGCGGCGCTTGCCGGGATAGGGGAGGGCGGTTTCCTGCGCGGCATCTCGCCGCACACCCCGCACACCGCCTCCGCGCAGCTTTTGCAGGCAACCCATAAGCTGGCGCAGCAATTCGGCGTCCCCAAGGCCATCCACCTCTCCGAAACCGCCGAAGAAGTGGCCTTCATGCACGACACCACCGGTCCCATCGCCAGCGTGCTCTTCCCCATGGCCCATTGGGAGGCCTATCTCCCCCACCCGCTACGCACCACCTCCACCGCCTACCTCGATCGCATGGAGCTTTTGGACGCCTCGACCCTGGCTGTCCACGCGGTGCACGTCACCCCCTCCGACGTCGCGGTCCTTAAATCCCGCGGCGTGACCGTCGTCCTCTGTCCGCGCAGCAACGAGCGGCTCTTCGTCGGCTCGGCGCCGCACCATCTGCTGAAGAGCGCCGGAGTGCCGTTGGCACTGGGCACCGATTCCCTGGCCAGTAACGACTCGTTGTCCTTGTTGGACGAGATGCGCTTTCTGCAGCAGTCAGCCCCCGACGTCTTCACCCCCGACGAACTCTGGAGCATGGCAACGCGAGGTGGCGCCAAGGCCCTGGGACTGGACGGTACGGCCGGCACCCTGGAGGCGGGCAAGCGGGCCGACTTCCTGGTGTTTGCCAACTGCGCCCCGAAGGCTTGCGACTCTCCGGCCGCGGCCCTCTTGGCGAAGGGGCGCCTGGAGCGGGTGTTCCTGGCCGGTGACGCCTACCCGAAACCGTAAGCTCTCCCCTTCGACAACCTGCGCCTTTCCCCGGGGAGCCCTCCGCCCACCGACCCTAAATGACCGGGTGGGCACGCAGTGCCCACCGTGCGAGCCGATCAGTGCGAACCCTTTCGCTCGATCCAAGTCCCTCCTGTGTAAAAGCTCTGAAGCTCTTCTTGCAATGATATTGTTACCTATCTGGACCTTGTGATACTGTAATAGTGCCGGACCTGTGGAGGAGGGGAGAAAGAATGTCATTTAGCCCGGAAATTCTGTCGCAGCTCAACACATCGCATGATCAACTGCTGGAAGTGTTGCGAGCTGACGTCGGAGAAATTTTCACTACCATGGTGGGGATAGATCCGGACCCGCACCTCCAGTCTCAAGCTGTGGATACATCCTACCAATCCTGTGTCAGTGCCATTATCTGTCTCAGCGGCACCTATTTCGGTACGGTGAGCGTCCATCTTCCTGCCGAGGTCGCCATGCGTGTTGCCGGCAGCATGCTCGGCATGGAGATTGATGCGGTGAATGCCGACGTAATAGACGCCGTCGGCGAAGTTGCCAACATGATAGCCGGGTCCTTCAAGCAACATATCGTCTTCGACGGCAGCGAAATGCGGATCTCGACGCCTACCGTGCTGCCCAAAGACGAACACTTCCGTCGCCCGGACGCCGCCCGGGACACGTTGGCTGTCCTGTTCGGGACAAACGACGGCAGTTTCTGGGTCGCCGTCCATCTCGAACAGTAATTCACGGCAATTCCAACGGGTTTCAAGTAGGCTGGGCAAAGCGCAGCGTGCCGGTCAACCCGTTGAACTTACGGCGGCGCAACTTGTGCGCGGGACCGCCGGAGCCCGCCACAAAGGCAAAACTCTGTACGTGCGTTCATAAATCTGTTATAGGTGAACTTCGAAAAAGTCCGCACCGGCGCGGCGGCTCTTTCACCTCCGGGCGCCGGGCATACCGCAGGATCCGGATCAAATCTGACGAGGGGAACCGCTGCAGATGGCACTCCAAAAGATCGACGTCACGGCGGGTATAAGTTGGGTCGAGGTTCCCGAGATCGGCCTGCGGGTCTTGTGCGGCTGTCCGGCCGACGCCGTGAAACACCTGGTGAAGCGCGGTTTGATCCAGCCGTGCGAGATCAACGGCGTTGCCTGCGAGACGGGGCCAAACGCCGTGCTTCTTGCCGACGTCGCCCTGCAAAACGGCGAGTTCGCCAACCTGGCCGAATTCCCCGTGCTGCAGATGCTCTACAAGCAGGGGATGATCGTCCCGGAGCACCCCAACAACACCGGGCGCAAGCCGATCCTGATCGGCGCCCCGGACCAGGTCGACTCTCAGTTGCGCTACATCTATCGCGGCAATTACGGCCTGGTTTCCCGCGAGGAAATGATCAAGACCGGGGTGTCCGCGGAACAGGCCGCAGAGCTGATGCGCCTGAAACTGAAGTTCGCCTTCGGCCGCATCAAGCCCACCTCCGATTTTCTCGATACCCGCGTACTCAAGGACCGGCCGGCAGAGATCGCCTTCGGGCTTTGCGTCCGCCGGCTCCGCCTGAACGTCTTCGAATTCAGCTTCAACGGACGCTCGGTCACGGTGGATCTCAACCTGCCGCCCGGCGTCGCCTACCAATGCGCCTACACGCTGGGACTGCGCAAATTCGAGGGGGAGTATTTCTCGGTCATCCATTGCGGGGAAGGGGACGGCTGGGATCCCAACCGTTCCACCATGTCCAGCATCATCACCTACCAGGGAAAGATCTACCTGATAGACGCCGGCCCGCATCTCGTCCACACCCTGGCGGCGCTCGGCATCGGCATCGACCAGGTCGATGGCATCTTTCACACCCACGCCCACGACGATCATTTCGCCGGGCTCACCACCCTCATGCGGGCGGGGCGCCGCATCAGCTATTTCGCCACCCCCCTGGTGCGCGCCTCTGTTGCCAAAAAGTTCGCCGTGCTGCTTGATCTCGACGAGGAGCAGTTCTGCGATTTCTTCGAGGTGAAGGACCTTCAGGTCGACGTCTGGAACGACGTGCAGGGGCTGGAAGTGTTCCCCGCCTATTCTCCGCACCCGGTGGAAACCAACATCTACGTGTTTCGCACCCTGTGGGGCGAGGGGTACAAGACCTATGCCCACTTCGCCGACATCGTTTCGCTTTCGCTTTTGGAGGGAATGGTCACCGGCCAGCCCGATCAGCCCGGCCTCGATCGCCCAAGCTTTCAACGGATACGCGATACCTACCTCGCTCCCTACGACATCAAGAAGATCGACGTCGGAGGAGGGATGATCCACGGCGACGCCATGGACTTCCGCAACGATCGCTCGCCCCGCATCCTGCTTGCCCATCGCGCAGGCGAACTGACCCCCGAGGAAAAGGAGATCGGTTCAAGCGCCGAGTTCGGCACCATAGACGTCCTGGTGGCGGGCAATTCCGACATGATCGTGCGTCACGCCTTCTCCTACCTGGAGGCGAACCTTCCCGGCGTGGCGCTGCACGACTTACGGCTGCTGGTGAACCATCCAATCGTCGAGATCAGCCCGGGGACCATCTTCATCAGGGAAGGGGAGGCGCCCCAGGAAGTCCTCTTGCTGCTCACCGGCGGCGTGGAGAAGATCTGCACCAAGACCGGCTATTACGGCAGCCTGTCGGCCGGGTCCATGATCGGCGAGAGCGTGATCCTGAAGGATCATGCCTTCCAGCACACCTACCGGGCCTCGTCGTTCGTTCGGGCCATGCGCTTTCCCCGGAGTCTCTACGAACAGATCATCAAGCGCAACGGCCTGTGGGACCGCTTGCGCCGCGTCGCCGATCTGCGCGCCTTCCTCAACACCACCCGGCTGTTCAGCCAGAGTCCGCACGTGGCCGTACTGGGGCGTATCATCGAAGGCGCCAGGGAGCGGCGCTTCAATGCCGGCGAAGTCGTAGGCGACGCCGACGTGAGGTTCGTCAACCTCATACGCCGGGGGCAGGTAGAGCGATTGGTCGGGGAGAGGGTGCTCGATCTCTTGCAGGAAGGGGATTTCTTCGGCGAGGAGGAGACGGTGCTCAACGTCCCCAGTCTCTTCCGTCTGCGGGCCGTGGAAGATACCGTAACCGTGCAGATAGCGGGCGAACTTTTGGAAGATGCGCCGATCCTGCGCTGGAAGGTGATGGAGAGGTACAAGCAGTGGGCCGGGCGGGTCATGCATGACGACGACCGTTTTTTCCTGTGGAACGACGACTGCGCCATGCACGTGGCCCAGTTCGACAGCCACCACCGGCGGCTGTTCGGCATCGCCAACACGATCGCCATGCTGGCGGGCGAGGAGTGCAGTAGCGCCACGCTGTTGGCCGCGCTGAGCGCGCTGGTGGAATATACCCGCTATCATTTCACCGCCGAGGAAGAGTTGATGGAGCTCTACCGCTATCCGGACATGGAGCTGCATGCCAGAGAGCACCTGGAGTTGACCAACGAGGTGTTGGCCTACGTGGAAAACGCCTTCCGGGACGGCGTTCCGCACCAGTCAGAGCTCATCGTTTTCATGGAGAGCTGGCTCATGCCCCACGTAAAAGGGGAAGACCACAAATACGGCGCCTTCCTCAACGAGAATGGTGTTTACTGATCCTTTTCCAACTGCCTGTCATCCTGAGCGATGCGAAGGATCTGCTTTTTGGTCCGTCGCCATTGACTATGTTCTCCTTATTGCAGTATGGTTTAGAAGTAAGATATTACTCAGATGTCCATTCTCAGGAGAGAGCAAGGAGGCATTATGAGACGAATTTTGACCGTAGCATTTGCAATAATCGCCTTTCAGACAGCTACGATGGCTTTGGCAGCTGATTTCGGTATAAGCATCAACGTGGGCGGGCCACCGGTTGTAGTCTCGCAGCCGCCGGATTTTTTATACCCGCCTGAACTCGGTTTCGGTGTTGCAGTCGGTCTCCCCTACGACATGTTTTACCTGGACGGCGTCTACTTCATCTTCCGGGGCGGCGGCTGGTATCGGACCGGCGCGTACGGTGGCGAGTGGGTAAGAGTGCGTCATCGGGACCTCCCTCCGGGGCTTCGCCGGTACAAACTCGCGCAGATCCATGCCTATCGTTACCG
>Ga0209415_10002243_pt1 | contig 36370 bp, 30 predicted proteins | sample PeaSoiSIISIP2007_FD_187696 | JGI IMG/M metagenome (GOLD analysis project Ga0209415, IMG submission 187696) | Peat soil microbial communities from Weissenstadt, Germany - SII-SIP-2007 (SPAdes) (version 2) | ecosystem: Environmental > Terrestrial > Soil > Wetlands > Peat | place: Germany... | reverse complement strand
GGGTTTTTGCCAAGCTGGATGGCGACCCACGAGTGTTTACGATCTCCAAGTACAGTAAAGACTCGGTCAACAAAACCGCGAACGACCTGCGCGACAAGCGGCTGCTGACCGTCGATTCTGAGAAGATCAGCAAGATCGAACTGGCGGCGAAGAAGCAGGACATCGAGTTCGGCCGCAACAAAGATGAGTGGCAGATCGTGAAACCTAAACCGCTGCGCGCGGACAGCAGCCAGGTCGACGAACTCGTCAGCACCCTGACCAACGCGAAAATGGACCTGGGTGAATCCGATGAAGAATCGAAAAAGGCCGCCGCGGCATTTGCTTCGGCCACTCCGGTTGCGACGGCCAAAGTCACCGATGAATCCGGAACCCAGGAACTGCAGGTCCGCAAGAACAAGGACGATTACTATGCGAAGTCGAGCGTCGTAGAAGGCGTGTACAAGGTCGACAGCACGCTCGGCCAGGCGCTGGCCAAGAGCCTCGACGACTTCCGCAACAAAAAGCTGTTCGATTTCGACAGCGAAGATGCGAACAAAATTGAGATCCACGATGGATCGAAGGCTTACTACCTGACGAAAGGCGGCGACGACTGGTTCTCAGGCGATGGTAAGAAATTGGACGACAGCAGCGCCGAATCCGTGGTTGACGATGTTCACGATCTTTCATCCAGCAAGTTTGTCGAGTCTGGGTTCACCACGCCGATAATCGAAATAACCGTCACCTCAAAGGACAGCAAGCGGGTGGAAAAGGCGCTCATTTCCAAAAGCGGCGACAACTACATCGCAAAACGCGAGAATGAGCCCGCGCTCTACGAAATAGACTCTAAGACCATCGATGACCTTCAGAAGGCGGAAGCCGGATTGAAGCCAGCCGCCCCCGCTCCAGCCAGGAAGTAAGCCGCGCCCGGCAACGGATTTGCCCGGAGCAGTCAGTGACCACCTTGATCCGTGGAAGCCTCCAGCGTCTGCACCAGCCAGGGAATAATCACCTGCTTGAAGATGACCGGGTCCGGCCAGACTTTCACCTGCCGCCCGAGGTGGCCGCCCTGGGGATTGATCCACGCCGTTTTCGGAACGTCGCCCTTATCGAGGAGCAAGTAAATATCCGAAATCGGAACCTGTGTATCTAGGACCCCGGCGAGAATCAGCATCGGCGCCATCGGTTTCCCCAACAGACCTTGCTTCACCAGCGACATCTTGGGGAGTGCGGCCGCCAAGTCGTCTAGAGTCTTGACTCCCTCGAAGATATTCATGAGGGCGGGCACCTGATCAAACAAATATTCCCGGTTCCCCAACAGAGAGTTCATCAAGAAGTCTTTCTGAAAAAAAGTATCAGTCGGCGGAGACTGCGCGCTGGCTCCTTTCAGCCGCGCTCGCTCGACGATGGCCAGCTTCGTCGCCCAGTACGCTCCCCAACTGACCCCATGAACCGCTAGTCTGCTCTTATCCACTTCGGGCCTGGTCTGGACGTAGTCAATGACACGCGATAACATTCGTTCCGCGTTTTCGCTAACTTTGATTGGAGCCTGGCCTGTGCCGGGTCCATCCACCGCGAGGAAACCAATGCCAAAGGGCAGGATCGCCGCGAAGCTTTCGGACAGATCTTCCTTCCGGCTGTCCAAACCATTGATCGCGATCACCAGAGGTACGGGACCTTTTCTATCCTTAGGCAATCGCAGATAGCCAATGATCTCCGACCCCTCGAAGGGAATGTGAACGACTTCCAAGGGAGGATCCCAGAAGCGGGCATGCGCGAGGAATGCTGCGATTGCCTTGTGGTAGGACTCTTCTTTTTTGGGAGACGCTGGTATGGGCCAACGGCCGAAGGAATACAGCCGCCACGCCCTGACGTAGTCAGCGTTCGCTTTCGCAGGATCGGTCGCCTCAAGAGCCTTCCCTTCCGCCATGTAGCGCTCAGCGACCGCCATGAACGCCGCCGCCCATTCGTCCTTGTCGCGGGTCTTGATGGAAGCGAACGCTTCCCGCACGTCGGTGGGATCAAGCCCGATCAGCGGATACATCCCGTTTTCCGCGCGATGAATGGCTTCCGTTTTGATCTCATCGAGGGTGCGCTCCTGAGCGAACGCGCAGCCGACGATGAGGCCAGCTAGAGAGGACAACAGTAAAAATCGAACTCTACGTCGCACGTTGCTCACCATCTTAACCTTTCGTTGCGATTGTCCGCACATGACAAGAGGCCGAACGGGCTTCCGTTCGGCCCCACCCCCTCAATCTCGAAGTACCTGGCCGCTGCCGCGGAGGTCAGAACATCAGCTTTAAACCCAACTGAATCGCGCGCGAGCCCCCCGATCCGATGACCGGGTTGGAAGCGGCCACATCAGGAGTAGCGCAGGCGCAGCCGAACGAACCGGTCGAAGGATCATTGTGAGCCCAGCCATTCTGTCCTCCAAAAGGATTCGCGAAGTTGGGATGGTTGAGAAAGTTGAAGAACTCAGCGCGGAACTGTGTGCTAAATCGTTCCCCGAGCTTCCAATTCTTAGCCACCGAGAGATCCCAGTTGCGGAAGCCCGTATCGCGAAAAATATTGCGCCCCATCGTGCCTTGAGTTCCGAAGGCAGGAGGAATCATGACTGAACTGCCATTAGCGTAGCAGCCAAATGCGTTGAGCGACGCGGTTGCGCCGATGGCTGCAGCGTTGTTCATGCAAGTGCCCGGCATTGCGGGATCGCCGGGAGCATAGTAAGGAATCCCCACAGGTGTGGATTTGAAGTCGCTTGTGTTCCCGAAGAAATCCCAACGATCATTGAGTTCGCCCGTGAGACTGACGTCGGTTCCGGCGTCCATCACGCCGAAAGGCTGCGCGCTGGCCAAGGTCACGATGGAATTGAGTTGCCAGCCTTCCAGCGCTTGCGCGAACGACTTCTTGCCCGGGATGGCGTAGGTCATTGCGAGCGTGAGGCGATGGCGAATGTCGAAGTCACTGCTGGCGTATTCCCGCTTGTAATTTGTACTGTCGGACGGAAGACCCAATCCCGCTCCAAAGTCCCAATTGGCGCCCACATCGTCGAGGGCATGAGAGTAGGTGTATCCAGCAACGAAAGTAAACCCGTGGTAGTTACGGGCGGTCAGCGTTGTCTGCAGGCCGTTGTAGTTGGATTGGTAAATGTTTCCCATCTGGTAGATGAAACTCAAGTAGGGAAACTGATTGAAGAAAGGACGGCCATTCTGTTCGCAATGGCCGCAAGCGATCTCCGCCGGTGAGTTCGGATCGACCTGGTTGATGTCGTGGATGCCGATTAAGTCCGAGCCATGATCCCCGACGTACGCAACTTCCAGAGACAGGTTGTTGTTGAACGCATGCTGAACGTTCAGGGTCCAATTCCAGACGTACGGGGTCCGGATATTGCGGTCCATCCCCAGGATGCTGCAGGGATTGGCGCCGCAGTTGATAGTGCCGGTTGGAAACACGGTCCCGAACCAATGGAGACTGGGCCCCGGAAAGTTGACGGTGCCGACCGCGATTGAGCCGCTGCCTTGCGTTCCGCCGGGCCCCACTCCCAGCGCCCCGGTGGGAATGGTGCTGATGCCCAGTGAATTGTTTAGCGCGAGGAAAGACTCCCAGTTGACCGTCTCATAAATGACGCCTCCGCCGCCGCGCAGCACTGTTTTTCCGCTCCCCGTTACATCCCAGGCGAAACCCATGCGGGGAGCGAAATTGTTGTGATCGCCATTGTACGGAGCGCCGATCTGCTGGCCCACCTGCTCGAGGCCGGCGACAGGGTCGAAGTTGCCCAGCAGGTTGTGATCTTCCTTTACGACCGTGCTTAGCTCGTAGCGCAGCCCCAGATTCACCGTAAGATTGCGGCTGAGACGCCAGTCATCCTGGACAAAGCTGGCAAAACCCCAGTTGTGTAGGTGCCGGGTCGGATCACCCACCAGTTGACTGGCCGAGGTTGGCAGGCCAGCGAAGAAGTCCTCCAGCCCGGAGGAGTTGCCGTTGTCAAAGGATCCGCCGACGAATTTGATTCGACCTCGGACCCCACCATAAGCGCCGCCGCTGAAGGCGTCATGGTGAATCTCCCCTCCGAACTTGAGGGCGTGCTTTCCCCGGATATACGAGAGGTGGTCCACAAATTGGAACCTGGTGTCGGGCCCCTGAATCTTGGGCCAGTTAAATCCACCCAATTCCTGTGGGAAGATGTAAAACGGAAAAACGTTGATGCGGGGCAGTCCGCCATACAGCGGATTGGTCACGCCCGTGTCCAAACCGTAAGAGGACGCAGGCTTGTCATGGTCTGCGGTGAATGTGGGCTGGTACAGGCGGTTGTAACCAAATCTGGCTTCGTTCACCCAGCGAGAAGTCGGGGTCCAGGTCCAGTTTGCTCCGGCCACCTGGGCCCGGGTGTGGATTTCGGTCAACCATTGCGGTTGGAGCTGGCTCGCGTCGCTGACGGTTCCTGTATTGTTGCCGAAGAAATACCTGCCACTCAAAGTGTGCCGGTCGTTGAAGTGATAATCTACCTTGCCCACCGCATTGTCCACCGCGGCGGAGTTGGGGAGACCAAAGTTAATGGTGGTCGGACCCAGGGGATTCGTGCCGTTATTTGCCGGGAAACCCGTGCCGTTGCAGGAGATGGGCGGGCCCATCGTACAACCCGCGATTTGCAGACTGGCCGCGCTTACGTCGTGCATCAATTGGCCGTTCTGGAAAGCGGTGTGTACGGCGGCGATGGCATCCACAACGCTATTCGCGGGATCGCCTCCTAGAGACACCGTGGCTGGCGTAGAAATACTGCCCGTGTTCCCGACGGTGTAGCGTTGGCCCTCATATCCGCCAAAGAAAAACAGCTTGTCTTTTATGATGGCACCGCCCGCGGTGCCGCCGAACTGCTCCAGATTGCGCGGATTCTTCGCCTGGGTCACGGGGTTGAAGTAGTTGCGTGCGTCCAGAGGCGTATCGCGGCCAAAGGCGTAGGCGGTACCGTGGAGAGTGTTGGTTCCGGACTTCAAACCGACATTGACCACCGCCCCGGGCTTCCAGCCGTATTCCGCCGGAGGATTTTCCTGGACGTTGAATTCCTGGATGGCGTCGACAGGAAGTATGGTGGCCGAGTCTCCCACAATGCCGGCTCCGTTGATGATGCTTTGACCAGAGAAGGGCTCACTATTGAATAGACCATCGATGAGGTAAGCATTGTCCTCGGCGCGAAGACCGTTGGTGCTGGTAGTGGAGAATCCGCCCCCCGGGTAGCGCACCACGCCCGGGCGCATTTGCAGCAGGTTCTCATAATTGCGCCCCTGCAAGGGCAGATCGTTGATTTCCTTGTTGCTGAGCGTTCCCCCCAAAGTGGCCGAGGTCGTATCCAGAAGTGGAATCTCGCCGGTCACCACCACCGTCTCGGCAACCTCGCCGGGCTGGAGCGTCAAGTCGATGCGCACATCTTTGGCGACCTCTAACTCAATGTTCAGCCGCTCGACACTCTTGAATCCCTTAGCCTCAACCCGGACCTTATACGACCCGGCTGGCAGGTCGGGCGCAATGTAGGCGCCAGCCTGGTCAGTAGTGAGCACGCGGGCGGCACCTCGCTGCACGTCAGTGATGGTTACGGTGGCACCACTCACCGCGGCGCCGCTTTGGTCGGTAACGCTTCCCAATACCCGGCCCGCATTGGTCTGCGCGGGCAGCCAGAGGCAAAGTATCGGGAAAGCCAGAAGACTCTTACCCAAAATGCGCACCAGCTTCGCAAGGGAATGCATCCGGAACCTCCCCTAAGTGTGGTCCGACAGCTGTACCACCATACTGGACCGCATGTCAAGTAGTTTTGCTGATGATTGGATTTATGGTATGGTGGTTGGACCAATTTACGGTCAGATTTTCCCTCGCTGAGAATCCCAAGATGGGGTTCTGACGTCCAGGGAGCAAGCGGGCTCAGGACGTAGGAACGGTCACAGCAAAAATGGCGATTGCGACGATTAATCCGGCCACTGGTGAGCTCCTGAAAACTTTCGAGCCGTTGTTGGACTCGCAGATTGACGAGAAGCTCCAGCTCGCGTCCGACGCATTTGCGAAATACCGCAGGATGCCCTTTGCGGAGCGTGCGCGAATGATGGTTCGGGCTGCTGACATTCTCGACAGTGAAAAAGAAACCTTCGCCAGAACCATGACCCTCGAAATGGGCAAGCCATTTCGCGCGGCCGTGGACGAGGCCGTCAAATGCGCATGGGCATGCCGATACTATGCCGAGAACGCGGAGCGTTTCCTTGCCGATGAAGCCATCGCAACCGCCGCTACCCGCAGTTACATCCGCTTCCAGCCGCTGGGGCCGATTCTGGCAGTGATGCCGTGGAATTTTCCTTACTGGCAAGTCATTCGCTTTGCGGCGCCGGCGCTGATGGCGGGCAATGTCGGACTTCTGAAGCACGCGTCCAATGTTCCGCAGTGCGCGCTCAGCGTAGAAGATGTCTTTCGCCGGGCAGGATTTCCCGGAGGGACTTTTCAAACCCTGCTGATCGGCTCGCAAAAAGTGGACCGAATTCTTGCCGATCCTCGCGTAGTGGCGGCGACGCTCACCGGCAGCGAACAAGCGGGGATTGACGTGGGAATCGGGGCCGCAAAGAGAATCAAGAAAGTTGTGCTCGAGCTCGGCGGTAGCGATCCCTTTATTGTGATGCCCAGCGCGAATCTCGAAGAGGCCGTTGCCACTGCGGTGAAGGCGCGCATCGTGAACAACGGCCAGTCTTGCATAGCGGCCAAGCGCTTTATCGTGGCTGAGCCGATTGCGGAAGAATTTGAACACAGATTCGTGAGCCGGATGGAGGCACTCAAGATTGGTGATCCCCTCGACGAAAGCACCGATCTTGGACCTCTGGCTACCGCCGATGGTCTCAAGAGTCTCGATCAGGAAGTACAAAAAACAATTGCACTCGGCGCGCGAGTGTTGACGGGCGGCAAGCCAATCAAGGCCTCCGGTAACTTCTACGCGCCTACGGTCTTGACCGATATTCCGAAAGACTCGCCCGCGAATCGTGACGAACTATTCGGTCCGGTGGCTTGTGTCTTCCGGGCGAAAAACCTGGACGACGCGATTCGTCTGGCCAACGACAGCCGGTTCGGCCTGGGAGCCAGCGCCTGGACCAACGATGAGCGGGAACGCGAGCGTTTCATCAACGATCTTGAAGCCGGCATGGTTTTCATCAACCGGATGGTCGCTTCCGATCCCCGGCTTCCTTTCGGCGGTGTAAAACAGTCGGGGCATGGCCGGGAGTTGGGGCCTTACGGGATTCGCGAATTCGCAAATATCAAGACGGTCTGGATCCAGGACTCGAAATAAATTGCCGTGAACCCGAGCTTCTGGTATTTTGGTCGGACCACCATACCCTGATGCCACAACCTAGAAATAGGCGGATGTTTGGTATAGTAGCTAGACCACTGGCCTCCCCAGTGCCTAGGGAGAAATCCGTGTACAAGGCAGTTCGCACGTCGCGGCTCTACGAGCAAATCGTTCAGCAGATCGAAGAATCAATTCTCAAGGGCGCGCTCAAACCAGGAGACCAACTTCCCGCTGAGCGTGATCTGGCGCAACGCTTCGGCGTCAGCCGAACCGCGGTCCGGGAAGCGGTGAAGGCGCTTCGCGAAAAGGGATTGGTTGAGGCTTACTCGGGCCGCGGCACGTTCATTACGGATGGAACCTCGCAAGCGATCAGGCAATCTTTGGGATTGATGGCCAAGATCGGGCAGCCCGGCGGGTCCACCCATCTGGCTGAGGTGCGCGCAATTCTTGAGCCCGAAATCGCGGCGTTAGCCGCTACCCGCATTCAGGAACAGCATCTCGTCCTGATGCGAGAAGCGGTTTCGGTGATGGACCAGAAGCGGGACGATCCCGAAGCTTTCATTGAGGCCGATCTGGATTTTCATCTGTCCTTGGCTGAGGCCGCGGCGAATCCCCTGATCCTCTCGCTGATCGATTCCATTGTGGGGTTGCTTCGCGAACAGCGAATCCGCATCTTCCAGGTCGAGGGTGGCCCCGACCGGGGACAGTTTCATCACAAGCGCATCCTCGAGGCGATTGAGCAACGCAACGCCGAAAAGGCGCGTGAGGCGATGCGGGCTCACCTGCAGCAGATTCGCGAGGATTCCCGCGCCAGCGAAGCTCACCCTGCGCTTTCGAAGCCCACTTCGTAGTTTGGAGGCTGTAGCAGATGGCCAACCTCGGTTTTGTCGGTCTCGGCGTGATGGGCAGCCAGATGGTGAGCCGCTTACTAGACAAGGGTCATATGGTAACTGGCTACAACCGAACTCGATCGAAGGCGCAGTGGCTGATCGACAAGGGAATGAAGTGGGCGGACTCGCCGTGCGCTGTCGCCGCAGGGGCTGATGTGACCTTCGCCATGGTCACAAACTCCGCGGCTCTCACCGCCATTGTTGAGGGGCCAAACGGGCTTTTGGCTGGCCTTGGCCCAGGCAAGATCTTTGCGGACATCAGTACCGTAAGTCCGAGCGTGAGTCGCGCTTTTGCGGCCAAAGTTCGAGAAAAGGGCGCCGACATGGTGGATTGCCCGGTCTCCGGCAGTGTGACCACGCTGCAGGAAGGCAAGCTTTCAGTGATGGTCGGCGGACGTCGCGAAATTTTCGAGCGCGTGCAGCCTGTGCTGCAGGATATCGGGCCGAAGGTGACCTATGTGGGGGAGAACGGCCTCGCGCTGGTAATGAAGATCGCTACGAATCTCAGTCTCGCAGCGCAGATGCTGGCCTTCTCCGAAGGCATCTTACTTGCAGAAAAAAGCGGCATCGCCCGCGAGACTGCGGTCGACGTTTTGACCCACAGCGCTGTGGCCTCACCTATGATCCAGTATCGCGGACCGTTCGTCCTGCAGCAGCCCGAAGAAGCCTGGTTCGACGTGAACATGATGCAGAAAGACATGCTGCTGGCGCTGGAGTTGGGACGCCAAGTCGACGTTCCCCTGCCTACGACGGCCATTTCCAATGAATTTCTGACGGCGGCACGCGGCATGGGTTGGGCGAAACTGGACTTCGCCTGCATGTTCGACGTGTTGGCACGAATGTCAGGGGTAACGAAGTGACGATTGCCGTCGACAAGTCGCACGCCAATGCCGGGACCAAGCTCGAACCTTGGCTCCAGATGTTTCGGAAAATGGTAGCCATCCGCTTGTTCGAAGAGCAGGTCAACGAACTCTACACCCGAGCTCTAATGCCAGGGCTCGCCCACCTCTACGTAGGGGAAGAAGCAGTAGCGGTCGGGATATGCGAAGCGCTCCGGCGTGATGACTACATTACCAGCACTCACCGCGGGCACGGACACTGTCTGGCCAAAGGCGCTGCGCCGGACCGCATGTTCGCCGAGTTGCTGGGCAAGGAAGCAGGCTACTGTCGAGGTAAAGGCGGCTCGATGCATATCGCTGACCCTGCCACGGGCAACTTGGGAGCGAACGCCATCGTTGCCGGAAGCGTAGGAATCGCTACTGGCGCGGCGCTGTCCGCCAAGCGGCTTGGCAACGGCCGGGTCACGGTCTGCTTCTTCGGAGAGGGAGCTCTGGGACAGGGCGTTTTATACGAGGTGATGAATCTTGCGCAGCTCTGGAAGCTGCCCGTGATCTACGTTTGCGAAAACAATCTGTACAACGAATACACCCATTATTCGGAAACCACTGCCGGTGAGATTCCGGCTCGCGCAGCCGCGTTCGGAATGCCGGCGGAAAGTGTCGATGGACAGGATGTCCGCGCGGTGTACGCGTCGGCCACCCGCCTGGTTGACCGTGCCCGGGGCGGAGGCGGCCCAGCATTTCTGGTGTGCAACACGTATCGCTACACCGGACATCACGTCGGCGATATCAATCGTGAATATTACCGCTCCAAGCAAGAGGAGCAACATTGGAAGACCGAGCGCGACCCCATCAAGCTTCTGGCGAATTGGCTGATCGGACAGGGTCTTGCCGACTCTGCGCAATTTGACCGAATCTACTCTGAGCTTGAGGCCGAGATGAAGGCGGCCGTCAAGTTCGCTGTGGACGCGCCCTACCCCAGTCCGGAAGAAGTGGAGCAGGACGTCTATGCCTGAAGCTAATCCCCGGGAATTGACTTTCGCGCAGGCGGTCCGGGAAGCGCTGGCGGAGGAAATGCGCCGTGATTCCCGCGTGTGCATTTTCGGGGAGGATGTCGCCGAGGCGGGAACGCCGTTCAAGGTGTTGTCGGGACTGGTCGAGGAATTCGGTACCGAGCGCGTGCTGGACACGCCGATTTCGGAAGCCGGCTTCACCGGTATCGCCGTAGGGGCTGCCATGACCGGCCTGCGACCCATAGTCGACATTATGTTCGGGGACTTCATCACCCTAACCATGGACCAGATGGTGAACCAGGCAGCGAAAGTTCACTACATGTCGGGAGGTAAGTGGAGAGTTCCCATGGTGATGCGGACCACGCTCGGGGCGACCCGTCGATCGGCCGCGCAACACTCGCAATCACTGCACGCCTGGTTCAGCCATGTCCCTGGACTCAAGGTTGTGCTGCCGTCGACTCCGTATGACGCGAAGGGGTTGTTGAAGAGCGCGATCCGCGACGAAAATCCGGTTGTGTTCTTCGAAGACAAGATGATGTACAAGTCCAAAGGCCCGGTGCCTGCCGAGGATTACACCATTCCGTTCGGCGTGGCCGATGTGAAGCGCGTGGGCCGGGACATCACGCTGGTAGCGACCAGCAGCATGGTGCAAGTGGCGCTCGGGGCCGCGGATTTGCTCGATGAGGCCGGGATCAGCGCCGAAGTCATCGATCCCCGAACAACCTGGCCGCTAGACGAGAAGACGCTGGTGGAATCGGCAAAGAAAACATCGCGGGCGATTGTTGTGGACGAGGGTTATGGCCGGTACGGGGTCACCGCAGAGATTGCCGCCGTGATCGCCGAAGGCGCGTTTTACGACCTGGACGCGCCGGTGAAACGAATGGGGGCCATGCACGTGCCCATCCCATTTTCGCCCCCTCTGGAAGATATGACCGTGCCGACGGACAAGTCGGTTTTCGAAGTGGCCAGGTCGTTGTGCGGCAAGTCGTAGAAAGTAGCGCCGGGACGGGTAGTGGCTCAGTTTGATTTGTCATCCCGAGCAGGTGTTCTTTGCGCAGCGAGAGCCTGCCCTGAGCGAAGTCGAAGGGGATCTGGGCGAGCCGCGCGAAGCGTCGCGCACTTGGCTCGCTTCCATTTAGACTGAGCCACTTCGCCAGAACGGCGGCGCTACAAAGATCATCAGGAGGTGCGTATGGCACTACCAACTCACGGAACGATGGCCGTCGATTGGGAACAGCGAGTAGACTTCGACCGCTTGCGACGGGAACGTCTGGCGCGCGCCAAGCACCTGCTCGCCAAATCAGAGATGGGCGCGCTCCTCTGTTTTGACATGAACAATGTGCGCTATCTGACCGCGACGCACATTGGCAGCTGGGCGCAGGACAAGTGCAACCGCTTTACCTTGCTGCCGCAAAACGACGAGCCCATCCTCTGGGATTTCGGGTCAGCCGCCCGCCATCATCAACTTCACTGCCCCTGGCTGGGAGAGCGCTCGCGGCCCGGAATTTCCATGCTGCGTGGCGCGATGTCGCCGGAAATGGGCCGTGCCGAGGACGTTGCCAAGAAGATCCGCATCGAGCTCGAAATGCGCGGCCTGCTCAAAGAACCGCTGGGCATCGACATCATCGAACCTCCAGTTCTTTTTGCCTTGCAACGCGAAGGGATCACCGTTGTCGATGGGCAGCAGCTCATGTCCGACGCCCGCGTAATCAAGACCCAGGACGAAATCTCATTGCTGAACATGTCGGCAATGATGGTGGACGCCGCTTACGACGAACTCTACCGCACCATGAAACCCGGTTTGCGCGAGAACGAAGCGGTCGGGCTGGTGAGTAAAGTGTTGTATGACTTGGGCTCGGAGTACGTCGAGGCGGTGAATGCGATTTCCGGCGAGCGCTGCAATCCGCATCCGCACGTTTTTTCCGATCGCGTGCTCCGGCCCGGCGATCCTGTCTACTACGACATCCTGCATTCGTATATGGGGTACCGCACCTGCTATTACCGGTGCTTCACCATCGGATACGCCTCACGCGCGATGGTGGATGCCTACAAGCGCTGCCGGGAATATCTGGATGCGGCAATCGAGTTGGTGCGCCCAGGCCGCACGACCGCTGAGATCGCGGCGGTATGGCCGAAGGCGCAGGAATTCGGTTTCCCGAACGAGGAATCCTGCTTTGCGCTGCAATACGGGCACGGCATTGGGCTCGCGATATGGGAAAAGCCGGTCATCAGCCGACTGGTGTCGTTCGAGCATCCGCATGAGATCAAGCCCGGCATGGTGTTCGCGCTAGAAACTTTCTGGCCTTCGACGGATGGCTGGAGCGCCGCGCGCATCGAGGAGGAAATTGTCGTCACCCCCACCGGCCATGAAGTCATCACGCGTTTCCCCGCGGAAGAATTACTGGTCGCGGGCGCGCATTATTTCACGGTCAACGGACCGCTGCCGACTACGCGCGAAAACGAGGCCGCACCGAGCCAGCGGGTCGTCGAGATGATCGAAGCCAGCGCCCGGACCGAACGAGTCGGAGTACGGGATTAGAGAGAAATTGTCAGTGGTCAGAAATCAGACTATGGCCTTCAGCGTCGTCATGCCCGCTCTCGAAATGGCGCAGGAAACCGGCAAGCTCGTCGCTTGGCGGAAGAAGGAAGGCGAGAGTGTGGCCAAAGGTGAACCACTGCTGGAAGTAGAGACCGACAAGGCCGTGCTCGAAATCGAAGCCCCTGCCGATGGCGTTCTCGCCGGCGTGAAAGTCCAGGCAGGCGCCGTTGTGCCGGTGGGCAAAACCATTGCATGGATTGTTCGCCCCGGCGAAGTCCCTCCCCCAGAGGTCGCATCGTCTGGCACTCCCACCCGGACCGCGACCGAAACCGCCCGCCCGGTCATGGCTGCCGCAACACCCGAGCAGCCGGCCGGGACGGGCGCCCGAATTTCTCCCAAGGCTCGTCGTCTCGCCAAAGAGCGCAATGTCGACATCAGCCACCTGCGAGGCTCAGGGCCCGGCGGAGAAATCCTGGCCTCGGACGTTCTAGCCGCGGCGGAAGCGCGCACCGCGGCCGCGTCCACAAACGTGGAAACACCGGGTTCAGTCGGACGGCTCATGGCCGAGCGAACCACGCAGAGTTGGACCAGCGTCCCGCATTTCTTCGTCGTCCGCGAGATCGCTGCCGGAGCGCTTGTCCAAACGCGTGAAAAATTGGGACCGGCGATCGAACAGGCGCTCGGAGCGAAGCTCACGCACACTGATCTTCTGATTGCGTTGGTGGCGCGCGTTCTGGTCAAGCACCCTCGTCTGAATGCAAGTTGGAGCCGCGAGGGCATTCGCCTTCATCCCGAGGTGAACATCGGTGTGGCCATGGCGGTCGAGGACGGCGTGGTCGCAACGGTGATTCCCAACGCGAACAATGCTGCGCCTGGCGACATCGCTGTGCAACGTCGTGATCTGGCCGAGCGGGCGCGTACCGGCCGTTTACGGCCTTCGGATATCGCGAGCGCCACCTTCACCATCAGCAATCTCGGCATGTACCACGTGGATGCTTTCACCGCCATCATCAGCCCGCCGCAAGCTGCGATTCTTGCGGTGGGAAGCATCGCCGATCGCGTGGTGCCCGTCGATGGAAAGCCTGGCATCCGGCCAATGCTGACGCTGACCCTTTCGTGCGACCACCGTGTCGTAGACGGTGCGCGGGCGGCGGCCTTTTTGAATGACCTTGTCGAAGCCCTTCGTGAGCCGGAGCAATGGCTGCGATGACGATGCCGGCGCGGCGGTGCGCGTACGCGCCGGCATCGTAGTCTTGGACTCGCAAGCACACGTGGGGATAGCCGCGCAAGCCTGTCCTGTTTGCTGAAGCCCGTTGAGCCGCAAGTCCTGAGCGCAACCGAAGGGAACGTCGAAGGGGGTCCAGCCTCGCGCAGTCCGGCAGTTCTTCCTCCCGCGCCTGTCATAGAATAACCATTCTTGCCTGTTCCGGCTGAATTCGACCGCCTGCGTGTCGTCCTGGTAGCGACGCGCAACCCTCTCAACATCGGGGCGGCCGCGCGCGCCATGAGCAACTTCGGCTTTCTTCACTTGCGAGTGGTGAACCCATACGAAGTGGCGTTCCGCGAAGCACGCTCCGCGGTGGGCGCTTCGGCTCTGCTCGCGAATGCGGAACAATACAAGAGCGTGGCCGATGCCGTGGCCGACTGCACACTGGTGGTGGGAACCACGGCACGGCGTCACCGGGAATTGCATCATCCGCTGCGGCGGCTGGAACTCGGCGCGCGCCTCATTCGTAAGCAATTGGCAATGAGCCAGGTTGCACTTTTGTTTGGGTCAGAAAAAATCGGCCTCTCCAACGAAGCTCTCAGCCACTGCAACTGGCTGATGCGCATTCCGACCCGCGAAGAACACGGCTCGATGAACCTGGGACAGGCGGTCGCCGTCTGCTTGTACGAACTGATTCGCGATTCCAAAACCGTGCGCCAACTAGAGAAACCCGTGGCCGCTACTGCCGCCGAGGTCGAGCGCATCACCGTGGTGCTACTCGAAGCGCTGCGCGCCAGCGGCTACCTGCATTCGAACCCCGCTGCTTCCGCGCGGGGGAAAGAGAAAGACAAAGTGCGTCGCCTCGTCCGGCGCCTCAACCTGCAGGCCGACGACGCCGAGGTCTGGCTCGGCATGTTTCGCCAAATTCTGTGGAAGAGGCGGTCCCAAAAGTAAGCGGATTGACATCCTTTCCAACGGTTTTGTCCTGCCAATCTACCTGGAATTGATGAACTGGTTTCATAAATAGCTCTCAGGAAGGGCACGGTTCAGCCGGCCGCCCAGAGCGAATAAAAACGCGGGCGTTGGCCTCTGAGGTTCCCGCGGAAAACAGTGGAAATAAGCAGGGCTCTCGCTGGTCCGATTCCGATGTACAATGTCCGTCCTGATTGGGTTTGCGCCGATTGGCAAACAAGGAGTGTTCAACATGAGGCTTAGCTTTTGGTTTGCGCGCATTACAGCACTCGCTATGGCTTCGGCTGCGTGGTTCACGCCAGCAATGAATGCTCAAACCGTGATAAGCAACGAGTCTCTCGTCTCTTCGACTTTCGTGGTAAATAGAAAGAGCAGTATGGCATCGTGCACGGGATACCACTGCACTGCCAAACCAGCACCCATGTTCAAACCCATCCACGTCACCTGTCCGGCTGCGATGGCAAAGACCTGCACTCTACACATTGCCCTTGATTCTAAGACGGAGATATCTCCCTATGCGAAGGGTAGGTACCAGTTCCTGCTGGACGGGGCGGCCCCTATGCCGGGACCAACGGATGAGCACGGATTTTATCTCTTTACCTTATACGTCGCGGGAGAGTACTACCCTGAGGAGGAGCGGCAAAGTTACCCCGCCACAGTGGTTGGTAAAGTTACAAACTCGCAGTCCAAGGATCACAAACTCGAGGTGAGCGTAGCGTGCACAGACGCCGCCGGGCTAGGTCTTTGTGCGGCGACGGCCCATTGGTCCACGATGAGAATCGACGTGTTCGAGCCCTGAGAGACACGCCGCCCGAACCCACCGGTCTCAATCGGCAATGGAAACTGCGGCGGGATCCGTCGCCAATTTTTCTTGCGCGTTCCACAGCCCGAACAAATCTCCATTCGTCACTCGGACCAGCGCGGGTTGATTCGCAATCGACTCAAAAACAGACTCCAATATTTCCCACTGGCCGAGTCCATCAATTTCCCAGCTATGCATGTATAAGTGCGCGATCCCCCCGTGTTCTGCCACATGATCGACCACGCGCCGGAAATGCTGCGGCCAGAGCGCAGCTCCTTTGTAGATCGTCCAATACTTCCATGCCCCGGAAAAATTTCGCTCTAGCAGCGCGTGCCGCATCTGCACCATGCGGCTGTGCGAGTAAGCTTGTGAGCTTACGCCCCAGAGGAACGGATGATCGGGGAACTCGTGCAGATTGAACAGACAGGTTCGCGCCCCCCAAAAACCCGCTCTCTTAACCAACCCGGCTGTCGCACGATCGAACTTCCCCTTCGGATAACAAAACGCTATGGCCGGCTTGCCTGTGAGATCTTCCAGCCATTTCTTGCAATCCACAATTTCCGCCTTCGCAGTGTTTTCCGGCAGCGAAGGGAGCGGAACATGATTCATGGTATGCCCGCCCAACTCGAAGGTTCCGGAGAGTTGCCGCAAAAGACTGGGAGCCATGACTTCCCGTTCGGGATTCCTGGCAGGAACATAAAACGTTGCCTTCAGCCCGTACTTCTGGAGGAGTCCCGCAGTCCTCAGATCAGTCGGATGCCCATCATCCACGCTGATCGTCACGAATGCGCGATGAGCCAATAGTGCGGAGCTACTCATCTCAACACTTCCCTCTGCCACTCCCATTCCGGTAGACGCGCCCCGGCCTAAAAGCCCTCAGCGGCTAAAGCCGATTCATCATTGTCCCCCAGGCGGCATGACTAAAGCCATGCCCTACCCAAAACCAAACGCGCGTGATGGGACGCAAGTTCATCCAAACTTACGCTCCACTACAAGCTGGAATCACCATCAAAAAGCGAGGGTTCCCAGACGGCTGGGTTTTTCAGTCTCTCTGCCAGCGCCGGATCATTGGCTTTGTAGTAGTAAACCCAGTTGGGCAGGGGACGCCGGTGCGGAGAAGCGCGTTCCAGTTTTCTTTCCAAAGCTGGAGCAAAACCAATCAGTTCTAGCATGTGGATGCACTCTTGCCGGCAGCGATCGATGGCCGTCTGAAGCATGGGCATAAGCACGTCCAGCGCGCTTTCCTGCTCCAGACATTGAAAATCGGCCAACCGCACGCGCGTAAGCCCGGCTTCCGGATTATCCTGGCGCAGGAATACCGCGTACGCCGCGAGCCCGGCGTTGCCTTCCACTATGTAGATCCATGCTGCGTTTTGCAGCAAAGGAAACTTGAAGTGCCACTCCAGCACTTCCCGGCTGCGAACGGCGAGCAGCAGGTTGGATTTCTTCTTTCTCAGGGCCGCCCAGAATGCATCGAAGCGATCGTCGAAGCCGGCGCATAGGAGCACCTCAACTGCGTTCCCGTTTCCCTGGAAGCGACTTCTCCTGAGCTGGTCGCGTAGAAATAGGCCCGTGGAAACTGGATAGCTCAAGGGCTTGGCCATCGTTCCGCCCTTTTTCCGCAAGAAACTCTCGGCGAAGCCCTGGTGATGGGTAATCCAAAATAGCGTCCGATCCCAGGCTCCCACGGGCACGTGCACACCCTCAAAAATACTGTAGGCGGGCGCGGCCTGCGAATTTACCGTCGTGTTCAGAAAGAGATCGACGTTGGGCTGTTGGAAATACGTTCCCAAAAGCAGCGGGGAATACGTGCGATAATCCGTATCCACAACCCACGCTCGGGTGGTTGCTGCGAGCAGTTTCTTGCCTTCGAATTCGTAATGCAGGGGAATATTTCCGAGATAGCCAGAGATGGCGCCGTCGCTATTCTCCAGCACCCATCCGATGGGGAACTTGTCTTTGATTTCACGGTAGGCGGGATTGTTTATCCAGAGATGCATCCATCCCGGATAGGTCTCGGTCTGCAGGTGGAATTTCGACGCCAGCGCAGCTACCTGGGAGTAATCCTCAAAGCGAACCTCCCGCAATCTCAGCGGTTTCTGCGATCGAGGGATGGAGGCGGGTTGAATTTGAGGATCGGTACTCATGAGTACGGCATACGGCGAGCGCAACTATACCACAGCAAACCTGAGCTACGACGACCAACCCCGCCTTTTCACCGCCAGCCAATGCGCTGGCCAAACTGACTTCGGCCAAAGGAATTCAGGCTCGTCCTGCCAAAACTCGTCTATAATGCCGTCAACAGTTGGAAAGGTGTGCGCCCAGCCTTATGCCCCCAGGTAACGCTCTGGTCCCTCCTAAGTGCTAGGCCTCAAACGGTTCGTTAAGTATGGAGAGCAGCACGCAATCAGGTCCTAGCGGCACAGGGGTCTCTGACGGGAAACCGTCGACTCTTTGTGTGCCTGATCGAGTGCAGCGCCAGGCTGCCGTCACACCCGACGCTTTGGCCGTATGCGCTGGTTCCGACCGTCTCACATATCGAGAATTAGATCGCCGCTCCAACCAACTGGCGCATCACCTGCGCAGTTTGGGAGTTATGCCCGGCAGCGTGGTGGGTTTGTGCTTGGAACGCTCGGTAGACTTTCCAGTCGCGGCCTTGGCGATTCTCAAAGCTGGTGGCGCGTATCTGCCGCTCGAAACCAAGACGCCGAGTCAACGCTTGAAGATGATGTTGAACGCTGCTCAGGTCTCAGTGGTCGTGACCCATTCGAGCGTACTGGGATCGCTGGCGGGAGACCCGAGAGAGCTGGTTGCCCTTGATCACTGCGCGCCCGAAATAAGCCGCTGCTCCTCCGAAGCGCTGCCGGTTCCTGTAACGCCGGAGCAGCTGGCGTATGTGATTTTTACCTCGGGCTCGACCGGAACCCCGAAGGCGGTGGCCGTCGGCCATGGCAGCTTGCTGAATTTGTGCGAGTGGCACAACCGCGCTTTTGGCGTGACTGCGGCGGATCGCGCAACGCAGTTGGCGTCGATTGGGTTCGATGCGGCAGTCTGGGAAGTCTGGCCGTACCTGGTCGCCGGAGCCAGCCTTCATCTGGTGGACGATGAGACTCGTACTGATCCCGAGCAACTCCGCGATTGGCTGGTGCGCGAAAGGATCACGGTCAGTTTTGTTCCCACTCCCCTGGCCGAGCGGATGCTGAAGCTGGCATGGCCAAGAGAAACCGCTCTGCGCTTCCTGCTGACCGGCGCCGATACTCTGCACCAATATCCGCCGGCAACCCTGCCCTTCGCCGTAGTCAACAACTATGGGCCCACGGAGTGTACGGTAGTAGCGACTTCGGTAGCCATCTTCCCGCAGAAGTCTGAAGACCGGCTGCCGCCAATCGGCCGGCCAATCGACAACACCGAGATCTACATTCTTGATAGCAAGATGAAGCAAGTACCCGCCGGAACCATCGGCGAGATCTACATCGGGGGCACGGGCTTGGCCCGGGGCTATCTGAACGATGCTGAATTGACCGCGGAACGCTTCGTCCGACATCCGTTCAGCGAAGTCGCGAACGCAAGGCTTTATCGAACCGGCGACCTGGGCTGCTGTCTTCCGGATGGCCAGATCGCCTTTCACGGCCGCGTCGACGATCAGGTCAAGATTCGTGGCTACCGGATCGAACTGAATGAGGTCGTCAGCGCGCTCAGCCGGCATCCAGCAGTTCGCCAAAGTGTGGTCGTGGCCAGCGAAAATGGCACAGGGGAGAAGCAACTGGTGGCGTACATCGTCCCTCTCGCGACCCTTCCACCGATCAGTGAACTCCGGGATTTCCTGGCCAAGGAATTGCCGGACTATATGCTTCCCGCAACATTTGTGAGCCTGGACGCTCTTCCCGTCGGGCCGAGTGGAAAGGTGAACCGCTTCGCATTGCCCGCACCAAGCGATGAGAACATCCTGCGGGAGGAAACTTTCCTTGGTCCCCGCACTCCCACAGAGCAGCGCGTGGCTGCGATTGTCGCGTCGCTTCTGGGTTTGAAACGGGTCGGAGTCAGCGACAACTTCTTCTATCTTGGCGGCAATTCATTGTTCGGAACCCAGGTGATTGCCCGCTTGCGAGACGCTTTCAACGTGGAACTCCCGCTCTTGAAACTATTCGACCACCCCACGGTAGCGGATCTCGCAGCCGAAGTTGAACGGCTGATGGTAGCGAAACTCGACACCATGAGCGAAGATGAGGCTCAGCGGTTACTCGCCATGAACACCGAACAAGCCGGCCTATGAGCACATCCACCGACGGCGCTATTTCCAGAAGCTCGGGAGCCAGCGCGCTGAGTCTGTATCATCTCCTCGACCCGGAAGTGCTGGCCAACCCCTATCCTTTGTTTCGCCGTCTACGCACCGAGGACCCGGTCCACTGGGACGCTTTCCTCCACACCTGGGTCGTAACCCGCTATGTGGATGTGATGGAGGTCTTGCACGCCTTCTCGGCGGAGCGCACGCACACACCGCAAAAACTGAAAGCCATGGGACTGGCGGAGATGAGTCCCATCGCCCAGTTGATGGTGAGGCTGATGCTCTTCATGGATCCGCCGGCGCATACCCGGCTGCGTGCTCTGGCATCGCACGCGTTCAGCCCCGCCCGGGTCGAGGTGTTGCGGTCGCACATTCGAGAGATCGTAAACCGGCTGCTGGACGCGGTGCAGTCTAAAGGTCAGATGGACATCATTCGGGATCTGGCTGAGCCGCTGCCGGCCATCGTAACGGCTGAAATGCTTGGCGTTCCAGTGAGTGACCGCCATCAGCTAAAAGCATGGTCTGCTGACTTCGCAGAAATGCTGGGAAACTTTCAGCACAACCCCGAGCACGCTCCGCGCATGTTGCGCACCGTACAAGACATGACCGCCTATTTTCGCGATCGCATTCGAGAGCTGAAAGACATTCCACGAGAGGGTTTGGTCCACTCCCTCATGACGGCGGAAGTGGATGGCGACCGGCTGACCGAGGAAGAAGTTGTCGCCAACAGCATCGTGACCATGGTCGGCGGTCTGGAGACGACAACCAATCTGATTGGCAACGGTGTGCTCACCCTGTTGCGCAATCCCGGAGAAATGAAAAGACTGCCGGAAGACCTGTCTTTGATCCCCGCTGCCGTGGAGGAAATGCTGCGCTACGAAAGTCCCAGCCAGCATACCGGGCGGCTGGCTCCGGAAGACGTGGAACTTGGCGGCAGAGTGATCCGCAAGGGACAAGCGGTCATGGCCGTGATGGCGGCGGCGAACCGCGACCCGGAGCGATTCCCTGATCCCGACCGTTTTGATGTTGCTCGTGCAGATAATCGGCACCTCGCTTTCGGATACGCTGCTCATTTCTGTTTCGGTGCGGCGCTCGCGCGCGTGGAAGGGCAGGAAGCGTTTGAGGCCATTGTTCGGCGTTTGCCTGAACTGGAGTTGCAGCCGGGCCCCCTTGTCTGGCGCAATAACCTGGGGCTCAGGGGCCTCACGGCATTGCCGGTAAGGTTTCAGGCATCTCGCGCCGCGAGTTGAAATCGCGAGTTGAAAATGAGGATCGGAAACTTGGATGCAGAAGGAACCGCGCCTCTCCGAGGCCAAGCAGAAACTGCTCGAGATACAGAGGCGGGGCAGCCTTGCACCCGCCGCATCTGAACTGAAGCGCCGTGCGCGCGAAGATCCAGCGCCTTTATCGCTCGCACAAGAACAGGTTTGGCGTCTCGATCAGACCGCGAGTAAGGTGGCGCCGCTTCACAACGAATCCATCACTATTCACCGCCACGGCCCCTGCGACCCTGCGGTGCTGGAACGAAGCCTGGTGGAAATCATCAGGCGGCACGAGATTTGGCGCACGACCTTTGAATCAGTGAAAGGGCAGCCCGTCCAGATTGTTCATCCTGCGCCTGCGACTTTCAAATTGCCCGTAGCCGATCTTAGAACGCTGCCGGAAAGCGAACGAGAAAAGAACGCTCTGGATTTGGCGACCGAGGACGCCGGGGAGCCTTTCGACCTGAACCGTGGGCCGTTATTTCGAGCCCGGCTCGTCACGCTCGATGATGCCGAGCACCGCCTGTACTTGACCGCGCACCAGAGCATTGTTGATGGGATCACCGTTTTCGATATTTTTCCTTTCGAGCTGACAACCCTCTACGAAAGTTATGCGGTGGGCAAGCCTTCCCTTTTGCCCGAATTAGAAACTCAGTATGCAGACTTCGCCTGCTGGCAACGTCGAAGCCTCACTGGCCAGGCAATGGAAAACCAGCTGGCGTACTGGCAAAAGCAACTCGCCGGCGATTTGCCAATTCTGCGCTGGCCGAGTGAGGGTGCGCGGCCTGCTAATCAGACGTATCGTGGTGCGATGCACCCGTTCAAGCTGACCCGGGAGCTCACAGGATCTCTCAAAGACCTGGGCCGTCGAGAGGGCGCGACGCTCTTCATGACTTTGCTCGCCGGACTGGTGGCGTTGTTGCACCGCTGCACAGGCCAGGAAGATATCATCGTGGGCACCTTGGCGCCTTCAGGCCGCAAACAAATTGAGTTCCAACGATTATTGGGATACTTCCTCAATCCCGTAGCTTTGCGGGCGAATCTATCCGGCAATCCTGCGTTTTGCTCGTTACTCCACCAGATGCGCGAAGTAACCCTGGGCGCCATCTCGAATGATGACGTACCGCTCGAACTGATTGCCGAAAGACTTCAAGTCAAGCCCGATCCCAGCCGCAACCGTTTCTTTACGGTCGCGCTATCGGTCGCGCCCGATGTGCCGCGACTCCCGCCGGGCTGGAGCATGACTTATATGGATGTCGAAAGTGGCGGAGCCAGGTGGGATCTGTACCTCGAGATGAGCGATCGCACGGACGGAATGATCGGCCGAGCCCAGTACAACCCTGACCTCTTTACCACTGCCGCAATTACTCAGACCCTGGAAGATTTCCGGCTCTTGTTGGAAAAAGTCGCCGCCGATCCGGCACAGCGCCTGAGCAGGCTTACCCAATGATCCACGAACGATGACCCACGAGCGGTGACCCACGAACGATAATCCAGGAACAAAGATGATGCCGGTGGAACCCTTCTCGGCAGCCCCTGTTTTCTTGTAATCTCCCGGCTCCGGTGACATTCTTTCCATATCTTTCACCCTTAGTTGTCATTCCGACTGGCTTCAGCCAGGAGGAATCTGCTGTTTTTGGAGAAAAAGGAAAAATATGAGTACCGGCACGACACAGAACCTGCTCCAAACCGGCCCGGCCAGCCGCCGCCGAAGGTTGACCCGCGCACGAGGCGCCGTGCTGCTTTTGGCGCTGGCCACACCTGCCACTCTTTTTGGTCAAGATCAGAATCCCCTCGCGAACGATGCCAAGGCGGCCAAGGCCGGAGAATTTCAATTCCGCATCAACTGCGCGTTCTGTCACGGGCTGGGTGCTCGCGGCGGCGGGCGCGGCCCCGACTTGACCCGAGCGCAGAAGCGCCACGGCAGCCTCGACGCCGATCTTTTCCGCACCATCAGCCAGGGCGTCCCGGGTACAGCCATGCCCCCGAATGGAACCACCGGGCAGGGGGTTGGAATGACCGACGAGGAAATCTGGCAGGTCATTACTTATTTGCGGAGTGTCCAGGCGAAAGCGCCAGCCCAGCCCACCGGAAATGCAGCGCATGGGAAAGAACTTTTCTATGGCGACGCCAATTGTTCCTTATGTCACATGGTAGAAGGAAAAGGCGGGCGCCTCGGGCCTGATCTCACGGCTGTCGGCATGGCTCGATCCGTGGCATACATTGTCGAGTCGGTTCGCAATCCCAGCCGTCGGTTGGCGCAAGGGCTGCAAGAATCCACAAAAGAATTCCCGCAGGAATACGAGACGGTCACAGTGGTAACTGCGGACGGCCGCGAAATCAAGGGCGTCGCCCTGGACGAGGATAACTTCAGCATTCAAATCATGGATGCGAACGAGCAGATTCATCTGTTCGAAAAAGACGAGCTGCGTTCTTTCAGCAAGAGCCGCGTATCTCTAATGCCCTCTTACGACACAACTCTTCTGAGCGACAAAGATCTGCAGGACATTGTCGCCTACCTGCTCAGTGTGGGCACGAAATGAGGGTTCAGGCGTGAATAAATTTTTCCGCGTTGCACTGGTTCTGCTGGCCTCGAGCATCTTTGCGCTGAATGAGTCACGTTTACCCGGCTGCTCGATTCCTCCAAGGAACCGCAAAACTGGCTCACCTATTCGGGCGACTACGCCGGACATCGCTTCACCACGCTGGATCAGATCAACACCACCAATGCGCACTCACTCATCGCCAAATGGGTTTATCAGACCGGCGCCACCGGCAAGTTTGAAACGACGCCGCTGGTGGTGGACGGAATCCTTTACGGCACCGGCCCTGACGACCGCGCTTTCGCTCTGGATGCACGCACGGGGCGGCCGATTTGGCTGTACCAGCGTCAATTGCCGACGGATATCCGCCCATGTTGCGGCCGCATCAATCGCGGGCTTGCCATCCTCGGCGACAAAGTTTTTCTCGGAACACTCGATGCCCACGTCATGGCCCTTGATGCCAAGACCGGAAATGTCATTTGGGACATTGCCGCCGTCGATTACAAGCAAGGCTACAGTTTCACGCTCGCGCCGCTGGTGGTGAAGAACCTGGTCATTCTGGGTGTTTCCGGCGGCGAATATGGCATTCGCGGCTTCATTGATGCCTACGACGCCGATACCGGCCAGCGCAAATGGCGGTTCTACACCGTGCCTGGACCCGGCGAGCCCGGCCACGGGACCTGGGAAGGCGATTCGTGGAAAATCGGCGGGGCGCCTGCGTGGATCACGGGAACCTATGACCCCGCAACCAATCAGCTCTTCTGGCCTACGGGGAACCCTTCGCCCTCCAATCGCGGCCAGGGACGCGCCGGCGACAACCTTTACAGCAATACACTGCTCGCTCTGAATGCCGACACCGGAAAATTGAACTGGTTTTTTCAATTCACCAAACACGATGAACACGATTGGGATTCGACTCAGGTTCCCGTGATGATCGATCAGGGCGACCGCCACCTGATCGCGCAGGCAAACCGCAATGGATTTTTCTATGTCTTGGACCGCACCACAGGCAAACTGATTTCCGCGAATCCCTACGGCAAAATCACATGGAGCGATCGCAAGGACGCTGAGGGCCGCCCGGTTGCGAACACAGAGAGCGAACCGACTGCCGAAGGCCGCCGCATATGTCCGGGCGCTCTCGGCACCACCAACTGGATGTCCCCAACGTTCGATTCACAAACCGGGCTCTTTTACGTAACTGCCCGCGAGGAATGCGACATTTTCAGCACCGCGCCCCAGCCCTACGAACCGGGTCACGCCTATTACGGCAGCGCGTATTTTCCGGCGGACGATACCGAGCCTTACTGGGGCGCTCTTCGCGCCATCGATCCCGCCAGTGGGCAGGTGAAGTGGGAATTCCGGCAGGTCTCGCCGTCGTGGTCCGGAGTTTTATCGACGGCCGGTGGACTTGTGTTCACCGGCGATGCGGAAGGCAATTTCATCGCCCTGGACGCGGCCTCCGGCAAACCCCTCTGGCACTTCCAGACCGGCGCTGCCGTCTATGCTGCGCCGATGGCATTCGCCATCGCCGGAAACCAGTATGTCGCAATCGCCGCAGGAAGTTCGCTGTACACGTTCGGCCTTCCGTAGATTCCGCGCCGCCGCAGGCATCCCCGCCCCTGCGGGTCTCACGATTTCTAGAACGGGTCTCATAAACCTGCGGCTCGCTGGCGTCTGACTGGTAGTATGGTCGGTCGCAAGAGAGCCCCCGTCGTCGACGGCAGCTTTCATGACGTGATGTTTGATCCAGGAGAAACCGATGTCGGTCGCTTGGTACATCGTACTTGAGCGGAAGATCCCAGGGTTCGACCACAGTGTCAATGGCAAGGCTTTACGCCGTGCAGCCAAGGTTCTGGATGCTCTCGCAGAGGAAGCGGGTGCTCGACCCCTCATGGACTTCTTCAGTGCGTCTCCGGAGGAATTGGCTGGGTTTGCTGAAGACCAAGCGGTGGACCTCAAAGAGGAGGCCACCAAGTTGGCACCGGAGAAGTGGTTCTCTGCCAATGAGGGCCTTAAAACGGTGCGTGCCCTCGTGCGGGCAGTAGAAAATGGGAAAACAGAGCACGCCCAAGCAATTCTTGATGACCTGACGGAGTTCAGCAAGCTTCTGGAGGTTGCAGCAGCTAATGGAGTCGGCTGGCATTTAGCGATAGATTTTTGATACGCTCGATTCCGGAGCACACGCTCTGCCGAAGAGCAAGGCAACTCCGAACTTACACGTATTCGAGGAGTAGTTTGATACAGCCGAGCTGGACCAGGCCGAGGAAGTTTTCGATGTGGTACTCATAGCGAGTGACGAGTCTGCGAAACCAATGGAGCCACGCAAACAACCGCTCCACACGCCATCGCCTTCTGTAGCGCCGCAATTTTCGGCCGTCTTGCGTTTTCGTTCTTCGTTGCCTGCGATGTGGCGCGATTAGTTCGATACCGTATTCCTCTCTGAGCCTCTGGTCGAGCGAATCTGAGTCGTAGGCTTTGTCGCCGATGAGTCGGGCTGGGAGTTCTTCGAGAAAACTCCCGGCGAGCACTTCTTCAACAAGCTGGCTCTCGTGGGGTGAGGCACTTTGTACACTGACAGCGAGAGGAAGACTGTTATCAGCGGCGATAGCGACGATCTTTGTCCCCTTGCCACGGCGGGTCGGGCCGACTGCAAGGCCCCTTTTTTCGCGCTCGCGAACGTTGCATCCACAAAAGCTTCTTGCAGATCGAGTTTGCCTCGCCTGTGCAAACGCCTAGCCAGCAGACGCAGAGCCATTTCCAGCTTGCCGCTGCGCACCCACTGCTGAAAACGGCGATGACAAGTCTGGAACGCCGGATACTTCTCCGGCAGTTCGCAAGACAGCCCGAGCATCCTGCCACGGACGACCGCGACCATCGAGCCGTTGCTTCGGTCGCAAGATCGGTTCGATCAGTTTCCACTGGGCATCGTTGAGTTCCCATCGTCCGCGCATACCTCCTTCTGCCTGTTCTCTTCCGCCCAGAGAATAGCTAATTGGGTTCAGCGACCATTTATGAGACCAGCTCTAGAACAAATTCCACAAAAACTGGTTGTACACATCGTGGTGATACTGCACTTCCGGAGCCTTCACAAACGTTCCCAGCAAGCGCGGGCAGCGATCGGCCGAGGCCTGCTTCAAATCGGCGTAGCGTGCCTTCACATCCTCGCCAAGAAGCTTCGTGGTCCACTCAGCTTTGCGGAAGTTCGCCAGCGCGTCATAGATGTTGTCCGGCAAATACCGCTGCGCCTGGCGCAGGTTCTTGATCTTTGCTGTCTCGCCATCAATCCCAGTCTTGAAGATGGAATGCATAACCAGGTATGGGTTTGCATCCGGTGCGACCGAGCGAACTTCCACCCGCATGCTCTTTTCGTTGCCGATGGGGATACGGATCATCGACCCGCGATCGACCGGCGACGCCTTGAGTTGGTTGGGCGCCTCGAAATGCGGATCCAGACGGCGATAGGCATTCACGCTGGCATTCAGCAGCAGGCAAATGTCATTGCCATGGGTGAGAATGCGGTCCACGAATTCCCAGCCCATCTTGCTGAGCTTCTCCTCGCCCTTCGCATCCCAGAAAAGATTCTTTCCTCCTTTACTGATGGAGACATTGGTGTGCATGCCGCTGCCGTTCACGCCCACCACCGGCTTGGGCAAGAAAGACGCCGTGCAACCCATCTTCGTAGCCACCTGCCGGCAAACCAGCTTGTAGAGCTGGATCTGGTCTGCCGCCGCCACCACTTCTCCATAACCGTAATTGATTTCGAATTGCGAGGGTGCAACCTCGGGATGATCTTTCTCGTTCTGGAAGCCCATGGCCCGCTGCACTTCCGCGGTGGTGTCAATGAAAGTGCGCAGCGGGTCGCTGGGCAGCGAGTGATAATATCCGCCGGTGTTGACGTACTCGAACTTCCCTGTTTCGTGGTAGCGTCGCTCGGCGTCCGGCCCTTGAAACAAGAAGCCTTCAATCTCGTTGGCCGCGTTCAGCGTGTAGCCGTGCTTTTTGTATAGTCCTTCGGCGTATCCCTTCAGGATGCCGCGAATGTCGGCACTGTACGGTGTGCCGCCCTTATCAATCACATCGCCGAAGACCAGCACCTTGCCCGGTCCGAACATATCGGCAGGGCCCCAATAGAAAGCAGCCCAATCGATGCCCAGCCGCAGATCGCTTTCCCGCTGGGCGGTAAATCCGCGAATCGAAGAACCATCAAACGTGAGATTGTCCCAGCTCTTGATGAGGAACTTCTTGTCGTAATCGAGCATGTGCAGGCGGCCTTCCAGGTCGCTGAACAGCACGGTCACGGCCTTGATGCGCTTTTCGTCGCTCAGATACTTGAGCCGCTCTTCCTGAATCTTGTGGGAGGCGACCCGGTTCTTGCGTTGCTCTTTTGCGTTGAGGTTTAGTTCTTCCAGTTCATCGTATGAAAGCGCTAGAAAACATCTCAGTTCGTTTAACATGGATCTCCTAAAGTTTGTGCAAAGTCCGGTCCGGCGGCGAGATTCAGGGGATGGTCAGGAACCTGTTAGGGTATCGTGGAGTTCTGCTCCCAGCCAATCAAAAAAGATTATAGAGCGGATTAAACCAAGTTATTCCCCAGCTTCCCGTTGAAACTTGCCCGTCACCCGATCGAAAGCTGGACGTACGCCGCGCCCAGCGCGCCACATGCGGAACAACTGCCACCCGTTTGTTTCAGGAAACTAGTGGGCTCTGAAAGAATCGCTGTTGCGCATCATGGGCGACGGCGCAGCAGCACGTCCAGTGTGTGTTTGCGAACTAGATTCTTGGTTTGCGCGGTGGAATAGAGCCGTCACAATCCAGCTCCGAAAGCCCTGCCCTGAGCGAGTGTAGCGAGTCGAATGGGAGCGGCATAATTTAGCCCAAGGCGTAAGAGTCTGTGTGAGAACGAGAATTTCAGCCAGACCGCGGAAAAAACCCTCCGGGATTCTAGCTGCGAAGCAACGCAAGAATGCAGCCCACGGCGTAAGCCGTGGGACAAAGTGGGAAAATAAACCAGACCCAGCGGGGCGAAAAAGTAGTTCTGACACAGACGCGTGGGCCCTGGTCTAGGTCGAAAGAAGACCGCTCCCCGCAGGGCGCGGCTGCTCTGGACAGCGTGTCCGGCCTCCCACACGGTGTCTTCCGCGCCACAGGTCGCTCACAGCGACTGTTTTGTAACCATCCTGAAATCAAGCAACACCGCGATGGTTGCCATCGTGCTTTAACCGCTCCTGACTGGCAAACCCAGCACAGGAGGCCAATATGGCGCAGTTCACACAGCTCAACCTATCCGCAAATCCCGAGAAGAAACCTGAAAGCAATCGGGAGGGAAAGACATCGCAGACCAACTCGCGGACCGACCAACGTCCGCAACCGAAGGGAACAAAGTTTGGCGACAAGCAGAAAGCGGCAGCACTCGCCGGGTCGCTGATCGCATCGTCCCTGTTAGTAGTTTTCTTGTTGCAGACCAGCGGTTGCTCGAAAGGAACCGGTAGGTCAGATCAGGCCACATCGAATCAGGCCACCTTGAATCAGACCAGCTCCAACCAGCAGGCTACGCAGGTTTCGACCGCGTCGAGCCTGCCGTCTACACCATCTATGGCCGCAAGCCCGGCGCCGGCGCAGAAGCTGGCCCAGAAAAAGTCGCGCCAACGGAAGCTGGCGGCTTCCACTTACACCAATCCTGCCTATGGAATCTCCTTCCGCTATCCGAAATATGACAGCCTGAAGGAAGGCGACAAAGCGAACCTGCAGTGGGACGGCCTGGGGCCGGTGGAAATGAATTTTGTTCAGCCCGGCGGAACGACGGTCACCGCGGTCGAACTGCCCCACCGCTTGTACCAGGGCACAGATTTCTCTACCGCGTTTTTCAATGTCAGCGTGAACCCCAAGCTGACGTCTGACCAATGTGAGCAATTCATGTTCCCGGACGCAAGTGGCCCGGAAACTGGTCCCGTCGCATCGTCGAAGGTGAAAGTCGGAGCGACTGAGTTCAGCCAAATGGAAGGCCTCGGCGGAAAGGATACAGCGCAAGCTGATGCAAAGTACTACCATGTGTTCGAAAACGGTAACTGCTACGAATTCGTCCTGGGTCTCGAAACCGCGTCAGATGACACGGCGACTGACACCAAGGCGGACATCAAGCCCGTCGACCGCAACGAAGTGTTTCGCAAGTTGAATTGGATCCTCTCCACCGTGAAGATCGACCCGGTGGCCGCTCCAAAAGAAGCGGTCTCCGAAACGGCTACTACGGAACAGACCGTCCCCGAGAAGGTAGTTTCGGAAAAGGCTGCCGCTGAAAAAGCGGTCCCCGAGAAAGCTACGACCGAACAAACCGTTCCTGCCGTCGCCGCGGATGGGTCCAGTGTGCCGACGGATAAAAGCAACCAACAGTAAAACCCTAAAGGCCACGCTCATCTCCGAACGTGGCCTTTATTTATGTTCGATACCACACGTGAGGCGCGGGCGCCCTCGCCCGCGAAGAACTAATTGGGTGCCCCACGTCTCGCGGTTTTCGAAACGACGGAAGGGCGCGGAGCGCAGCACAGTTGAAGCATCCCTCGTCAAGAGGCGTTGTAGCAGCCCGAAACTTCCTCAGCCCGCGCTCCAAACGCGAAACGCGGGGCCCCCGGCCGAAATCATTTGACCGGAGCCGCCGGTTCAGCCACCGGGGAAGGTGGCGCGGCTTGCAGCTTGGCCAGAGATTCATCCACCCGCTTCTTGAAGTCACTCCGGTCGCTGTGCTCAATCCCGCTCCAGTTCGACACCACTTGCATCTCACAAACTGCGCCCTGCGGTACCAGGGTCACCTTGTTGGTCCGCTGCAAGATCGCTCCCGAAATCGTGACGTGCGCCGCATGCTTCACATCGTAGTCAGCATGCATTGCGTTGTCGTCAATCTGTTTCACCTCGTAGTTATTCTCCGGATTGCTAAGCGTGTCTTTGACCGCGGTCCACATTTCGTTACAAGAAACAGGATAGGTGCTCTTGTAGGTCTTGCCGAACGCCGGCAACGCAAAAGCAAGCGACAGCAAAGCCACAACCACGAACCTTGTCTTCATCTCAGCATGCCTCCTCGTACGGATCTGCCTCTCGGAATGTCAAACCTGAGAGGGAATCTCCGCCTCGACACAATTACAAGGATAGTCCGCGGAAATACTTTGTCAGTGCGCCATGTCACCTGGGCCGGTGACTAGCCCTCGGATCGTTCTTCTGGTCACCCGCTCGTGGAACCCATGCAGGTCATTCCGCTGCCAGTTTCAACCGATCCAGCCAGCGCCGATCCGTCACCTCCAGTTTTTTCGATGAGTAGAAGAGGGTGAGTAAGAAACCGTCCATCGATTCCTCGGTCTTTACAAGTGTTTGATCGTCAGACAGCCGCTCAAGCTTCCAGACGTGGATGGCTTTGGCCCAATGAGCCTTCCCCGTCCATGCAAATTGCTCATAGGGCTTGACCAGAGCTATCCGCGATTGGATGCGTGTGCCGCCGGTGGTCCATGAGAACGGGGTTCCGGCTTCGAGTGGTCCGGCGATTTTGCTCGCGGAAATGTCCGGCTGCCACTTCGGCCAGTTGGTCACGTCAGTCAGCAGGAGCCAGACTTTCTCAACCGGGGCGTGAATGGTAATCTCCACGGAGGCCTTGACGGGGGCGTTCTCCCGAATCTTGCCGCTGCGCGCCAACTCATCATCCGAGATACCCGCCCCAAGAAAAAGAAGTATAAGAACCATGCCGCGGCAAATGTTCATAGACGACTCACCCTAGGTTCAAGGGTTAGTACGTCGCCGGCTGGTTGTGAGTTCGGAGAAAGATTCCCTATCCCAGAATCACGCGCGTGATCCCCTGCCACCAGGAAGGATTGTGCCGCCACATGTAGACCGCCAGGCTTTGGCCCACGATCAATAACGGCAGCGCGTAGAGATACACCTTGTGGACGCGCCGATCGACCAGCAGGTCGCGCCCCATGCCGAGAAGAATTAGCACGTCCAGGCAGGGAAAGTAGAGATCGTGGTTGAACACGTAGTCAAAGCGGCCGAAGGCTGCGTCCATGAGCCCGCAGGTTGCGATGAAGATCAGGCGGCGATGCAGCTCTGGTTTCGTCCGCCAATAGATGGCAAGCGCAATGAGCGCGCCAAAGGCGATCATGTCATAGAACGGGATGCTCAGAAAAGCGTCCACGCCGCTCTGATGGAGTTGAACCTTGTCAAAGCGGGTCATCATGATGGCCGTGGTAACGCCCAGAGGAACCATCACCGTAGCCAACCCGGCGCCAAACCAGCCAATGGCGCGATGCCAGCTGACTTTGTGTATGCGCACCAGCGCAGACTGACAAATGAAGAAGATCACCCACCCGGCGAAACAGGCGCCATGAATCCATAGAATGAAGGGCCGCGGCACCTTCGCATGGAAAAGGTTGTCGTTGACCGTTCGCTTGAAGCCGTCAACCACAATCGCAGCCATCAGCAACGACATCGAGAAATAGAAATATTGATGCAAAATCCCGTTTCTCCCGGTCACGGACATCGGGCTCAACTTTTTCCCTGGGACCACGACAGACCGGACGCGTTCTGCGTTGACAGTGGACATTGAAGGTGAGCCGGGGCTTCGATTCTGTTTGCCCGGCCTACGAGAGGATACACGCCGAGCGCCCTGCCCGCCATCTTTTTCGGACACGGGTAGTGGCTCAGTTGCCGGAGTCATTTGACCGTTTTGTCCCGTAAATATGGTAATATGGGAGCGTGAAAACAACCTTGGAGATCCCCGATCTTTTGTTCCGCCGCGCCAAGTCGGCGGCCGCCGAACGCGGGATCCCTCTGCGCCAGTTGGTCACCGAGGCTGTTCAGGAAAAATTGAAAACTACCTCCCAGGAAAAGCCTTGGATGAAACATCTGGGAAAGCTCAAACATCTCCATAAGGAAAGAAAGCAAGTCGAGAAGCGCGTTGCAGAGGCCTTCGAGCAAATCGACCCGGAAGTCTGGCAATGATTCTCTGGAAATGATTCTCTGGAAATGATCTTCTGAAATGATCGTCGATACCAATGCCCTGTCCGCCGCGGCCGACGATGATCCGGCAGTCATTGCCCTTCTGGCTCGCGCCGATCAGGTGGCGATTCCGGTGATTGTGCTGGGGGAGTATCGCTACGGCATCGCACCGTCGCGGAACCGGGCCAGCTACGCAAACTGGTTGAAGGGCCTGCTGCAGGACTGCCTGGTGCTGGACATCTATGAGCCGACCACGCAGTATTACGCGGAAATCACGCTCGAATTGAAGCAAAAAGGCAAGCCGATTCCAACCAACGATGTCTGGATCGCAGCTCTTTGCCGCCAGCACGGGCTTCCGTTACTGAGCCGCGATCGCCATTTCGATCTGGTAGCAGGAACCAAGCGGATCGGTTGGTAATCGCGTCTTGTGGCGCGGACCTGTTCTGAGCGACATTCGAAGGGTCGCTATCTCGGCAACGACGTACGCTTCCCGGCTCTAGAACGGGAGCAGCAGCTTGTCTGGACCTTCGATCTCGTTCTTGGCCTCTAGAAATTCTTCAGTCCATGGTTTGCCCGCGCACTCGGGGCACTCATCGATCGTGTTGCCAATAGCGAAACAGTGATAGCAGGTTCCTTCGGAGCTGGCGCCCGGGAACTTGTTACATGTCTTGCAGGGCTTGAAGAACTCGCGTTCGAGCGCTCGGTGCTCGCCCCATAGTTCGCGCTCACAGATGATGCACGTAATCTCCTCCTGACTGCCCACTCCTGCGCCCGAGCGAGTCCTTCACGGGTATTTTTCCTTAGCCGTTAATATAACTCCATCACCTTGTTCCACGTTCTCTAAATGAGAGTCGATACCGCTTTTATTGCAGACATCTATCCCAAAACGGAAAAGGCCACGCTGTCGCAACGTGGCCTTTATTTATGCCAGCAACTTGAGGCGTTTAGAAGGCGTGAGCGAGCCGCCTCGCGGCGAGCGGGAGCCTTCTGCCGAAATCCTGAGCGGAGCGCAGCGGAGTCGAAGGAGCCCCACACACTTTCGCGTGCAGTACAATCGGCCCTGCGGGGCTTAACTTGAGGCGCTTTGCGGGCGTGACCCTGAGCGCAGTCGAAGAGGGGAGCCTGCAGCCGAAATCCCGAAGCGTTCTGTGCGAGGGATCTTAACTTCCGGGTTCGGATTAGGAACGCCTCGGCTCTGATGGGAACTCGATCACCGTATAGCTGCCGGGTATCGCTGCTTTGATGGCTTCCACAACACGCCCAACATTTGGCCGAAGGCTTGGCCATTGCTGCAGGCCGAGAACCACGACCGCGATTTTCCGCCCCGCGAGGTTCTGCTGATAGGGCATGTTCTTGTCCGTGGTTAGCAATACGTCGAAGCCGTCCGCTTCTGCCGCCGCGAGCAGTTCGCCATTCTTGAGCGTATCCCAGCCTTGTTGCGCAGCGGTGTGCACATCGTGCCCTTCCAGATAGCCGCGAATGGGTACCGGTGTCGCTTGGTCAAATAAGACGCGCATCGATGGAGTCTATGACGTGCAGGCGGGTGTTTTGTCCAGGCTGCGAGCGGCAAATTCGATGACGGCTCTGATTTGCTCGCGGTCAAGTCCGTCATACCACTCCAAGATGTTGTCGATATTCGCGCCGGCTTCCAGATTCTCAAAGATGACAGAAACGGGCATGCGTGTACCCTTCAACACCCAAGCGCCGCTCACCTTGCCGGGAACGCTCTCCACCGCCGAACACTGCGACCAATCAAGGTTCGCCATGACTCCCTGGCTCCTCCACCAGCATAGCGCTCCACGTCCAAAAGGAAAAGGCCAACCTGATTTCTCAGACTGGCCTTTATTTATGCCGGCAACGACCTACGCTCCCACACACTTTCGCGTGCAGTACAATCGGCCCTGCGGGGCTATTGTCGCAATAATCGGGGCTACCGTTGCTTTCCCCATTTGTCCAAGTCGACGCTGCCCCGTCTAGGCTTGCCGGGAGCGTAAATCGTGTAAAGCGTTTTGATGCACTCGCGTTCACCGCAAATCGTGAAAGAGTCGAAACATTTGTGCCAGCCCTCCGGAGCTTCCTCAAGGTCCGGAGCTTCAGGCGCACGCTTGAGCCATTCGTCGAGTTCCATTGCCATCGGCGCAAGGAAGTACCGCTTGTCCACTCGATCCCGCAAGTGCTCGCGGTAGGCACGGCATCGGTCGTCTCTAGGCGGTCTGATCCTGACAGCCGCCATAGCCTAGCCGATGGCGTCGACTATCTGTTCGGAAATCCGCTTGGATTCTTCGGAACCAGGCTGAGTCTTTTGGAGGCGGGCGTAAAGCTCTGGCAGAGTCTTCTTAGGCGATTCCTGTGTTTTGCGGCCGCGAGCCGACGGTGTTGTGCCAGTTCGCCGGCGTTGAGTTTGTTTCACGGTTGCCATATATATGAATGCTAGCAGAAACCGAAAGGCGGTGAAAGATTACCGGAGCACAAAGGAAAAGGCCGGCCATGTTTCCACGAATCGACCTTTATTTATGCCGGCAACGACCGGATTTTACCCTGAGCGAAGTCGAAGGGCTCCCACACACTTTCGCGTGCAGTACAATCGGCCTGCGGGGCTTAACTTGAGGCGCTTTGCGGGCGTTAGGGAAACGAGAGCCCGCAGCCGAAATCCCGAAGCGTTCTGGGCGAGGGATCTAGTTGTCTCAGAAATTCAAGGGCACGAAACCGGTACTACGCGGAAGGCTGGGAAGGAAATTCGAGGGGGATTGGAGGCGCGATCGGTGATTAGAGCTGGGTGCGTGGACGGAAAACCGGGCCTTGAATCTTCCGTTAGAGGCATTGCTGTCTACCTCGACACCTTCGCAATTAAGTCACTGGCGAAGGGAGACGCATCACTTCGGCAACGATTTATCGCCGCGCTCTACGACGGCGCTGATCTGCTTTTCTCAATCGCAAACGCCATGGAAGTTAGCGGCGCACAAGGGGCGTCATCTCAAGCCGTAAGGGCATTCTTGGATGATTTAGGACCTAACTGGTATCCCATTGAAATGGTGCCGCAGATAGTTATGCAACGCGAAGCCGCAGGTCTGCCGCCTAGCAAGTGCTGCGTCGCGGACGAATTGCTCCGCGCGTTTTTTAGCAACCGGACCTGCGAGGACCTGCCCGGTTCTGGCAGGGTGATAGACCTCTCGGAGGGATTCTTTCGGCTTGGGGCGTTCGTTGACTGGTTGGCACCTCAAAGAGATGAGCATCTCAGGCAGTCCAGGGAGTTGGACAGTGTGCTGAAAGAGAAGGTACCCCTTCTCCGCGCGAAGCATAGACAAAATCCGGGTTGGCTTGACCGCGCAATGCCCCAGGTGCAATTCGATGCAGACAGGCCGGCTACGTTCACTTTTGTAGGATTGATGCGCGATTTAGTCTGCGACAACGGTTACCAGATGAGAAAAGGCGATGGTATCGACTTTTGCCATGCGGTCATGGCAACCGCGTTCTCAACGATCGCAACGCTAGACAAGCAGTGGAAACGTCGGGTTCAGAACCTGCCTAAGCCGAATAAAATCCCGCATATCTACTATGAACCGGAGCTCGGGGCTATGATCGATGCCGTTGAGGCGGGACTCGCACAACTCAAGCAATAACGGGGTTCCTGAGCGTCGTTGCAAGAAGCGGAAAAGGCCACGCTGCTTTCGCAACGTGGCCTTTATTTAATGCCGGCAACGACCTACGCTCCCACACACTTTCGCGTGCAGTACCATCGGCCCTGCGGGGCTTA
>Ga0209415_10002241_pt1 | contig 36388 bp, 29 predicted proteins | sample PeaSoiSIISIP2007_FD_187696 | JGI IMG/M metagenome (GOLD analysis project Ga0209415, IMG submission 187696) | Peat soil microbial communities from Weissenstadt, Germany - SII-SIP-2007 (SPAdes) (version 2) | ecosystem: Environmental > Terrestrial > Soil > Wetlands > Peat | place: Germany... | reverse complement strand
AGGTCGCGCTTGATCGCGGGAATGGCGCGGGGCGTGCCGAAATGGATGTTGGCCGTCTCCCAGCCCATGGAATAGAGCAAGCGTTCCTCGTCGCGGCTCCCGGGGAGGGAGACCAGTTCGATGCGCGAGCAGTCCGGGGCCAGGCGGCGCAGCAGCCATCCGTCGTACGGGCGCACGAACGGGTCCGGAACGCGAACGGCGCGGTCGAGAATTTTTCCGTAGCGGGTACGTTGTCCTCTCGCCGGCTTTCCGCGCGCCCACACGCACGCTGAAGGAGTCAATTCCTTGGCCTCTCGCGCGACGTAACATCCGTGCCACTGGCCGAGCAGCACCACCCGCGTGTGCCCCAAGCTACCCAGGCCGGACATGCGTTGCTTCTTTTCGCACGGCAAAGAATGGTCGGGAAGAAGTCTGCGAAGCTCCGACTCGACATCGCGCGGCAACCGAACTTGCGATTTGGGGAGCCGCGCCAATTTTTGCCAGAACACGGTGGCATCGCGAAGCCGATTGAGCGCGATCTTGCGCAGCCATCGATGATTTTCGGCCAGCACGAACGGCCGCCCGCCAATCTTCAGCGCGTCGCGGTAGCCGTCCAGAATCGCGCCGCTTGCATGGCGCGGGCGAATGGTCAAATGCTCTTCCACGGTCGCCACGTGCGCGCTGGTGGCGAGGCGCACGAGGTCCATGCTGTAGGGCATCGTATACACTTCGTCAAAGTCGTTGATGCCCCAGATCAAGCGTCCTTCGCTGTCCCGCCAGGTGCCGAAATTTTCAAGATGAAGATCGCCCACGGCCAGGAGAGAAGGCGCGATGGCGGCCTCTCCGGCAACCTCGCGCCAAATTTGGACCCACCGGTAGAACGTCGCGCGCAGGAACGGAAAAAGGCCCAGCGTCATCTGCTTATGTTTGAACGAGAGGGCATGTCGATCCAAAGGGATGCAGGAAGCCACCCACTTTTCATAACTGGTTGTCGCCTGGCGAATGTTCATTTTCGTGATGACGTGCCAAACAGCTCGAGCACCGCGAACCCAACGGATCGCGCTGCCTTCGACAATCTTTGGTCCGCACAAACGAAGGTTCTTCTTGCGGGCCGCCGGTCGCACCAAACCAACGATGCAGCGAGCTGGAAACTGTCTGCCGCCATTAATGGATGATGATCGAGCAGATCGAGAGCCAATTCGCGAAGCTTGTCACCGGCTGTTATTTCTCTCCATGTCCTGCTTAGCATCCCAAGGCGCGCAACGGCCGCTTGCTTGCCTGCATCCGTGAGGGTCCTTTCGCGATGAAGCCGACAAATTGCGCTCTGGATTTCGATGGGACTTCCCCACCAGACCACGGGGGCAAGATTCTTCAGGTGCAAGGCGGCTGTCGAAGTCGCTGCTTCGGGCACGCAAAGCGGAACCAGCGCGCTGGCATCCCAAAACGCAGTCGCTCTCTTCATTCCTCTTCTCGATCGGCCAGAAGGGCTTCAATCGCCTTGTGTCCGGCTACTTTGCCGCCGCGTATCTTCAGAAACTCTCTCAGATTTAAGCGTGCGCTGGGAAGCCTCAGTTTGCCCTCCGCGGCAAGCCGCAGCTCCTGTTCATCGGCATCTTCGGCTGAGAAAGGAACCAGCTTGGCGACTGGAAGATTGCGGTCACGGATGATCACCTCCTCGCCGGCTTTTGCGAAGGTCAGGTACTTGCTGAGCTGATTTTTTAGAGTCGCCACGTTCACACTGCGCATCCGGAGGCTCCTTTTAACATGGCTATTATAGCCATGATCGCCTCTGGACGAAAGGGCCGGACCTGTGGGGTTGCAGAAAGAGATAATCCCGGGATGTGCTGGACTGCGCATGAACGCAGTTTGAGACCGAACAAAGTTTGGGTGGCTTAGTGCAGGTTATCTCCGAACAAATGGTCAAATCCTTTCCATAAATAACGACGATTTCTTTGAACCGGCAGGATGGGATAGGATAGCCGCGGAATTCAGGGGCCTCTCGTCTCTATGCCACCAGACCTCGGATTGAATGATCCTCTCCTCCTGAATGAGTGGTTTGCCGTTGCCTGGACTTCCTCCCTGCCGGAAAACAAATTAGAGCCTGTGCGCGTGCTGGGCCAGGATCTCGTTGTATGGCGTAGCAGCGACGGCGTGCACGCTTGGAAAGACCTGTGCGTTCACAGGGGAGCGAAACTTTCACTCGGCAGGATTTCACCATCGGAAAACGGTGCGTGCGTCGTCTGCCCGTACCATGGCTGGGAGTACAACTCCGCCGGTGAATGCGTGAGAATCCCAGCCCATCCGGATCAGGCGCCTCCGTCGCGCGCGCATGTGGATCGATTCGAGGTTCAGGAAAAATACGGCCTGGTTTGGGTCTGTTTGGGAAAGCCCGTTGGAGATATTCCATCGTTCCCCGAAGGCGTGACGCCCGGATTCCGGCTCATTTCGACTGGGCCGTACGCGTTCCATGCGCAGGGACCGCGCATCATCGAAAACATTCTCGATCTCGCGCACTTGCCCATCGCGCATGCGGGCTTGCTTGGCGATCCCGCGAATGCGGAGATCGGTGACTATACGGTCACAACCACGGCGGAAGGGATCGTGGCGCGCGACATTCCGCTCTGGCAGCCCGATCCCGATGGCACGGGCCGTTCCGCCAAGGTTCACTACACATACTGGGTCGAACGCCCGTTCACGACGCGTTTGACGAAGATGCACCCCAGCCAACAATTCGCCATTCTCGGCACCGTCACGCCGGTCGACCCGGAAAACAGCCTGGCGTGGGTCGTGATTGCCATGAACTACGCGCACGAGGTTCCAGAGAAAGAATTGCGCGACTTCCAGGATAAAGTGACGGCGCAGGACATCCGCATCGTCAATTCCCAGCGGCCCGAATTGCTGCCCCTCGATCTGCAATCCGAATTGCATCTGCGGTCCGATCAAATTGCCATCGCATACCGGCGCTGGCTGAAGCAATTGGGCCTGCAATACGGAACCTCATGACGCGAGGACTTCTTCATCTCTAGCGCGATCCAACCCATGCAGAGCGCCGGACCGCGATGGTTTGTCGCGGGCGATCTCGACGGTTTTTTCGGGCTGTTTTTCAGCGGCTTCCCGGACTTGCTGCTGATCGCGAGTCTCACGCCGCTGTGCGGTCTGCCACAACAATTAGTCACAGGCCGAATTTTACCTGCCGTGGCGTTCTCCATTCTCTTCGGCAATCTGTTTTATGCCTGGCAGGCCCACCGATTGGCGCGAATTTCCGGCCGAAACGATGTGACCGCGATCCCCTTCGGCATCAACACTCCCACGATTTTTGCCTACATTTCCCTGATCATGCTGCCTGTCTACGAGCGCACGCATGACGCAAACCTGGCCTGGCACATGGGGATTTTCGCGAGCCTGGTGAGCGGCGTCGTGCAATCGGCAAGCGCGTTTTGCATCGATTGGCTGCGCCGCACAACGCCTCTTGCGGCGCTGCTCTGCCCGCTGGCGGGTCTCGCGATGGCTTTCCTTTGCCTGGGATTTGTTTTCGGAATTTTTCAGATCCCGGCGGTGGCGCTTCTCCCGGCGGTGATTCTGCTCGGGACGTATGCTTCGCGCATGCGTCTGCCCTGGCGCATTCCGTCAGGACTCGTGGCCATGGTTGTCGGCGGCATCCTCGTCGTGCTTCTCAGAGCTTTTCATTTGTATCACCTGCCGCCGCAGCCCCCTCTTCTCCCTCCGGGAATTTATTTCCCCAGGCCGGTGAACCTGTACCAGATTCTCGTGCGGGCCGATGGTTGGCGGTACGCTTCGATTTTTCTCCCGCTGAGCTTGCTGGACACAATCGTGTCGCTCCAGATCCTGGAAAGTGTGAAGCTCGCCGGCGACGACTATCCCACAAGTCCATCGCTACTGGTCAATGGCCTGGCCACGCTCGTGGGAGCGGCCCTGGGCAGCGCCTTTCCTACAACGCTCTATATTGGTCACAACGCACACAAGGCCAACGGCGCAAGAATCGGATATTCGATCTTGGGCGGGGTAGCCAGCGCCACGCTCTGTCTGACAGGACTTGTGCCCGCGGTGCTGCGATTCGTCCCGCTCGAGGTCGTCGCGTTTGTCGTGGTCTGGTTTGGATTGGCGATGGTCGGGCAGGCGTTTCAGGAAGTTCCCGCAGCGCACTGCGTGGCTGTTGCGCTGGGAATTGTGCCGATGCTGGCGCAGTGGGTAACGCAAATCGTCGATCTGGCCATTCGCAAGTCGGGCGGAGACTTGATGACCGTTGCCCCGCGCTTTGGCGGTGAACTGGCGATTTACGGGATGATCGCACTCGGTCAAGGAGCGCTTCTCGTGTCGATGATCTGGGCGGCAGCGCTGGTGTGGATCATCGAGCGCCGATTCCTGCAAGCGTCGGCCTGGATGCTCGTGGCCGCGGTATTGTCGTGCATAGGCGTAATCCATGCGTACCAGCTGAGTGCGCAGGGTATCGAGAATCGCCTCGGCTGGTGGGTCGCGCCGGAATTCACGCTGAGTTATCTCGCAGCGGCATTGTTTCTTCTGGCCTGCCATGTCTACGCACGGAACAGACCCTCCGCATTTGTTGATTAGATGACAATTAGCTCCAAACAGCTCACAAGTTATTGATAACACGGTAGTTATACATAGCCCTTGACGAGGAGGACTATTGCACGCATAATCGTGCAGCACACACATTTACGTGCTAAACATGAAAACCAATATCACCCTCAAAATCGACTCTGAAATCTTGCGGGAAATCCGGATCATAGCCGCTGAGGAAGGCAGTTCGATCAGCGGATTGCTTGCGGCAAAGCTGCAGGAAATCGTGCGTCAACGCAAGAGCTATGCTCGCTCCAAGAGTCGCGCCCTGGCTCGACTCCGCAATTGCACGGACCATGGTTGGGTGCGTCCCGCCTCCCGAGACGAGCTTCATGAGCGATAAGGCGTTTCTGGACACGAATATTTTAGTTTACTCGCACGAACCAGATACAGGAATCAAGCATGAGCGCGCTCGGGCGCTAATCGAAAAGCTTTGGAATACTGGCGCTGGCGTACTGAGCACGCAAGTTCTACAGGAACTGTGCGTCAATTTGCGCCGAAAGATGGCAAAACCATGGACGGTGGAAGAGACTCGGACTCTGATTTTGGATTACATGAACTGGCAGATTGTGGTCAATACGCCAAACTCGGTGATCGAAGCCCTAGCGATTGAGGCCAATTACAAGGTTTCATTCTGGGATGCGCTCATCATTCATGCAGCGGAGAGTTCCGGCGCGGCGATTCTATATTCAGAAGATTTTTCAGATGGGCAGACTTATGGTTCGGTTCGCGTTGTCAATCCGCTCAAGGATGCAACCTCGGATTGATCCTCCCCCCTCCTTTCAACACCAAAGGTAAGACGCCTCCTCTCCTCACTTGCCGGGCTCCATCCCTACCTCTCTGTAAACCGTCATGGCTTCCGGCGAGGAGATATATTGCAAAAGCGCCTTGGCGCCTTCCGGATTTTTCGCGTGAGCGGAGACGAACCCCACGAGAGCTGTCCGCGGTGAAACCTCCTTCGGCAGCATTCCTACCTTGTACACTCCGGGATCATCTATCTCGCTATAAAACGTCATTCCGATTTCCACCTCGCCCTTCGCGACCATGGACGCGACCGCATTCCCGCCTCCGGAACCTCCCGGGCCGCTGCCGCGGGGACGTTTTAGTTTCGGTTCGATCTGGTCGTCGATGCCCATGTCCTTTAACATCTTGTTGATCGTTACCCCGGCAGCCGCTCCCAGCGCCGCATCCGGAATGGCGATCGATTTCGCCGACAGCAGCATTTTCTTCACGGCTTCGGCCGTCGAGATGTCGGGCTTGGCCGCGCCTTGCTTCACGCAAACGCCCACGGCAACGGAAGCGAGCGGCGTCGCGGTGCTTTCCACAACGTTGCCGGAGGCGATCACGTCGGGGTACGGCGGCTGGACGATCGGCACGTCAAATACATCGCCGTGCACGACTTGCTGCTTGGTGCCGCCACCGGAGCCGAATGTTGCGTTGACTTTGTAGCCAGTCTTTTTCTCGAAGCCCGGAATGAGTTTTTCGACCGCGGCGCGGATTCCTCCCGGCGCGATTAACGTAACCTCCGTCTGCGCGTAGGCCGTGCAGGAAACGCTCAACAGAATTGCAAACCCGACGACAGGCAGAAGAATTCGTCTCATGGCTTGGCTCTCCAATTTTGGAAGATCATTTGATTTCGGCGACCGGAATGACTCGCTGGCGGGAATTGTTGCATTATTCGAGCGTACGCACAACCTTTTGACGCATGACAATTCGATTTCCCACAAGGACCCGGCCAACCAAATGCGAACTCGGGACAACGAATCCTATGTGGGCTCTCTTTCCAAATGGTGACTCGCGTCACGGATGACTCACGCTGGCCCGAATAGTGTGCAAAATGCAAGCCTTCGGGATGAAACTCGACCTCAACTTCGCGCTAGGAGGAATGACAATGAGACGCCTGTATCTCACGTGGCTTACAATTATCGGAATCCTGCTGGGATTCAGCAGCGTTACTAACATCTGGTCCGCGCAGCAATCCCCGGCTGAGACGGTCCCTGTGAGCATGGTGGTTTCGGTCGAGGCAAGGCATGGCAAGGACATACCCGTGGTGAACAACAAGGAAGACGTCCGTGTTTTTGAAGGCCGTGACCGGCTGCGCGTAAAGGACTGGATTCCGTTGCAAGGGAGCCAGGCCGATCTGGAACTCCTCGTCTTGATCGATGAAGCAGCCGGCCAGACCGTCGCCTCCCAATTTGACGATGTGCGACGATTCATGAGCGCTCAGCCACCAACAACGGCAATTGCTGTTGGATACTTGGAATACGGAACCGTTCGAATGGTACAGAATTTCACAAAGGATCATGACGCAGCGGGTAAAGCTTTGCGCATCCCCATGGGCGCAGTGGCTGGAGGGAGCAGCCCCTATCTTTCGATCACGGATGTCGTCAAGCGCTGGCCGGAAACCAAGTCTCGCCACACCATTTTCCTAATTTCCGATGGCATTGATCCGTTGCAACCGGGAATCACGGATTCATATCTCGATCAAGCCATTGAAACCGCCCAGCGAACTGGGACACAAGTTTATTCCATCTACGCCTCGGAGGCAGGCCATTTTGGCCACACCCTTTGGAGAATAAACCAAGGGCAAAACAACCTATCGGAGCTGGCCGATAAAACCGGAGGCGAATCGTATTTTCAGGGACTCAGCACGCCGGTCTCATTCGGTCCCTTTTTGGATGAATTCGCCGAGCGGCTCAACCACCAATACCTGCTAACGTTCCTAATCAAGCCGGAAAAGAAACCTTCTTACCGCCATGTGAGGCTCGAAACTGAAGTCCCGAACGCGGAACTCGTGACGGCAGACCGAGTATACGTTTCTGCGGCAAAATAGATTGCATTTGTTTCATCCAAAAAAGATGAGTTCATTTGTAATCGTCCGGCGAGTTATCCCCTGACCCGCAGCCCCTCGGCCAGATTATGGTAATGTGGTGAAGCAAAACTTCAAAGTCAGGGAGAAAAAACATGAAGGTTGGCGTTGCGGGACAAGGCGCGTTTGGCCAAAAGCATCTGGAGGGCATCGCCAAGATTCCGGGCATCGAAGTGATTACGCTGACAGGCGGCAATCAGGCCGCCACGGAAGAAGTGGCCAAGAAATTCAAGATCCCCCATTGGACGGGCGATCTCGCCGAAAGCTTGAAGCAACCCGGCCTTGAGGCGATGATCCTCGCCACACCCACCCAAATGCACGCGAAGCAGGGCGAGCAGTGCATGCGCGCCGGCAAGCATGTGCAAATCGAGATTCCCATCGCGGATACTCTCGCGGATTCCGAGCGCCTCGTGAAAGTGCAGAAAGAAACCGGCGTGGTCTGCATGGGCGGCCACACCCGCCGCTTCAATCCCAGCCATCAGCACGTGCACAAGAAAATCAAGGCGGGCGAACTGAAGGTCCAACAAATGAATGTGCAGACGTATTTCTTCCGGCGCACGAACATGAACGCGGCGGGAAAGCCCCGGAGCTGGACCGATCACCTTCTGTGGCATCACGCCTGTCACACAGTGGACCTCTTCCAATATCAAACCAGCGAGCTGGTTTCCGAGTGTTACGCCGTGCAGGGCCCGATCCATCCGGAATTGAAAATCGCCATGGACATGGGCATCGTCATGAAGACGCCCTCGGGAGCGATCTGCACGCTGTCGCTTTCCTTTAACAACAAAGGGCCGCTGGGCACATTCTTCCGCTACATCTGCGACAACGGCACATACATCGCCCGGTACGACGACTTGCTGGACGGGGAGGAGAACAAAATCGATGTGTCCAAGGTGGACGTGTCGATGAACGGCATCGAGCTGCAGGACCGTGAATTTTTTGCCGCGATCCGCGAAAAGCGAGAGCCGAACGCCAGCGTCGCCCAATGCCTTACCGCTATGGATGTCCTGGACCGGATCGAGAGATTCCTCAATTCGGCGGCGAAAGCCAGCGCGTAATTCTCGCGACTTTGCGGGAATGATCCTGTGGTTGCAAGAAATCATCTGGAGGACAGTAATGACTGGAACGACTGCAACCCGCACCAAAGTCCTGAACTATATCGATGGCAGTTGGATGGAATCGAAATCTGCGGAGTGGCGAGAGGTGATCAATCCGTCCACGGGCGAGACCATCGCGCTGACGCCACTTTCTACCGCGGTCGAGGTGGACGCCGCGGTCGAAGCGGCAGCCGCCGCATATCGCGATTGGCGGCGCACGCCTGCGGAAGACCGCATCCAGCCACTCTTTAAGCTGAAAATGTTGCTCGAAGATCATCTGGACGAACTGGGCCGCATCATTTCGCAGGAAAATGGCAAAACATTTGCCGAGGGCAAGGCGGAACTTCGCAGAGCCATCGAAAATGTGGAAGTGGCATGCGGAATCCCCACGATGATGCAGGGCTACAACCTCGAAGACGTCGCCCGCGGCGTCGACGAGATGATGATTCGCCAGCCGCTCGGCGTCGTGGCCGCGATCACGCCCTTCAATTTCCCCGGCATGATTCCCTTCTGGTTCCTGCCCTACGCCATTGCGACCGGCAACACGTTCGTGCTGAAACCGTCGGAACGCGTGCCGCTCACGATGATGCGCGTGTTCGAGCTTCTTGAACAAATTGGATTGCCCAAGGGTATTGTCAGTCTGGTAAATGGAGGGAAAGCGGTGGTCGATGCGCTTCTGGACCACCCCAAAGTCCGCGCCATCAGTTTTGTGGGTTCGACTCCGATCGCGAAATACGTATATGCGCGCGCGGCCGCGAGTGGAAAGCGCGCGCAGTGCCAAGGCGGAGCAAAGAACCACGTTATTGTCCTGCCCGATGCCGATATGAAGATGGCTACGCAGATCATCAGCGACAGCGCTTTCGGTTGCGCCGGCCAGCGTTGCCTGGCCGTTTCGGTCGCGGTCACGATCGATGAGGCGCAAAAGACTTTTCGCGACTCGATCACGGAAGCTGCCGCGTCCTTGCGCGTGGGCGATGGCCTTGAGGAAGGCGTGCAAATGGGGCCGGTCATTACCGCGCAGAGCAAGTCGCGAATCGAATCGCTGATCGGAGTTGGCGAAAAAGAAGGGGCAAAGGTCCTTCTCGATGGGCGGAACGCCAGGATTCCGAAACATGAGGCAGGAAACTTCGTAAAGCCAACCATTCTTGACGGCGTTCCCGCGTCGAGCGAGCTTACCGACACCGAAATCTTCGGCCCCGTGCTGAGCCTGGTCCACGCGAGAGACATGAGCGAAGCAATCGCCTTCCTCGAGCGCAGCCCGTACGGCAACCAAGCTTCCCTATTCACCTCCAGTGGATCGGCAGCGCGGCGGTTCCGGTACGAAGCCCCCGCAGGCAACATCGGCATCAATATCGGTGTGGCCGCGCCAATGGCTTATTTCCCTTTCACCGGATGGAAAGGCAGTTTCTTTGGCGATATGCACGCGCAAGGACGCGACGCCATCGAGTTTTACACGGATAAAAAGGTCGTCATCGAACGCTGGGGCGACCAGCACACGCGAAAGTTCTAGACAAGCGAAGTGCGGCCCGCGCATTAAGAAGAAGATGCTCTGGATTGGATGGTATGCGTTGGTTGCCCCATCCTTGTCCGCCGCGGCGGAGGAGGATGGGGCTTTTGACTTTTTCCGTTTTGGAATCCCGGTCATCCGCGTTGGTCATAGCGGTTGATCGAAGTGAGGAACAGGATGCGATCACCATCCGATCTGCTCGCCCACAGCGCCATGTTTTCTCCCGCACTGCAAACATCTTCAGGATCTGGCGGAAAGAAAAAACTGATTTACGACCAGGACCACCGCGGTCCACTTTCCACCGATACGGTTGCGACGTTGATGTTGCTTCAGGCAGACAATATCGATCTGCTGGGGATTTGTACCGTGAGCTGCGACATGTGGGCCAAGCAGGAAACCGCCTATGCGCTGCGTCTGCTGGAAATCATGGGGCGCCCGGAAGTGCCCGTTTTCATGGGCGCGCAGGAACCTTTGCTCAACACCAAGGCTGAGGCCCAGATGCGCTACCAGATGTTCGGTTCGAGATCACTCGGAAACGAGGGATATCTGGGATGTTTTGCGAAGGATGCCGCGGGCCGCGATGAAGTAACGCCGCTGCCGCCGCCCTACAACCGGTTCGCTCAGATCAAGGCACAGCCCGAGCCGGCCGCGGACTTCATCATCCGCACAATCCGCGCCAACCCGAACGAAGTGACCATGTATTGCGGCGGGCCCATGACGAACCTAGCGCTCGCCGTGATGCTCGCCCCCGACATTGTGCCCATCACCAAGGAAGTGATCTTCATGGGCGGAGGCATTCACCACTCGACCAGCTCCGTGAACGTTTATTTTGACGCCGAAGCCGCCAAGATCGGCTTTCGCGCGGCTTGGCCGAAATTCACTCTCGTCACCACGGACTTGGCCGAAGAGGTCCACATGCAGGACGACGGCAAGGTGGATGCGATCGTCGATCGCGCCCATGCGCCGATCGCCGATCTGTTCCGCGAGTACGAACAGAAGCCGCAGCGCGCCAATCCGCAAAGGCGCTCCTTCCGCATGCCCGATGAAATGATGGCCGCCCACGCGATCGATCCCTCGATTTTTACGGGCTACGATGAAATGCATATCGACATCGTGACGCACAACGACGGCCACTACGGCGACACTTCCTTTTGGGACGCCAATTGGAAGGATCAAGGCGGAGAGCTTGCAGGCCAGAACAATCCTTCAATCAAGGCGGGCCGCGTGCAGGTGCTGAACGGGATCGACAAGAAACGCTTTCGGGAGTTGTTCACGGATTTGATGACGCGACCGATCAATCGGTCCAAGTAGAACAGGCTTCAGCCTGTTGGTTTTGGCGCATCTGAAATCTAAACCAAACAGGCTGAAGCCTGTTCTACCTAAAAAGAGGAACAATGAGCACAACGCGCCGCGAATTTCTCAAAACGGTGGGAGCAGCGATTGCCACGTCACAAATTCCACCACAACCAGCAGCGATGGCCACTCTTGCCGCGCCCACAGCTCTGGCGCCGCAGCAGCCCGTCGCGAGACGAAAAGTAATTTACGACCAGGACAATTCCGGCCCGTTCGGCACCGACATCCTCGGAACGCTGATGATGCTGCAGGCCGACAACATCGACCTTCTAGGCATCACGCTAGTGACCGGCGACGCGTGGATGAAACAGGAGATGGCGTTCACACTGCGCTTGCTCGAAATGATGGGACGCACGGAAATTCCGGTGTACGCCGGCGCCGAGTTCCCCATGCTCAATACGAAAGACGAATGGCAGCTCCGACAACAACTCTACGGCGGCCACCGACTGGACCCCTGGATGGGCGCTTTCAATCGCACGAATGGCGGGCCGAACGAGATCAAGCCGCTGCCGCCGCCTTACGATCGCCTCGCGAATTTGAAGGCTCAGCAAGAACACGCCGCGCGCTTCATCATCAAGACCGTGCGCGAAAATCCCGGCCAGGTGACTGTCTATGCCGGGGGACCGCTCACGAACCTGGCGCTCGCAATTGCCCTCGGGCCCGACATCGTTCCCCTGGTGCACGAACTCGTGATCATGGGAACCGGCTTCCACATGTTCACCAATGCCTTCAATATTTTTTTCGATCCCGAATCCGCGCGAAAGGTTCTCCGCGCCGGGTGGCAGAAGTGCAGCATCGTCACGGTAGACATCGCCGAAGAGATTCACGAAAGCGACGAAATCGCGCCGGGCCGGAAAATGATCGAGGAAATCGCCTCCCGCGCCGAGAGCCCCATTTCCGATCTTTTCCGAACGCATGCCGTGGAGCCGCTGCGTCGGAATCCCAACATGCATTTTTTCCGCATGGCGGACGAAATGATTGCAGCGCAAGTGATCGATCCGAGTATTTTCACAAAATCCGAACAAATGTACGTGGACATTTGCACGACGCCTGGTCCGCGCTACGGCGATTCCATGTTCTGGCCAAAGAATTGGCAGGACGATCCCGACGCCGGAAAACATTCTTTGTCTGCGGCAGACCGGCGAGTCTTTGTGAACCCGCGGCAGTTCTATCTGGGGCCGCCGCCTTCGGCAGGATTGGTGAACGTCCTACAAGAGATCGACCACGATCGCTTCAAGAAACTCTTCGTCGATTTGATGACGAAGCCCATCCGCAATGGCATGACCGAGCATTCTGCATAATGCAAAACCGGCATTTCGGGGCGCCGGCGTCTCGGCGGCGATTTTGCTGATCTCCACGCGTCGAAAAAACGCCGGCGGGACGCCGGCGCCACAAGACAATCCATTTCATTCTCATTCACGTACGGGATTTAGTTTGAAGGACTCGGTTCAATTTTCTTACCCGGGAAGTTTTCTCGAGCCGTTCGATATTCGAGAAGGAATGTTGATTGCCTCGGCGATGAGTTGATACGACCGCAAGCGCGCCTGATAGTCGTGCAATACGGCGATAATCATCATCTCATCGACGTGCAGATATTTTGCCATGCGCTCCAGTTCATCGCGAACTTGCTCGGGGGCGCCCACGATGTAGCGAGGCCATTCTCCGCCGCCGCGCGCGACTGGATCAACCCCGAATGCAAAGTTCCCGAGTTCCGCGATCGCCTGGTCGGGAGTAGGCACCGGAAGGCGTTTGCCCTGGAGGCGAATGCGGCGAATGTGCAGCTGCGTGCTGGTGTAAAGGCGTTTCGCCTCAGAATCCGTGTCGGCGCAGATCACTCCCAGCGCAACGATGGAACGCGACTTGGCAAGATGTTTCGACCGCTGGAAATTCGCGCGATATAACTCCAGGGCCATTGGGGTTTCCTCAGGCGATATGAAGTGCGCAAACGCATACGGAAGGCCCAATTTTGCGGCGACGGCCGAACTCCATGAACTGGAACCCAGCAGCCAAACTTCGGGCGCACCGGGCATGTCCGGCGAAACCTTGATGCGAGCGAAGGGATGGTCGGACGGAAAATCATGATGAAGAAACGCCAGCAGTTCAAGCAACTGCTCTTCAAAATCATCATTTTGAATTCGGTCGCTGCGGTCGCGCCGCAGAGCGAAAGCCTCGAGGCCGCTTCCTCCGGGCGCGCGGCCAATGCCAAGGTCGATGCGGCCCGGATACAGCGCGTGAAGCATGCGAAAACTTTCCGCCACCTTGAGGGGACTGTAATGAGGAAGCAGCACGCCGCCGGACCCGATGCGAATGCCCGCGGTTTCAGCTCCAAGCCTGGCGATAAGTATTTCGGGGGCCGGGCTGGCAAGCGTCACGATGGCATGGTGCTCAGCGATCCAATATCGCTCGTAACCGAGCTTGTCGGCTAGGCGGGCCAGGTCGATGGTATTGCGTAGGGCATCCGCCGGGGTAAACCCGTCGGACACGGGGGATTGGTCAAGAACGGAAAGCTTTATCATCGCCTCACTTTTGGGCAGACCACCGTCACAAGAAATTTGCGGAAATTGGATACGAATGCGTTCCGCATTCCCTAATGAATGTAGTAACCGTTCTTCGCCAAAATGGAGTAATCGCGCCCTTTTTTTCCAAAGGAGGACGCCAGACGAACATCCAGCTTGTGCGGTTTTCCCTCGGCGCCATTGGCCATCGTGTAGTATCCCAATGTGTATCGGGTCTTGATCCGGTGAATCAGAGCGCTGAATACGGAATCCAGGTGCGCCACGTCCTGGACGTCGAAGAGTTCCCCGCCCGTCGCTTCCATCACTTTGTGGATGTTCACCAGTCCAGGGGTCATGGCCGAGTGCAACATTGTTGCCGGCGGATTGTATCCGGGTATTTTCAGGTTATAAAGAACCGCGTCCGCGGCGATCGCTTCGGTGACGATGTCGCGCGTCCCCTGTCCGCCCGCATCCGTGCCCACATCGTCGCTGATCAGGATGATCACGCGGCGCGCGTTCAGCGGCGTCTTGAGGAGATATTCGGCGGCGACAAAGATGCCATCATTGATATTGGTGGCGCCGCGCGCGTCGAAAGTATTGATCTGATCGGCAATCTTGTTCTTGTCTTTCGTGAGGGCCACGCGCATTTCGGCTTCGGTGGAGAATGTAAACAGCGCCACTTCATCTTCGGGCTTGAGAGCCGCGAGGGCAATCGTCGCGGCCTCGCGCAATGGGGCCAGGAATGGACCAATCGAATCGCTCAGATCCAAGACGAGCGCAACATTCACGGGCAATTCGTCGCGACTGAAAACCTCCACTTTTTGCGCGACGCCGTCTTCGCGCACCTCGAAGTCGTCTTTTTTCAGATCGGACATGATTTGGCCGTTCTTGGCCTTCACGGTCGCATCAACCAAGACAAGGTTCACTTCCACGCGAATGGTGCCCTGTCCCTGGTCTTGGGCTTTAGCAGGGATTTGAATGACAACACCAACGAAAACGAACAGGCCCGAAAAATACAGTGCGTTTCTCAAGAATTTAGACATGGTCGCTCGTCAATGCTCCGTGGTGCCGATCGCAGTCATCTGAAAAAGGCCGGCGTGTTTCGACACCGCTTCTTCTGTCGCCGTAACGCTCAAGTCAAAAAGTTCCGATCTCAACTTTATCTTTGCAAGAGGCCACAAGCAAGTCGCTCGATCGCCTCAGCAGGGTACTCGGCGTGCGATTGTGACCGTCCTTTACTTTGTAAATTCGCTCCGGCAATATCGTTTGGAACAATTCATGAAGACCTGCGCACTTTTCGCCGCTCTGATCCTGGCCGCTCCGGTATTCCCTCAGACAAAAATAGACTTTCTCCAGGAGGGGCGGGACTATACAAATCTTTTCTACAGCGGCAAGGCAAACGATATCTGGGCGAATTTATCCCCCTCCATGAGGAAAGTTTTCAGCGAGGCCGACGCAATCCTTGGGATGCAGTTGCAGACGAAAGAGCAGCTCGGCGCGGAGACCGATGTAGTCGAGGAACACGTGCTGCTGCAGGAAGATTTCATAGTGTATCAGCGCATCGTGATGTTTCAGAAGATCACCACGCCCGAGATCGTGCAGTGGACCTTCGATCGTGAGGGAGTTGTTACCGGATTCTTCATACGATCGGCGGTCGGTGGTGAGACTCATTTCCTGGACTATCAAGACAAAGTGGCGCTCCGCTTGCCGTTCAAGGGCAACTGGCTGGTTCTGAGTGGCGGCCGCAGCGTGGCCGAAAATCATCACGCGGGTACGGTGGACCAGCGCTTTGCCGCCGACATCACGACAATCCGGCACGGCCGGACCTTTTCAGGTGATGGCACTCAACTTGAGCAGTACTTTTGTTTCGGAAGGGCCATCCTTGCTCCGGGCGATGGTACAGTAGTTGGGGTGAGTGATGGCATCCCTGATAACCCCATCAATGCGCCTTTCGATAGTCCTCCCGCGGGCAACTTCGTGATGATTGACTATGGCAACTCGGAGTACTCTCTCCTGGCTCATCTCAAACTTGGCAGCATCAAAGTGAAGGTGGGTGACAAGGTTCAACCGGGGCAGAAGATTGGTCAGTGCGGCAATAGCGGAAATGCAACGGTGCCTCACCTTCATATTCACCTGCAGAATACACCCGTTCTATTCAAGGGTGAAGGTTTGCCGCTGCAGTTTCAGAATTACATCGCGGACAAGAAATTCGTGAGCACTGGCGAGCCCGTGACTGGGCAGATCATTCGCGATAAACATCAAAAAGTGATTCCGCAGTTGAGCCAGCCACTGGAAAACCGGGTCTCACACTGATCCTCACTAAGTGTTGCCAATCGGTGACAGGCTATTCCTCTACTATCAAATAGTTAGCTAATAGAACGCCTTCCCCAGACGGAACCAAGATAGTTAAGAATTCTAGATCGTCGTGTCACCTCCTTCCGGGGATACCTTCGGACTGAACTTTTGAGGCGAAATCAGTGACTGGAACAGTCAACGTCCGATGACGATTCGCTTTGGATCAGGATGCACTTCCAGAGACAGGTACAGGTTTTTTGCGCCCACACCGTTTTTTTGGCCAGCCACGCTCAGCGATAACCCTCTATAAACCAACGGGCTGGACCTAAAATCCTGAAACACTCCTCCAGGATTCAATTGGCAGCGCACATGCTTTCTCCATGACGCACCCATAGGGTGACGGCGAGTTTTCTTGTCGCGGCGTGGATGAGGACTCACCTCCTATTTAGCCATAGTGTGCAAAGTTTTTCAGGCCAGCGAGAGGATCCTTCATGAGAGAGCTGAGTAAAGCAAAATGGTTGACAGCTACTGGCGGAATAATCGCCCTGGCTTCATTTCTTGTGCTCGGTCTCAATGTTCCCGGCCAGCAAGCGACGCGGATCGGAGGAATGAGGCTTCCTGGTCTCCTCCGTCCCGCATCGGCGCCAATCTTCACGGTCGCATCGTCCAACAAGGTCAATGTCGCAAAGCAGTATGGTCAATTGCCTTTGGCGTTTGAGCCGGCGTGGCCCGGGTCGAATAAGGAAGTAAAATTTCTGGCCAGAGGAAACGGGTACGCGCTCTTGCTGGAAAATCATGAGGCCGTCCTCGAGCTTCGCGGGGATTCCAAGGTTTCCGCGATGGTCCGGATGGAACTTGCAGGCGCAAATACCGCCCCGGGCTTCACCGCGCTCGAACAATTGCCCGGGAAAAGTAATTACTTTATAGGGAACAAGCCCGAGAACTGGCATACGAATATCCCGCAATATCGCAAGGTTTTGGAAAGCAATGTTTATCCTGGAGTAAACCTAGTCTATTACGGGACGCAAGGCCAGCTCGAGTATGACTTCGACGTCGCTCCGGGGACCGATCCGTCCGTCATCCACCTGGCGTTCCAGGGCGCGCGAGATGTCCGGATGGATGCGCAAGGAGAACTCCTCGTCCATACGGCGGCCGGCGAAGTTCGCTTGCGCAAACCGGTCGCATATCAGGAGATCGCCGGGTCCAAACAACCGGTTACCGTGGGCTACGTGCTGAAGAACAAGAACAGCGTCGCCTTCCAGGTAGAGGAATACGATCCTCGCAGCCCGCTGGTAATCGATCCGATTCTCATCTACTCGACTTATCTCGGCGGAAACAATATCGACACGTCGAATTCCATCGCCGTCGCCCCGGACAATACCGCATTCATAGCGGGCTCAACTTTCTCCGCGGATTTCCCAACGGCGCATCCCCTGCAAGCCAATGACGGAGGCGGCCCGGACTTTCCGCAGGATGCATTCGTAGCCAAAATCAGCGCGGACGGCTCGACGCTTTTGTACTCCACCTACCTCGGCGGTGAAAACGAGGATACTGCAAACGGGATCGCTGTAGATTCCTTCGGCAATGCCTACGTTACGGGAACGACGTTATCTCCGCACTTTCCGTTCACGCCAAACGTGTTCGGTCAAAACTGTGCTTCTGATGGGCAATGCGGCGCCTCGTTCAATGGGGAAGGGCTGATCGTTTCAAACGCGTTCGTGGCCAAGCTGAATGTCGCAGGCTCTGAACTGGTTTATTCTGGCTTCCTGGGATTTTACGAGTATGTCCAGGGCAACGCAATCGCGGTCGACGCAAATGGAAATGCCTACGTAACGGGCCGCGTCGGACCAAACATCCCGCCCATAGTAGTCACCAAAGCTCCACCACCTCCCTTTCCGGATGGTGACGCGATTAAGCCACCTACCGTAGTCAACAGCTTTGACTTTGGCATCCCCGGCGCCAGCAATGCTTATGTGACTGAAATCAGTTCGTCTGGGGCCTCCATCGTGTATTCCAGCTATCTGGGCGGAAGTACCGAAGACGCAGGCACAGGAATCGCCGTGGACGCAAGCGGAAATGCATATGTAACCGGGCTCGCTTATTCGACGGATTTCCCTGCTGTCGGAGCCCTGCAATCTGTCAACGGTGGCGGTGGTGACGCTTTTCTCTCCAAGATTAATACGACTCTATCGGGACCCAGCTCTCTTATTTATTCCACATTACTGGGAGGCACCGGGCTGGATCAAGGCAATAGCGTGGCGATTGACAAGACAGGAAACGCCTATATCGCGGGCGTCTCGAAATCGCTCGCAGGCACTCTGGGCTTTGTTCCTCCTGCTGGGGGTTTTCAGTCTAACTGCGCTCTCGATGGATCTGGATCGTGCGAGGGCGATGCCTTCGTAGCTAAGTTGAATACGAATCTGACCGGCGCAGCGTCACTCTCTTATTTCACCTATTTGGGCGGCACGAAGGCGGACTCCGCCACGGGAATCGCAGTGGATTCCGGTGGAAATGCCTATGTGACTGGTTCGACGGTTTCTACCGACTTCCCCACGGCCGGCGCCGTATTTCAGCCGACCTATGGCGGCGGCAATGCCGATAGCTTTGTGGCCAAGCTCGATCCCGCTGGCGCAAATTTGGTGTACTCAAGCTTCCTTGGCGGTACGAACACGGAAGTGGCAACCGGGATCGCTGTAGATTCAGCCGGTTCTGCTTACGTGACGGGGCAAACGTGTTCGCAAGACTTTCCTTTGGCAAGTCCTTTTCAGGAGGCTCCTGGCGGCAACTGTGACGCCTACATAGCCAAGGTCAGCATACTGTCTGGCTTCGCCTTCAACCCAGCTGGTTTGGTCTTTCCTGCCCAAAGCCTGAATACAACAAGCCAGTCACAGACCGTGACACTCACAAACGGTGACGTCGCGCAAACTATTACAAATATTGCTCTTTCCGGACCGAACGCCAATGACTTCACAGAAAAATCGACATGTCCCATCAATTCCTCGTTGGCCGTCGGAACCACGTGCACGATTTCGGTATCCTTCACACCTTCTGCATCAGGCATTCGTAAGGCATCAGTCACAATCACGGACACCGCTCCTGGCAGTCCCCAAGTGGTGAATTTAACTGGCAACACTTCCACTGTGACCCTGTCGACTTCAAGCCTTTCATTTGGGTCCCAGGATGTCGGCACTGTGAGCAGTCCTCAAAACGTGACCGTGACGAATAACGGCACTACTCCGCTCACAATTTCAAGCATCACAGCAACCGGAGACTTCTTTGAGGGGGATAACTGCACCAGGGCCCCGCTCCCGCCGGGAGCTAATTGTGTGATTCAAGTGGTGTATTCGCCTGCAGCCGCGATTGCGAGCGTTGGCTCCATTACGATTACCGATAACGGGGCAGGCAGTCCGCAGGCGATTCTGGTTACCGGAACGGGCATTCAGACGCCTCCTTTCCAAATTAGTTCCTTGTCGGCGACTCCTTCCGTTCCGGCGGGACAGACAGCGCAGTACGTCCTCAGCGTCACTTCGCCGGTAGGGTTTAGCCAACCAGTCGGGCTGAGTTGTTCAGCGCCGGCGACAATCACCTGCACGGTTTCGCCTTCCGTCGTCACTCCGACTGCGACGCAGACAGCGGCTTCCCTGCTCACGATCAGAACTGCATTGCGAACGGCCGTACCTCCGAGCACAGGGATCAAGATCGATCCGCTGAATCTCCTGCGGCAGTTTGGCAGGACTTGGCTCATCTTGCTCGCTGTCGCGCTAATGATCCTGACCGTGGCTGGCCTGAGACGGCGTCCCATTTCGGCGGCGTTTGGATTTGCGGTGGTGTTGCTACTCGCGTCCGTGGCCTGCGGCGGAGGTCCATCCGGCGTACCCTCGGGAACGCCCGCCGGCACTTATCAGATCACTGTGACAGGAACATCGGGCGCAGTCACCGTTCCGGCCACTCTGACTTTGAAGGTTAATTAGGCGCTGCAATTTTAGCGTCGCTTGGCGGAAATCGTTCCGGGCGACGCCGGCTGGATACGGCATTTATCTGAAACGCGGTGGAAGAACGAAACCATGCGCGAGGAGACGACGAAATGAAACGAGTCATCTGGATCATCCCGGCAATTCTTCTACTTTCTTTCACAGCACGGGCGCAGGAGACGCCGTCCTGGGAGATCTCTGGCGGCTATTCTTACCTGGAAGCAAATCTAAATGGCTCCCACTTCCATCTGAATGGCGGCAGTGGTTCCGTCACACAGAATGTGAACAGCTGGTTTGGCGGACGAGTCGAATTCAGCGGTGTTCAGGGGAATGAGGCCATTACGGCTTCAGGACAAACGACGGTCTATTCCGTGAATGCGCAGACGATCACGTACGGCCCCGTTTTTTCCTACCGGCGATTTTCCAGGATCACTCCCTACGGCCATGTGCAGATCGGAGCAGTGCACGGCAGCGCGCAGTACCTGGGCATTTCTCAAAGTGCATTCAAATTTGCGGTGGCTCCCGGCGCCGGCTTGGATTTCGCCTTGAATCGCAGCACTGCAATCCGCGTTGACGGCGAGTACCTGTTGACGCGCTTTCTGAGCCTGACTCAGCAAAACGCCAGTGTTTCGGTGGGGATCGTATTTCGATTCGGCAAACGGTAAGCGCGGACCGTCGAGCGGGCGCCAACGATTCACCTCCACGCTGCGTAAGATCTTAGTGCCAGTACTCATGGCACCATGCGGATTTCAGATCTGGCCGAAGGGATTGAACGCTATTGTTCTAGTAACCAAAGTGTCACAGTCCGTGCCGAACTCAGTACCCAAACGGATACTATGGCAGGGTTTTCGGCCGTTTTGACGCTTGATGACTAGGTGGAGCCATCGGAGGAATTGGTATGACACGTGCTCCTTCTTCCGAGTGGCGTAAGGTGGATTTGCGCCCAAGTGGCTATTGCCTCTGAATTTATCGGATGACCGAAGCTAGGAGCATTAGGTGAGCTTCCAGGGCACAGATCAGGCTTATCGACTGTTCCAGTCGCGTGATTCCGCTCGGCGAACCGCACAACCAAACCGATTGCTTGAACCGGCAAAGTCCGCAAAAATTCCAGGGTTTCTGGTGCAGCCTGAATCGGCCATTCAGGCTTGTCTGGCCTCCGTGGCAGCTTTGTGCGCGCGGCCTAAACTGCCTGCCTCAAGAAATCTCAAGCATCTTTACCGGGATGCAAGCTTAACTGGGTTTCGACTCCCTGGCTTCGGCATTCTCAATTCCCTGCTTTTGCATCTGGCGCTGATACTGGGCATAATTTTTGTTCCAATGGCGCTTCCAACAAGAGCGCCCCATTTGAGCGCCGCATTCCTTCCGCCGGAAGTAATTTTTTACCCGGTGCCTGAACATCGCACGCCTAGCCGGCTGCCGCGCATCGCACCGCGGGGGCCAGGAGGGCGCCCCGGCAGCGGTGTTCGCCCTAAAGTTGCGCCTGATCCCGGCAAGAGAGTTTCGAACGGGGATCTTACGGTGATTTCGAAACCGCTGCACCCTGACAATTCGCATCAAACCATCATTCAACCGGCTTCTCCACCTGACCTCCGCATTCCAAATGATTTGCGTTTGCCCAATTTATCTCTGGGGACGTTGGCCGCGCCCAAGAAGCCAACCTTCGACCTGAGTATCAAGAAGCCTACGCAGGAAAACGAGAAGCTTGCGGCGGATATGGCGACTCCGTTGGCTGAAACGAATGCCAACTATTCCCTGGCGACAGATCTTCGGCCCACCAATTCTCAACCAAAGCTGCCTCTTCCCACTGGCGCAATTTCCAGGCCCGTTCGGCGGGACGTTGCAACGGAGGGGGCAGCAGGGTCTGAAGTTCCTGAAGTAGGCGTCGCGGGGGACAACAGGGCCATCCTAGCTATTGGGATTGATCCTTCTGGACCGAACGCCGGGATTGCAGTGCCTCCCGGAAACCGCTGGGGGGATTTTACGATTGCTCCTGGCACGGGAAATTCAGGATCACCTGGCGGCCGGGCGAGTGGACAACCCGGTGGTGGCGGCAGCGGAGGGAACGGACGCGCCGGTGACGAAAGCGTGGGGATTGGGCCTGGACGCGAAGGCGGTGGCGGCGGCAAGGACGGATCGGCGAGTTCGATAAGCATCAAGGGCACGGGAAATGGCGTCGCGGGCGTTGCCATGCTTGATCCGCACGTTGAGGCGAAAATGATCTATCCCGTGGCGATGATCGGGCCGAAAATTCGCAAGAATCAAATGATTATTTCCGCTGGACCCGTTGGTGGGGGAGGATTGGGCGTCTACAGGGCCTTGCCTTGCTCAAAAATCTACACAATTTTCCTGCCCATGAATGACTCTAACTGGACAATGCAGTATTGCCAAAAATCCAGCGCCTCTTCCGAAACCCAGGAGTCTGACCCGCGATCCACAGTCATTCAACTCGAAACTGGGCTGGTCCCCCCGGACCCCGACCTGGAATCCAGGTTCGATTTCAAACGATTAAGCGTGCCGCCGGGCAAGGGCCGCCAATTGATAGTTCTCAAGGGAACATTGCGCGAAGACGGAACCGTCGATGGCCTTGAAGTCTATCAAGGCGTCGTGCCTCAAATGGACGAGGCGGCGCGTCTCGCGTTTAGCCGCTGGAAGTTCAAGCCGGCGATGCGAGCTGGAAAGCCGGTTGCCATTGAGCTTCTCGTGGGGATTCCGCCAAGCAGCGAGTCTCAGTAGCGCACATTTCGTTGCGCTGAGCTCCACGTTTGAGGAAGAACAAGTACTAGGCCCCGTAGTACCGCAAAATTTTCGTCCAAAGTAGCGCAAGTAGTTCCTCTCTAGGTCACAAATCAAAAATGTGTCACATCACAGGACTCGGCCACCTATCACATTTTGGTTACTACAAGATGTTGAGGCCGTTGATCTTGCGTTGATTTTTATCGATATGCATCATTTTTGTGCAGTTTTGGTATCACGTGTGCACATATTCGCACGTCCCCGTGTCAACCCAGGAGGATATCCTTGTTTGATCAGGAGATTCGTGTCTGTTTTGCGACCCCGGATTCGGGATTGGTTCAAGCCCTCACAAGCGTGCTCGGAAGAAATTTCACCACGCGTACATTTAGCGAGTTTCAGCTCAGTAAATTTGGCGAGATGAAGGAATGGTGCGACGTTCTCGTAATCGACCTTCGGGCTACCTACCCTCCTGTATCTCAGGAGGAAGGATTGCGGTTCCTGCAAGAGCTGTTAGGGCTCCCTATTCATCCCCCCGTGGTTGTGCTTCACAATGACGACGGGACGGACCTGAATCTGAAAGTGATGGAACTCGGCGCTTATGACAGCATTACCCATCCGCCCAACATGGTTGAGCTCCGGCTCATTCTGCGGAGAGCCTTCAAGTTTCAGGCCGCCGAAAGAGAAATTCAGCGGTTGCGCACCAGCGTTGCCGGGGCCACAAGACTCCACGACCTGCATGGCACCGCTCCAGCCATGCAGGAATTGTTTGCCCTGGCCCGAAAGATCGGCCCTTGCGACGTAAATGTGTTAATCACCGGAGAAACAGGAACGGGTAAGGAGTTGCTCGCTCGAGCGATTCACCAAAGCAGCCTGCGGGCTTCCCGTCCGTTCGTTGCATTTTCCTGCGCGAACCTGCCGGACACGCTGATCGAGGACGAGCTTTTTGGCCATGAGCGGGGCGCGTTTACGGGCGCGATTGCGATGCGCCGTGGCCGTATTGAGAGCGCGGACCAGGGAAGCTTGTTTCTCGATGAAATCGGCGACTTGGGATTGGGGCTCCAGCCCAAATTGCTTCGCGTCCTTCAGGAGCGCAACTTCGAGAGGCTCGGCGGCAACACGACGGTCAGCGTCAACATCCGCCTGATCTCCGCTACGAATCGAAATCTTCAGCAGATGGTACAGCAGGGTGAATTCCGCGAGGATCTTTTTTACCGGTTGAATGTCGTTCACATGCATATCCCCGCGCTTCGCGAACGTCGTGACGATATCATTCTGCTTGCCCAGTTGTTCCTCGTCGCCGCCGCCCAGCGATTCAACAAGAAAGTGAAACGGTTTTCGCATCAAGCTTTGCTTGCGCTTGAGGAGTATTCATGGCCGGGGAATGTCCGGGAGCTCGAAAATGCCGTGCAACGCGCCGCCGTGCTGTCGGAAGGACAAACCGTGGATGTTTGCCATCTTCCTTTGGACATCCGCAAGAATTCTCATGAGGCGGAAATGTTCACCGGTACCGATGAAGCGGTGAGCGTCAATAGCACGTATGAAGTGGAAATCCGCCAATTCAAGCGCAGGCTCATTCTTCGGGCGCTCAACAAGTATCGATGGAATAAAGTGGAGAGCGCGCGCAGCTTGGGTGTGGCGCGCGGATATCTGCACAGGCTAATCAATCAGCTTGAAATAAGTCAGTACGAAGAAGACAATCTTCTGTCAAATGCGCCGGAAAAATTTCCAGGGCCCCCGAAGTTCTCCTGATGCCGTGTTCCTCGCATTCATGGGAACTCGCTGCGGAGCTTGCGGTCATCGGGAGAACTTCAAGACCACATGAGCTCAGCCTTTGTGGAAAATACTTGTCTCCGTTTTCTGTTGGACACGCAGAATGAAGACGGCGGTTGGGGTTTCCACACTGGGTCCACGAGCCGTGCGGAACCGACGGCTTGGGCGGTTGTGGCCCTGGTCGAATGGGCTTCCACACAGGCCCACAAAGACGCCGCATTTCGGGCATTTCACTTCCTGGATGCCGCTCAATTGCCCGACGGCTCTTGGCCTACCTCTCCCGCATTGCGAGAAGGCTCCTGGGTTACTTCGCTGGCCTGCTTGGCTTTGCTCGGTCAAAACGAATTTTCGGGAAAGGTGAAACGCGGGTTCGGCTGGTTGTGCAAGGATTTGCCGGGTGAGGCCGGCCTTTTGCACCGGATCGTGCGGCTCTTCGTAGCCAGGAAGAAGGTCGGGACTCAGAATGAATCTTATTTTGGCTGGAGCTGGACGATTGGAACTGCCAGTTGGGTCGAGCCTACGTCCTACGCGATTATCTCCATGCGTGCGACTCCGCCGGAGTGGATGTCTGCGACCGCAAAACGCCGGCTTCGCATTGGGGAGGCCATGCTGTTTGACCGCATGTGTCCAGGGGGAGGATGGAACTGTGGAAACCCGATGGTTTACGGCGTCCCGGGAGAACCGCAAGTGAGTTCAAGTGTGTGGGCGCTTCTTGCATTAAGAGAACATCCTCAGCGGCCGGAGGTTCAGAAAAGTCTTGCTTGGCTGCAAGGAGAATTGAATTCGATTCGCAGCCCGGCATCCCTGGCCCTCGCGATAATGGCCATGAACGCATACGGGCGGCCCCACCCGTTGCTGGCCGAGTCATTACAAACAAAATATGAACAGGATGAGATCCTTTGGGATGTACCTGAAGTGGCCTGGGCCGCGCTGGCGCTCAGTAGCACCCAGAACTGGTTGAAGCAGAAATCCAACGGGAAGAGTTGAGTGATGCCGCGCCCCGCCCCTTCACTGATTCCTTCGTTTTCAAGGCCGCAATCCCGGGTCGCCATCAGGAACTCTCTCGCCTACCAGTCCGATCTCGCCGCGGTTCTTCATGAAACGCTTCTCGAATTTGATCTGCCTGTGCGCGGGAAAACAGTCCTGTTAAAACCAAATTTCGTCGGATTCGACCCGCTGGGCATGACCAATACACACCCTGCAGTCGTCCACGCGGCGCGCGAAACTTTTTTGCGTCTTGGAGCTTCCGCCGTTCTCATCGGAGAAGGACCGGCGCTGGAGCGGGACACCCATGCGGTGCTCGAATCCATCCGTTTGCGGGAGTATTTGGGGCCCTTGTCGCAAATTTTCGTTGATTTGAACTTGGATGACGTAGAGCGAGTCAGACTGAAGACGCATGCGTCGCGCTTGAACGAGCTTTATTTGCCCAAAACCGTCCTGGGCGTCGACTTCCTCGTTTCTCTGCCGAAGTTGAAGACCCACCACTGGGCTGGGGTCACACTCTCCCTCAAGAACATGTTTGGAGTTGTGCCCGGAGGTTGTTATGGCTGGCCCAAGAATGCATTGCACTGGGCCGGAATTGACCGCGCGATCCTGGATATTAATGCCGCTGTTCGACCGGATTTTGCGATCGTGGATGGCATTATCGGCATGGAAGGAAATGGCCCGATTCAAGGTCAATCGAAGAATTGCGGCGTCCTGGTTGTAGGTGACGACCCTGTGGCGGTAGATGCCACCTGCACTCGAATCATGGGCTTATTGCCCGAGAAGATCAATTACATCGCCCGGGCAGCGACCCTTCTTGGCCATATTCAGCCAGCGCAGATTCAACAGGTCGGTGAAAGCATTTCCAGCGTCCAGACTCCCTTTGCTGTCCTCGATACTTTTGCCCATTTGAAGGCCAGAGTATGAGGGCCGCTTCATTCGAAAAGGGGCCTCCCTGATCCCCTCCGAAAAGACCGTGTGGAATTAAAACTGCTCGATATTTCAATGCACGACGGGCGCGCAGTGTCATCAATTGGTGACATCTGTACCTTGCCCGGATGCGAAGATCCGGCGTCCATACCCAGAACCCAATTTTGAGGTGACAATGAGTCAATCAGATTCCGCCATGCGACCCGCCGTTGGAGGGGTGAATTTACCTCCGCCCCTGCAATCTGAAACGGCCGTGACGAATCTGCCCTTGGCAGCTCCAAAGGGCAATGGGACATCGATCTGGCTGACTGCGCGCAAGGCGGCTTCCTTCCCCGTCTTGATGGGAATTCTCCTCGCGGGCGTTTCGCTCGTCGGGTCACGCCTGATCAAGCTCGACCCGGACACCTGGTGGCATATCGCCGTTGGCCAACGCATCATGGATACGCATCGGTGGCCAACCTCGGATCTATATTCTTTCACAGCACCGGGGATGCACTGGATCGCCTACGAGTGGCTCGGAGAAGTCACTATGGCGCTTGCCGCGCGCATGGGTGGACTTCTGGGAATTGCATTCCTGCAGATCGCCTTGGTCGCCCTCGTAACCGTTCTGCTTTACTATTACGCGTATGTTCGGTGCGGCAATTGGAAGGCTGCCTGCCTGGCAACCGGACTTGTCCTGCCTGTCGCCAGCGTGATCTTTACCCTGCGCCCGCAGATATTCGGATACATTTTTCTGCTGGTGACCCTGATTTGTCTGGAGCGTTTCCGGCAAGGGCACTCCAGATCCCTTTGGATTCTCCCGCCCTTGTTCCTGATTTGGGTGAACACGCACGGTACCTTTGTGTTTGGCTTGGCGGCCATCGGGGTTTATTTCGCAAGCGGCCTGGTGAGTTTTCAGTTGGGGAATCTGGTCGCGGAACCATGGACCGACCGGCAACGCAAACAGTTGCTGTTTATTTCCCTTCTCTGCGGTCTGGCCGTTCTAATCACTCCCTATGGAGCGGAAACTGCCGCTTACCCGGTGATGATGGCCATGACGCAGCCCTTTAATATTGCGAATATCTCGGAGTGGCAGCCTCTTACATTCGGATTGGCAGTCGGGAAATATTTTTTGACATTGATGCTGGTGATTTTTCTGGCCCACGTTTTCTTCCCCATAAAATACAGGCTGTATGAATTGGCCATCTTTTTGTTCTCGGTCTATGCAGCCTGCGTCCATATCCGGTTCATGCTGATCTTCTTAATGGTTCTCGTTCCGATCGTGGCAGCCTTCCTCACCAGGTGGATGCCGGCTTACGATCAAAGCACGGACAAGTACGCTTTGAATCTGCTGATCATCGCGGTCCTGTTGATTTGGGCGGCGAAATTGCTGCCTGGACGAACCGAGGTCGCAGACTCGCTAGCCAAGGATTATCCGGTTGGCGCAGTCCAATATCTGCGCCAGCACCCTCAGCCGACGGGAATGTTCAATGACTATTCCTATGGTGGATACCTGATTTGGCAGCTTGGTCCGCAGCATAAGGTGTTTATCGACGGTCGCGCGGACTTGTATGAGTACAGCGGTGTCTTTCAGGACTACGCCCATATCTCGAATCTGGAGAGCAATGCGCTTTCCCTGTTGGGCAAATACAATATCGAATCCTGCTTGATCAAGCGAAAGACCGGCCTGGCGACGCTGCTGGCTGCTTCGCCAGACTGGAAGCAAGCTTACGCGGACGATCAGAGCGCGATTTTTGTTCGGTCGCACGCTCCAGCACCTGCCGGCAATTAGGATTTGCGATTCCTGTTCCGCGAGAGAGAACTTGCCCAAGAGGCAGCGCTGCAAAATTTGGTCAACGTGCTGTAGGGCGCTTGGTTGTCGAAGACAGTTTGGAGAGAAGCCGAAATGAGCGACTTCGTGCAGCCACAGCCAGCCTCGATCTCACCGCCGATTGGCGAGGCGATCGAGAGGAACGAGGAAGCTTGCGCGCCTCAGCGGCTTACAGAACGTCCCTTCCCACAGTGGCTGGCAAATCCCTGGGTGGACAAAATCCTGGCCATTCTTGCGGTCCTGCCTTTCGTTTACCCGATCGCGATGCACTTCAGGCACCACCTGAAATTCGGGGAGATCGTATACCTCGCCCAGGTTTTGCTCTTCATAGGCACCATGGTAATTCGCAGGTTGCCGGTACGAATTTCGACCAATCCGTACTACTGGGTCGTGGCTTTCATGGCCTCTTACTGGGGTCTTTTTATTTTGAGCGTCGAGCAACCTGGGAAGCTTCTCGTCGCTTCGTGGATTCTCTTTCCACTCTACCCTCTCGGCGTTTTCATGGACGTCTGGGGACGGCTGAGCCTGGGGAGAAACATCGGCATGTTGCCGGCTCAACGCAAGATCGTGGATCGCGGCGCCTATCGGTGGGTGCGCCATCCGATCTATACCGCGGCTTTTCTTCTCCTCACCGCGGGGGCATTGTCCTCGTACTCTCTACCGAATCTCTTTCTTTACTCGTTGGGGATCTTCTGGTTCGTTGCCAGGACTCATGCCGAAGAGGAGTTCCTGCGAACGGATCCGATGTATTCGGCTTATATGAAGCGTGTTCGCTGGCGTTGGTTCCCCGGCCTGATTTAGAGGCGCGGAAATACCAATCTTCGCGAATCCGGCGCGTGGGTTCATGCGAAGGGGTCAAAAATCGGCGTGAACCAATCAGGAAGCATGGGTCGGAGCGAAATGGAAATGGAAATGGAAGCTAATCTCCAAGCCGGTCAGGCCTCTTCCTTACAGTTAGTAGGGGGGAATACCCCTGAAAACTCAGCCTCTATCCCAGCGGGGGTAGAAGGCGGAGGGGTATTTCATTGGTTGCGCAAAATTGCCTTTACGATCGCGGCATTCACGCTTCTATTGTTGCTTGCGGGAGTCTCCTACCATTTCATCAAAGCAAGCTCTGACGCTCGCCGCTTTCCCCAGGAGGGCAAGTCTGTCGCCGTAGGCAGTTACAGTCTCAATATCAATTGCACTGGGCAAGGAAGCCCCACGGTGGTTTTGGAGGCCGGGCTAGGGGTGCCCGCAATCAGCTGGCGAGGCGTGCAGCCGGGGATTGCCAAGTTCACACGAGTTTGCTCCTATGACCGCGCCGGGTACGATTGGAGCGATCCCGGTCCGATGCCGCGAACGAGCACGCAAAGTGTGAAGGAACTCCACACGCTGCTGCAGAATGCCGGCGAGAAGCCTCCGTACGTGCTCGTGGGGCATTCCTTCGGCGGAACCAACATTCGAATTTACAACCATCTCTATCCTGACCAGGTTGCGGGGATGGTTCTGGCGGATACGGGGCACGAAGATCTGAAATCCCCTGCCAGCTTCCAGAAATTGATCGATGGCGAGCTAAGACAGCGCCAGCACGATAGAAGATGGGCACAACTCCTCTACTTGTCCGGTATCAGCCGCTTCGAAGCCGGGGATGAAATCGACAATCCAGCATTGTCCTATGACCAGCAGGAATGGTGGTACTTCGTAATCCAGCCAAAATTTACTGCCGCCGCGGCAAGCGAGTTAGAGAATGTCAAAGAGGGGAAGGAAGAGCTGAGGGCTGCCGGGGCGCTTGGGGACAAACCGTTGATCGTCCTCATAGCAGAGAATAGCCTGCTCGATTTGCCTCTGAATCCAATAGACAAGGCCAACCTGCACAATTCGTGGGTCGATTTTGAGAAGCGCCTGGCAAGTCTGTCGACCCGGGGGAAGTGGGTCATGGTCCCCGATAGCGGCCACATGATCCCCTTTGAAAACCCCGAGGCAGTTGTAAGCGCGGCGCAGCAAGTATGGGCGGACACAAGGTTACATTAGCTTAAATCCGCTTGGGCGCCGTTACCTTGGTTTGCCTCCACCAGACGAGCTTATTGGGAACTTGCCACTACGCCGTTCGGTCTCTTCAGGATCACTTTCTGTGATGGCTCGAAGGGACCCGTGCTTGACTACAACTAGAGTGAGTTGGGCGCATTAACCACGCCAAAATCACAGGAGCAGCCCCCGGCAACCGGCGGTTTAGGTCGGATTGCCTCTCGGCTACCCATCTGCGTGTTAAGAGCCTGCCGCATGTGCCGGATGTCACCCATATAAGTGCTGGACATCACCCATATGGGTGCCAAGCGTCACCAAATCACTATTTATGGGGTCGGCGAGCGTCATCAAATTGTAACGCTTTCGGGAGCACTAGCGGCACCTGCACCTTAGGGAATTGCCTGTTCGGTTCTATCTTCATCAAAGCAAATAGTTTATCCAATACCGAGGAAACCGGAAGAGTGGCGCACGACCTGCATTAGAGGAAGAGGGCGGTTGCAGTCTGAAGCTGCCGTTCAATTCAAAAATCATGGAGGGAAAGCGATATGCAAAATCTTTTAAAGCGCCTCTGGCAGGACGAAGAGGGCCAAGACCTCGTGGAATACGCGTTGCTTCTTGTCCTCATCGCCTTGGCTGCAGCCGCCACCGTTCAAACACTTGGAACTGCAATCAAGACCGTGTTCTCAAACGCAAGCACGGCGCTCGGCACATACACAACTTAATCGCTGGGTTCGGCGCTCGCGTGTCATTGCCATGCTGAAGGCCGCTGGGGCTGACCTTCAATTCCGGCGGCCGATTCAGTCAAGCTCCCTTACCGTTCCTGCAAGGGGGAAGATTTTCTGTCTGGGACAGTTGGGTTTTCAATAGCGTGGGAGGAAGAGGAGCGGAGTTTATGAAAAACAAATGTAGAGGCGTTCTAATAAAACTGAAGAATTTCTGGAAGAACGCCGACGCCCAGGATCTTGTGGAGTACGCGTTGCTCCTGCTGATGGTCGGTCTGGCCGTGGCTGCTACCGTGAGATCCTTTAGCACATCGATTACGAATGCTTTCACGAAGGCAACCATCGCAATGGTTGAATTGCCTGGAAACGCCACCGGCGTAGTTGCCGCAGGCGCAGCCGGGATTGCTGCTGTGGACAACGCGGCGGCGAATGTCAATGCCGCTGCGGCTGCTGCCGCAGCTCAACTCGCTGCGGCAGCCCAGGCCCAGGCTAATGCTGCGCAAGCTGCGGCAAACGCCGAGGACGCTGCCGCCGAGGCTGCGGTCGGCACCGTTGCCACCGCCGGGCGAGCCGGTCGCCCGGGCATTTCAGCGGCACAAGCTTTAGCAGCTGCAGTGGCAGACGCCGCGGGCAACTCAGCCGCCGACCAAGCCGCTGCGACTGATTTAGCCGCTGCCGCTGCCGATCAAGCTGCTGCCAATGCTGCGCAGGCAACCGCCAATTCCAACGGTGTTGTTGCTGCTGACAATGCTGTCGCTGCGGTAGACGATAGTCTCGCGGCCATTGCCGCTGCCTTTGGCACAACCACCGCGGCCAACGCATTGGCTAATGCTGCAAACCAGGCGACCGCTGATGCGGCGGGCAGAGTTACGGTTGGAACATTTTTCGGATTCTGATTTCGCGTTCCGGTTCACCGCCGTGTCCGGCGAGGTGTGAATAGGGCGTGGTGCTATCTGTGGCGTTCCTCCAGCGGCCCTGGCGAATCGGCGCTGTGGAGCGAGATAGTTCATCGTAGGGGAAACCCCTACCTTGAGACTGGAAGATATTCATGGATGCAGGGACAAAAATCTGGGCCTTGGCGATGCTGGTCGGACTTACGGCTGGTTGGATTGACTACCGCACTCGCCGAATACCCAATTGGCTGACCGTGAGCGGGGCGCTGATGGGCATCGTTATGCAATGGTTTGCAGTTGGCCCGCACGGCGTGGGAATGGCTCTGCAAGGAATGTCTTTGGCATTGCTCTGCCTGCTTCCGATGGTTCTTTTGCGCGCCATGGGAGCGGGCGACTGGAAATTGATGGGCGCCCTGGGAGCGATCCTGGGGCCCGTGATGATGTTGTTCGTCCTGGCAGGCGCCATTTTCGTGTCGGGAATCATGGCCCTGGCGATCATCATTCGAGCCAAGCGAGTGAAGGAAACTTTCCTCAATGTGTTCGTATTGGTCCAAGGCTTCCTTTCCTTCGGCCTGCGAAATTTTCCGGATATTACGCTCGATAATCCGGGGCTGCTGAAACTCCCATTCGGTGTCGCCGCAGCGGTGGCAACGGTTCTGTGTTTCCTGGCGACCCGATGGAAATGGTGATTAGGATTTATAAGGAGATTTGATCTATGGATCGAAAGCGATTGTTTACCGGATTGGCCTTCGCAGCGATTGCTGCCTTCTTGTTGGCCTCTTTTGTCTACCATGAGTTCAAACTAGCGTCCCTGCCCGCGCCGGTGATCGTGATGAAGCAAATCGTAGTCGCCGCCGGCCCGCTGCCGCTCGGGACCCTCCTTAATGCCAAAGAACTAAAGACGATTCCTTGGCCCTCGAACGCGCCAATGGCCAACATGTTCGCGCGCCCGGAAGATTGCACGAACCGGGCCCTGATCACGTCTGTCTCCGAAAATGAGCCAATCCTTGAAAGCAAATTGGCCCCCGTGGCGGCCGGTGGCGGCTTGGCAGCCACCATTCCCGAAGGGATGCGAGCGCTATCGGCGGCTGTGAATGACGTCATAGCCGTTGCAGGATTCGTCACCCCCGGGGCCATGGTGGATGTGCTCGCTACGGGATCGACGAAAGAAAGTGGAAACATTACCAAGACCATTCTCGAAAACGTGCGCGTGCTGGCCGCGAACCAGAGACTCGAGAGCCGCAACGGGAGGCCCGAGAATGTTACGGTCATCACCTTGCTGGTAACGCCCGCGGATGCCGCAAAACTGACGATGGCCAGCAATTCGGGAAAGATTCAACTGGCCCTCCGAAACACCATCGACAGTCAGAGTGTGAATCCACCTCCGGTGCTGCAAGCTTCTATCTACGGACTGGAGGGGGCCCCGACGCCAGAAAGACATATTGTCCCTGCCGCTCCTCACAAACCTAGCGCTCCGCCGCCACCGTATGTGGTCGATGTCATCGCCGGCGGCAAGCGGGAAAACAAGACCTTTCCGAGTCTGGATAAATCCACGGGAGAATCAAATGGCCAAACAGAACAAAGCCACTAAGACAACCGGTCGCCTGACGTTTGGCCGCGGGCTCGCTTCGCTAGCTGCGTTCCTGTTGCTTGTCGCAGCCGGCGCTTGGGCGCAGGGAAAGAATGTTGCGTCCCTCGGAGCGGTCAACCAAGGTACGCAGGTTCCGCAGACTGGTGCGGCTGCGGTTGCGACCCCGGAAGGAACCGGATCCCACACCTTACATTTGCTCGTCGGGCGTTCCCTGGTGATCACTTCTCCCACTCCGATCAAACGCGTATCGGTCGCCGATCCCAATATTGCCGAAGCTGTTGTCGTGAGTCCCTATCAGCTTCTTCTGAATGGAAAAGCGCCCGGGGGAGTGTCCCTTCTGGTTTGGGACGAATCGGATCAGAGTCAAACTTTTGAAGTGTCCGTGGACATCGATGTTCTTAGCTTGAGTGAGAAAATTCACGAAGTCTTCCCCGCCGAGGCGGTTCAGCTGGAAACCTCCAAGGACGTCGTGATGCTTTCGGGAAAGATCTCCTCGGTGCTTGTGGCGGCGCAGATTCTCGATATCGTCAAGGGCTCAACACCCAAGGTGATCACCCTGATGACATTTCCCCCGACGCCAGTGAAGCAGATTCTCCTCGAGGTCAAATTCGCGGAGGTTGACCGGATAGCCGTCAGCCAACTCGGAGTGAACATCCTGAGGACGTTCGGCAGCAACATGCCCTTTTCCACAAGCACGCAGCAGTTTTCTCCGCCAGGCTATCAAAATGCCACGCCGGCAATAACTTCAGCCAACGGCGTGACCACGGGCGCAACCCCGCCCCAATTTACGATCAGCAATCTGATGAATATCGCTATCTTCCGGCCCGATATCAATATGGCGATGATGATCGAGGCGCTGCAAGCCAACAACGTGCTTCAAATTCTGGCCGAGCCCAATCTGCTCACCGAATCGGGAAAACAAGCAAGCTTTTTGGCGGGCGGCGAATTTCCTGTTCCAGTCGTGCAGGGCGCGGTCGCCGGCGGGGTCGCTCCAGTCACCATTCAGTTCAAGGAATTCGGCGTCCGGTTGAACTTCACTCCGACCGTTACGGCTGATGGGATGATTCACCTCAACGTGAAACCGGAAGTCAGCTCGCTGGATTATACGAATGCGATTACGATCTCGGGAACCACGGTTCCAGCGCTTTCTACCCGCCGGGCGGAATCGGATATGGAGCTGAAAGATGGGCAGAGTTTTGCGATTGCCGGCCTGATTGATAATCAAGTGACCGAGCAAATGAACAAGATTCCCGGAATCAGCGCGATCCCAGTTTTGGGAAAACTCTTCCAAAGCCGTTCGCTTTCCAAGTCGAAAGACGAATTGCTGATCGTCGTTACGCCTCGGATCGTGCAACCGCTGAATCCCGAGAACTATCCCGCAGGACCTGTGTTTCCAAGGTCTTTCCTTGGGCCAGCGACGCCCGCACCCCCGGAGCACGAGGCAGCTCCAAAGTCTAAATAGGGTGCCCACTGTTTGATGGAGACCTTCGGCCTATGCTAACTGCAGCTATCGCGAGTAGTGACGCTACAACTTCCGCCCAATTGTTGGCGAGCTTGCAGCAGGTCGGACTGGCGTCCTCGATTCAACTGTGGACGGTCCGTCCGGACAAACCACTCGAAGTTACTGGAATCATTCCTGATGTTGTTCTCCTGGACTTGGGCCGTGACCCCGCGCCATTTCTGGCACTTGCTGCGCAGATCCGCAAGCTGCAACCGGCGGTTCACCTGATCGCGTGCTCGTCGACCTATCCACCCAGCCAATACCTTTTGATGGATGCCATGCGCAGCGGCGTACAAGAATTCGTCGCCAAGCCCGTTCTGCCGGAAGCATTGCATGAAATTTTGAATCGCCTCAATGAAAGCCACCCACAGAAACGCGCGTCTGAAAAACTGATCGTCCTGATGGGATCGAAGGGAGGCGTCGGAACGACGACGGTGGCCGTAAATCTGGGCGCCCAACTCTGCACCTTTGCCAAAAAGTCCACCGTGCTGCTCGATTTCGCGCGCCCATTGGGAAACGCGCACCTTCTTCTGGACTTGCACCCGCGTTTCGGTGTGCGCGACGCCGTAGAGAACCTGGAACGGCTGGACAGCCATTTCTTCGCCGGCCTTCTCACTCATCACAAAACGAATCTGGAATTGCTGGGAGGCTCCCTGCATCCGGAAGAGTGGCAGACCATTCCGGTTGCTCCGCTCGAACGGGTTGTGAACGTCGCTCAGGCCGAATTCGATTCGGTTTTAATGGACTTGGGCACCCAGTTTTCCTCCGATTGGAGTCCTATTTTGCAGTCGGCGCGAATGATTCTCCTGGTGACGGAGACCAACGTGCCCGCCTTGTGGAACCTCGATCGTCGAATGCAGGCGCTGGTCGGAATTGGCGTGAATCCAGAGCGCATCCGCGTCATCGTCAACCGGTGGCACAAGGGAGATGAGGAAACTCTGAAGGCGATTCAGGATGAAAATAAATATTCTGTTCTGACGCACTTGCCGAACGATTTTCGGAAGGCAAACATATCCTTCAATATGGGGGTGCCGCTGATGGAGAATCACGACAACCTCCTGACGAATCGTTATCGCCAACTGGCCTCGCTGCTTACGGGGATCAAGGTGCAATCCGAATACAAGCGCGGCACATTGAGCACATTTTTTTCAACGAAGAGGTAACCGAGCATGCCACCGATTCCAACTACGCCAGCGCGAACCGATTACAATGCACTGAAAGCGGCCATTCACCGCCGTCTCATCCAGAAATTGGATTTGGACCGGCTCAATCAGCTCAAGCG
>Ga0209415_10002240_pt1 | contig 36392 bp, 29 predicted proteins | sample PeaSoiSIISIP2007_FD_187696 | JGI IMG/M metagenome (GOLD analysis project Ga0209415, IMG submission 187696) | Peat soil microbial communities from Weissenstadt, Germany - SII-SIP-2007 (SPAdes) (version 2) | ecosystem: Environmental > Terrestrial > Soil > Wetlands > Peat | place: Germany... | reverse complement strand
ATGGAGCGCCACGGCTACAAGGGGGCCTTCGAGATGGCCGCCACCGTCGACTACCTCTTCGGCTACGACGCCACCGCCGGGGTGCTCGAGGACTGGATGTACGAGCGGGTGACCGAGGCCTACGTCGGGGACGGGGCGCGCCGGAAGTTCTTCGCCGAGTCGAACCCGTGGGCACTACGGGCCATCGCCGAGCGTCTGCTCGAGGCGGTCGAGCGCGGGCTGTGGCAGCCGAGTCCCGAGTCGCTCTCGACACTGCGCGCCGCGATCTTGGAGGGCGAGGGAATGGAGGAGGAGCGGTGACCGGACCGCCGGTGGGCCCGATGCCCGTGTACCCGATGTCGGCACTGGTGGGGCTCGACGATCTGGTGACCGCACTCGTGCTGGCGGCGATCGACCCGGCGTTGGGCGGGGTGCTCGTCCGGGGCGACAAGGGGTCGGCCAAGACGACCGCCGCGCGCGCCCTCGCCTCGCTCCTGCCCGAGGGTGCGCCGTTCGTCGAGGTGCCGCTCGGGGCAAGCGAGGACCGGGTGGTCGGCTCGGTCGACGTGGCCGCGATCCTCGCCGAGGGCGAGCACCGCTTCGCGCCCGGTCTCCTCGCCGCCGCCCACGGCGGGGTCCTCTACGTCGACGAGGTGAACCTTCTCGCCGACCACCTGGTCGACGTGCTCCTCGACGCGGCGGCGACCGGGGTCAACCGGGTCGAGCGTGAGGGGGTGTCGCACACCCATCCCAGCCGGTTCGTGCTGGTGGGGTCCATGAACCCCGAGGAGGGCGAGCTGCGGCCCCAGCTGCTCGACCGTTTCGGCTTGTCCGTGCGGGTCCGCACGCCGGTCGACCCCGACGCCCGGGCCGAGGCGGTCCGACGCCGGCTGGCCTTCGACGCCGCCCCGGCCGCCTTCGTGGCGTCCTGGCGCGACGCCGAGGAGGGCCTCGCCGCCCGCGTGCGCGCGGCGCGGCCGGTTCCGCTCGCCACCGGCCTCGAGCGCGCGGTTGCCGAGCTGTGCGTCGCCGCCGGCGCGGAGGGGCTGCGGGCCGACCTGGTCATCTGCCGGGCCGCCGCCGCCCTCGGTGGCTGGCGCGGTCTCGAGCGGGCCGGGCCCGATGAGGTGATGACGGTCGCGCCGCTCGCGCTCGGCCACCGCCGCCGCACGCCCTTTGGACCGACACCGATGGACGGCGACGAGCTCGAGCGGATGGTCGCCAACGCGATGGGCGGGGTCCCGTCATCCCCGCCGGTCGACCGGCCGGGCGGTCGGCCGGACGCGGGCGAGGACGCGGGACCCGATTCGGCCACGTCCGAGGGCCCCGGGACAGGGGCCGGGTCGCCGGGCCCGGCTCCGCCCGAGCCACGGCAATCCGAGCCGCCTTCTTCCGATCCGCCCCGGGTCGACGGGCTGCTCGAGCCGCGGCGCACCGGGGCGACCGGGCGAGGGCGCCGTCGCGCCCCCGCCGTGTCGACCGAAGGACGCGGCCGACGGGTCGGGACCGAGGGATGGAGCGCCGGACAGCCCGGCGCGCTGGCGCCGGGCGCGACGGTGCTTGCCGCCGCCGTCCGCACGTCCGGGGCCCGCCCGCTCGCGGTCGGGACGCAGGACCTGCGGATCGGCCGGCATGAGGAGCGCGGCGAGCGGGTGGTGGTGCTGGCCGTGGACGCCTCGGGGTCGATGGGGGCGGCCGGACGGGTCGCGGCCGCTCGGGCGGCGGTGGTCACGCTGGTGGCCGACGCCTACCAGCGCCGTGACCGCGTCGCGGTGATCGCCTACCGCGACCGCGAGGCCCGGGTCGTCCTCCGGCCCACGTCGAGCACTGAGGTGGCGATGGCCCGGCTGGCCGAGCTGGAGACCGGAGGCCGGACCCCGCTCGCCGCCGGGGTCGATGCAGCAAGGGTGCTCGCGGCCGAGGAGCGGCGCCGGGGCGCCAGCCCGCTCGTGGTCGTCGTGACCGACGGCCGGGCGACGTGGGCCGAGGACTGCGACCCGGTGGAGGCGGCGCTCACCGCAGGCCGGGCCTGCCGAGCCCTCGGCCTGGACGCCCTGGTGGTCGACTGCGAGTCGGCCCGGCGGCCGCTCGGGGTGGCCAGCGCCCTCGCCGAGGCGATGGGGGCGCGCTGTGTCGCGCTCGGCCCGCTCGGCGACGGGAACGCCGGGCTCCTGGCCGACACGATCACCGCATCGATGCGGGACGGCCCCAGCCCTCGGTAAGCCCGCGGCATCGGGGCCCAAGCCCAGGCGGCGGTTGCGGCTGGCCACGCGGGGGTGGACCCGGTCGCCCGCCGCTGGCGCCACACGGGTCGGCGAGCCGCAAGGCCAGCCCCACCATCAGGTCGTCCGCGGTCCTGGGCATCCTCGCCACGGGTCCCCTGGAGGTCCCCGTGGCGCCTGGCCGCCCGAGTCGGGTCCTCGCTCTCCCGCCCCGGCACTTCCTCCAGGACCATGGTGCGAGGTGGCCGCCGTGCCCATCGCTGCCCGCCTGGATCTTGGACGGCCTCGGGCTGACGCCCCGCCCTGGGTCGAGCGTTCTCCCTGTTCAGAAGGGTGAGTCGGGGATGGCAGGGCTCGGGCGATGACCGGCTGGTCCCGAGCCCTCCTGGTGGGACGCGAGGTGGACGGCCAAGGGATGTGCGGGTGAGACAACTGCAGGGTGACCACAGCCCTCGCCCGTACCGGCCCTCGGCCGGTGGCCGGCGGGCGACCACGAGTGGCCATCGTGCACGACTACCTCACCCAGATGGGAGGGGCCGAGCGAGTGGTCCTGGCCATGTTGAGGGCCTTCCCGGACGCTCCCCTGTACACGTCGGTCTATCGCCCGGCGCGGACCTATCCCGAGATCCAGCGGGCCGATGTGCGCACGATCGGCTGGCTCGACTCGATCGACCTCCTCCAGCGGTGCCATTGGCTCGGCTTCCCTGCCTATGGGCCGGCCTTCCGCCACCTCGACGTCGACGCTGACGTCGTGTTGTGCAGTTCGAGCGGGTGGGCCCATCACGTCACGACGACCGGTCGCAAGGTGGTCTACTGCCACACCCCGAGCCGATGGCTGCACCGCTCCAAGACGCTGTTCCCGCCGGCCGGCGCGACCAATCGGAGGGTGGTCAAGCTGCTGCGGCCGCTCGCCTCCCCGTTCGCCCGACGCGACGTTTCGCTGGCCCGGACGGCGGACCTCTATCTGGCCAACTCCACGGTGGTGCGCGACCGAATCACCCAGTTCTACGGCCTGCCGGCCATGATCGTGCCGCCGCCCCCGGGACTCTTTGGCTCCGGTCCGTCGGTCCCCGTCGACCTGCCGCCCGGTTTCGTGCTGGCCGTGAGTCGCCTCGTCTCGTACAAGAACGTGGACGCGATCGTGGGTGCCGCGGCGGCCTCGGGGCGGCGCGTGGTGGTCGTCGGAGAGGGCCCTGACCGTCGTCGGCTGGAACGCCAGGGGGCCGGAGAGGCGGTCTTCCTCGGGAACGTGAGCGACGGGCAGCTCCTGTGGCTCTACCAGAACGCGAGTTGTCTTGTCACCGCCTCCTACGAGGACTTCGGCCTGGTACCGCTCGAGGCAAACGCGTTCGGTCTGCCGGTGTTGGCGCTGCGCTGGGGTGGTTTCCTCGACACGATCGTCGAAGGCGAGACCGGCCTGTTCTTCGACGAACCGACGCCCGGAGCGATCGCACGCGGGCTCGAGGAAATGGAGCGGCGCCATTGGGACACCGGTCGCATCCGAGCACACGCTGAACGGTTCTCCGAGGAGACCTTCGTCGCCCGGCTCCGGGCGATTGTCGACTCGCTCAGCCCGGCCGAGGAACCCTCGGTTGGGTTGGAGGTCGATCGCCGCGTCGAGATGTGGGCTCGGCAATGAGCACGTTGTTCGTGGCGGGCACCGGCGGTCACCTCGAGGAGCTGTGGCTTCTGCGACCCCGCCTCGTGGAGGACTCCGAGGCGGTCGCCTGGGTGGTCGTGGACACCCCCCAGAGCCGGTCGCTCCTGGCCGGCGAGGACCAGGTCTTCATCCCCCGGTCGCGACCCCGTGACCCCCGAATGACCCTGGCCATCTTGGCCCGGGCCTTGGGCATCCTCCGGCGCCGTCGTCCGAACCAGGTCGTCACCGCGGGCTCCCTCCCGGCGGTCCCCTTCATCGTGACCGCGCGGGCCATGGGAATTCCCTGTCACTTCATCGAGAGCGCGGCGCGGGTGCATGCTCCGTCGTTGTCGGCACGGATCGTGCAGGCGGTGCCCGGTGTCCACCGCTATTGCCAGTACGACTGGGGTCGGCACAACTGGTCCTACCGCGGCTCGGTGTTCGACGGATTCGCCCCGTCGATGCTGCCCGGCGGCGAGGTGCGCCGGATCGTGGTCACCGTCGGCTTGAACGGCTACGGCTTCGGCCGGTTGCTCGACGCCGTGAAGCGGGTCGCCCCGGAGGGGGCCGAGATCGTGTGGCAGACCGGGTCGACCGACGTCTCCCACCACGACATCGCGGCAGTCTCGACGATGCCGACCGAGGACCTCTTTCAGGCCATGAAGCGCGCCGACGTCGTGGTCGCCCATGCCGGGGCCGGCTCGGCGATCATGGCAATGCAGGCCGGAAAATGCCCGATCCTGGTTCCGCGCGAGCGCGCCCACCACGAGCACATCGACGATCACCAGCACGAGATCGCCGCGACGCTCGCCCGGGCCGGGCTCGCCCTGACCTGCGACCCGCCCGGACTCGACGGTGACCTGCTGGCCGAGGCGGCCCGCCGCCGGGTCGTAAAGAACGAGCACGCGACGCCGTTCGAGCTGAGCACCAACTGACATGGTCGGCGTCCTCGACCCGCGGGCGCGCGTCGCATCGAAGCAGCGCGACCTGGTCTTCGTCGCGTGGGGCGCGGTGGCCGGACGATCCGAGGAGATCGCCGCGGCGCTCGGCGGGGAGGCCCGGTGCTTCTTCCCCCAGGGGACACGGGTGCGGCCGCCGGTCGTGCTCCGATGGGTCCTGTCGGCGGTCGGCACCGCCTGGTACCTGCTGACCCGGCGGCCCCGAGCCGTCATCGTGACCAACCCTCCGATCTTCGCCCCGCTCGTCGTCCTTGCCTGCGCCCGTCTGATCGGCGCCCGCGTCCTGATGGACAGCCACCCGGGCGGGTTCGGCGTCCAGGGCGACCGGGTCGCCGGGCGGGTCCAGCCGATCCACCGGTGGCTGATGCCACGGGTCGACCTCGTGCTCGTCACCGAGGAGGGCTGGTCCGAGACCGTCGAGGCGCGGGGAGGACGGGCCGCGATCGTGCACGAGGCCCCCGCCGGCTGGGTGCTGACCCCGCCGTCGCGCCACGAGCGCCTCCGTGTCCTCGTCATCGGCCGCTTCGGGGGCGACGAGCCGGTGGCACAGGTCCTGGAGGCCGCCGGCGCGCTCCCGGACTGCGACTTCGCGCTCACCGGGGACCCGTCGCAGCTGCGCGACGGCCTCCGCGACGCCGCGCCGGGCAACGTCGAGTTCGTGGGGTTCCTGGGACCCGACGCCTACCGGGCGGCCGTCGTCGACTGCGATGCCGTGCTCACCCTCACCACCGAGCCCAGCTCGGTCATGCGGGCCGCCTACGAGGCGGTCTATGCCGGTCGCCCGGTGGTGGTCAGCGACTGGCCGGCCGGCCGCGAGCTCTTCCCCTTCGGGATCCACACGGCCAACGAGGGGCCGGCGATCGCCAGGGCGATCGCCACCCTCGACGCCGACTACGACACCTACGCCGCCGGGGTCGCCGATGCGCGCCGGCTCCAGCAAGAGCGCTGGGACCGCCAGCTGGCCGTCCTGGTCACCGCCGTCGGCGGCTGACCGCTGCGGGGCTCGCTACGCCCCGAGGGCGTGGGCGCCGCCGTCGACGTGGAGCAGCTCGCCGGTCGTCATCGGGAACCAGTCCGAGAAGAGGGCGACGCAGGCCTTGGCGACCGCGGTCGTGTCGGTGACGTCCCAGCCGAGCGGGGCCCTCGTCTTCCAGGTGTCCTCGAACGCGCCGAACCCCGGGATCGACTTCGCCGCCATCGTGCGGATCGGCCCCGCCGCCACCAGGTTGACCCGGATGCCCTTCGGGCCGAGATCGCGGGCCAGGTAGCGGGCCAGCGACTCGAGCGCGGCCTTGGCCACGCCCATCCAGTCGTAGACCGGCCACGCCACGGTCGCGTCGAAGTCGAGCCCGACGACCGAGGCACCGCCCGCCCGCCCGGCCGCCTCGAGGAGCGGTCCGAAGTGCTCGACCAGCGCCTTCAGCGAGTATGCCGAGATGTGGAGTGCGGTGGCGACCTCGTCCCATCCCGCGCCGAACATGCCCTGGCCGAGCGCCTCGGGAGGCGCGTAGGCGATCGCGTGCAGGATCCCGTCCAGGCGGTCCCAGCGCGCCGCCAGCCGGGTCGCGGCCGCGGCGAGCTGGTCGGGCACGGTCACGTCGATCTCGAGCACCTCGGGGGGGCCGGGCAGCTTGCGGGCGACCCGCTCGGTGATGCGCAACGCCCGTCCGGCCCCGGACAGCACGATCTCGGCCCCTTCGGCGATCGCGAGGCGGGCGACGCCGAACGCGAGCGACTCCTCCGTGAGCACGCCGGTGACGAGGATCCGCTTGCCGTCGAGCACTCCCACGGCGACCACGCTACCCGGGTGCATCCCGCGGTCCCGGGGGATCGACCGTGCCGACCTCGGGACCGGGCCGTCGAGGCGCGCTGTGGAAAGGTATGCGCATGCACGTCGGGATCCTCGGGGGCACCGGGCCCGCCGGCCGGGGCCTCGGCTGCCGGATGGCGGCGTCGGGGATCGAGGTGACGCTGGGCTCGCGCGAGAAGCCCCGGGCCGAGGCGATCGCGGCGGAGATCGTGGGCGCCTGGCCCGACCGCGCGCTCCCGATCGTCGGCGACGCGAACGAGGGGGCGGCGGCGGCCGAGGTGGTGATCGTGGGCACGCCGTGGGAGGGCGCCCTCGGCACGGTCCAGCCGCTCCGGAGCCGGCTCGAAGGCAAGGTCGTGATCAGCATGGTCTCGGCGCTCCTCCGGGTGGGCCAGACGATCCAGGCCGTCCACCTGGGGCGCGGCTCGTTTGCCGGGACCCTGCAGGCCGCGTTGCCCGGGGCCCGCATCGCCGGGGCGTTCCACCACCTGCCGGCCGAGGACCTCGCCAACCTGGACGAGGGACTGATGGCCGACGTGCTCGTCTGCTCTGACGACCCCGACGCCAAAGAGGTCACGATGTCGCTCGTGGACTCGATCGAGGGTTTGCGGCCGCTCGACGCCGGCCGGCTCACCCACGCCCAGGCGATCGAGGCGTTCACCGCGGTGTGCATCGCCATCAACATCCGCTACAAGGCGCGGACCTACGTGCGGATGGGCGGGATCTGACGGCCATGCGCCTGTTCGACACGGCTCGGGGTGAGGTCGTGGAGTTCACTCCCGGCGAGATCGTCACGATGTACAGCTGCGGGATCACCCCGTACGACTCGGCGCACATCGGGCACGCAGCGGTCTACCTCACCTTCGACATGCTGCAACGGCGCCTCCGCGATCTCGGGCACGTGACCCGCTGCGTGCGCAACGTGACCGACGTCGACGACGACATCCTGCGAAAGGCGCGCGAGCTCGGTGTCTACTACCTCGACCTCGCGGCCGAGGAGATGGCGCGCTTCGACTCGGACATGTCGGCCCTCGGCCTCCTGCCCGTCTACTCGGAGCCCCGGGCCACCTCGGCGATCGCCGAGATCCTGCTCTTGATCGGGGCCCTCCTCGAGTCGAACCACGCCTATCGGTCGGGGGGCGCGGTGTACTTCGACGTCGCCACCTTCCCCGCCTTTGGCCGGCTGAGCGGCTTCAACCGGGACGAGATGCTGCGGCTGGCCGGCGAGCACGGGGGGAACCCCGGCGACCCCAACAAGCGGGACCCGCTCGACTTCGTGCTCTGGCAGCCCTCCCTCCCCGACGAGCCGGCCTGGGAGTCGCGCTGGGGGCCCGGCCGACCGGGGTGGCACATCGAGTGCTCGGCGCTGGCCCGGCGCGAGCTGGGTGACTCGATCGACCTCCATGGCGGAGGACGCGACCTCGTCTTCCCGCACCACGAGTGCGAGGTCGCCCAGTGCGAGTCGGTCACCCATACCCGCTTCGTCCGGCACTGGCTCCACGTGGGGTTGGTCGGACTGGGCGGCACCAAGATGTCGAAGTCGCTCGGGAACCTGGTCTTCGTCTCGGACCTCTTGAAGGACCATGAGCCGATGGCGGTGCGTCTCGCCCTGCTCGACCACCACTACCGGTTCGACTGGGAATGGGAGGGGCGCGACCTCGCGGGAGCCGAGGCGCGCCTCGTGCGCTGGCGGGCGGCACCGACCGGCGACACCGACGAGGCCCTGGCGGCGGTCCGACGATGTCTCGACGACGACCTCGACACCCCCGCGGCGCTGGCGGCGCTCGACGGTCTGGCCTCGGCCGGTCGCCCGGTCGCGTCGGGCGCCGCGCTCCTCGGGGTCGACCTGTAGAGCGCGCTGATCGGCGCGTCGGTTTCCCGGGGTCCTCCGGGCGGCCGGTAACCTTCACCAGGCGCGACGGCCGGCCGGACCCCCTCGAGCCGGCGAGTGCCCCGGTCAGACAAGGTCCTCGGATGCCAGCCAACGTGACAGTTCGACTCCCCGACGGCTCGACCAAGGAGCTCGTCGCGGGGACTACCGCGGGCCAGTTGGCCGAGTCCATCGGAGCGCGGCTCGCCCGCGACGCGGTGGCCGCCGTCCTCGACGGCACCGAGGTGGACCTGTCGACCGAGCTCGCTGACGGCTCGCAGGTCAGCCTGCTCACCGGCGACACCCCGGCGGGGCGCGAGGTCCTCCGCCACTCGACCGCGCACGTGATGGCCCAGGCGGTGCTCCGGCTGTGGCCAGGAGCCCACTACGCCATCGGACCCGCCATCGAGGACGGCTTCTACTACGACTTCGAGCTGCCCGGTGGTGCCCACTTCAGCGACGACGACCTGGCCCGGATCGACGCGACGATGCGCGAGATCATCGCCGAGGACCAGCCGTTCACCCGGGCCGAGCATCCCGTCGACGAGGCGCTCGGGTTGTTCGCCGACCAACCCTTCAAGCGCGAGATCATCGAGGCGGTCCGTGACGGCGCCGACGAGCACGACGCGCCCGCCCAGAGCACCGGTGCACATCCGGCGATCTCGACCTATGCGAACGGCAACGGCTTCGTCGACCTGTGCCGCGGCCCGCACGTCCCGGCGACCGGCCGCCTCGGACACTTCAAGCTGACCCGGGTGGCCGGCGCGTACTGGCGCGGCGACGAGAAGCGCCCGCAGCTCCAGCGCATCTACGGCACCGCCTGGGAGTCGAAGAAGGCGCTGGCCGAGTACCTCCACCGGATCGAGGAGGCCGAGCGGCGCGACCACCGCAAGCTCGGCGCCGAGCTCGATCTGTTCTCCTTCCCCGACGAGATCGGCTCGGGCCTGCCGGTCTTCCACCCGAAGGGCGGGACGATCCGTCGGCTCATGGAGGACTACTCGCGCGAGCGCCACGTGGCCGGCGGCTACCAGTTCGTGAACACCCCGCACATCACCAAGGAGGAGCTGTTCGCGACCTCGGGGCACCTCGTGTCGTTCGCGGACGGCATGTACCCGCCGATGGCGCTCGACGGCGGGCAGCTCTACTACCTGAAGCCGATGAACTGCCCGTTCCACGTGCTCATCTACAAGGCCCGGCAGCGCTCCTACCGCGAGCTGCCCATGCGCCTCTTCGAGTTCGGCACCGTCTACCGCTACGAGCTGTCCGGCGTCGTGCACGGGCTCCTCCGGGTGCGGGGCATGACCATGGACGACAGCCACATCTTCTGCACCGAGGACCAGGTGCCCGGCGAGGTCGAGTCGCTGCTCGGCTTCGTGCTGGGGCTGCTGCGCGACTTCGGTCTCGACGACTTCTACCTCGAGCTCTCGACCCGGCCCGACGACAAGGCGATCGGGGCGGACGACGAATGGGCGCGGGCGACCGCCATCCTCCAAGAGGTGGCCGCCGGGGCGGGCCTCGAGCTCGTGGCCGACGAGGGGGGCGGCGCCTTCTACGGCCCGAAGATCTCGGTCCAGGCCCGCGACGCCATCGGGCGCAGCCACCAGGTGTCGACCATCCAGCTCGACATGCAGCTCCCACAGCGCTTCGGCCTCGAGTACGTGGGGGCCGACAACGCCCGGCACCGGCCGGTCATGATCCACCGCGCCCTGTTCGGCTCGGTCGAGCGGTTCCTCGGGATCCTCCTCGAGCACTACGCCGGCAACCTCCCCACCTGGCTCATGCCCGAGCAGGTGCGGGTCCTGCCGGTGAAGGCCGACGTGCAGCCGTACGCGGAGTCGGTGGCGGCCCGGCTGTCGGCGGCCGGGCTGCGGGTCAGTATCGACGGGGCCGACTCGGGCGTCGGGGCCCGGGTGGCGCGGGCCAAGGCCCAGAAGATCCCCTACGTGCTCGTGGTCGGGGACCAGGACGTGGCCGCCGGCACCGTCGGGGTCAACCGACGAGGGGGTTCGCGCGCCGAGCGGGCCGTGCCCCTCGGGGCCTTCGTCGACGAGGTGGCCGCCGAGGTCGCGGCGCGGGGGATCGGGCCCCAGCCGGCGGAGGCGTCCGCCGGGTCGTGAGCGCCCTCGAGCAGCTGTGGGCCGGCTGGCGCAACGAGTACGTGGTCCAGGCGACCGACGCCGAGCGCCACGGCGACGAGCAGGGCTGCGTGTTCTGCCGGATCGCGATGAGCGGTCCGCCCCGGCCCGACAACGGTGTCGTCCACATGGGGGCTCGGTGCTTCGTCGTGCTGAACGCCTACCCGTACGCGAGCGGCCACCTGCTGGTCCTGCCCATCCGCCACGTCGAGGACATGGCCGGGCTCACCGACGGGGAGGCCGACGAGCTCTGGGCCGCCACCCGCACCGCCATGGTCGCGCTCCAGTCGGCCTATACGCCCCAGGGGATCAACCTCGGCGCCAACCTCGGCCGGGCGGCCGGGGCCGGCATCCCCCGGCACCTGCACCTCCACATCGTCCCGCGTTGGGCCGGTGACACCAACTTCATGACCGCGGTGGCCGGGGTGCGCGTCCTCCCCGAGTCCTTGAGCGTGGCCTGGGAGAAGCTCCACGCCGCCTGGCCGACCTGAGGCGGCCGGTGGTCAGGGCTTCACGTCGTAGTGGTCGTGGGAGACCCGGAACCGCCCGCGCCCACCCGTGATGGCCCGGAGGTCGACGGCGTAGCGGGACAACTCGGCGGTCGGGACGAGCGCGGTAATGGTCTGGAGCCCGTCGGCCGACTCGGTGCCCTGCACCCGGGCTCGCTTGGAGTGCAGGTCGCCGAGGACGTCGCCCTGCACCTCGGTGGGGATGGTCACCGCGACGAGGCTGATCGGCTCGAGGACGACCGGGCCGGCCTTCTCGAGAGCGGTGCGGAACGCCAGGGCTCCGGCCATCTTGAAGCTCATCTCGGAGGAGTCGACCGAGTGGTACTTGCCGTCGTCACAGGTCACCGCCACGTCGACGACCGGGAAGCCGAACTGGCCGCCCTGATCCATCGCCTCGAGCACGCCCTTCTCCACCGCCGGGATGTATTGGCGCGGGATCGCGCCCCCCACCACCTCGTCGCGGAACTGGAACCCCTCGCCCCGGCCGAGCGGCTCGATCCGGAGGTGGACGACCCCGAACTGGCCGTGGCCGCCGGTCTGCTTCTTGTAGCGGCCCTCGGCGTCGGCCGGCTGGGTGACGGTCTCGCGGTAGGGGACGACCACCTCCTCGCGCTCCACGTGCACGCTGAACTTGCGGGTGAGCCGCTCGAGGGTGATCGAGAGATGGACCTCGCCGGCCGTGCCGAGGACGGTCTGGTGGGTCTCGTCGACCCGGGTCACCGAGATCGAGGGGTCCTCCTCGGCCAGCCGCTGGAGCGACGTCATGAGCTTGTCCTCGTCGGCCCGCGAGCTCGGCTTGACCGCGGCGAGCAGCGCCGGCGGGTCGGGCTGGGGGAGCGCGAAGGTGACCGGCGAACCCTTCGGCGCCAGCGTGTCGCCGGTCTTCGTCCCGGCGAGCCGGGGCACGGCGACGAAGTCACCGGCGACCGCCTCGCTGACCTGGGTCGTCGTGTGCCCGCGCAGCACCTCGAGCACATGCAGCCGCTCCTCTGAGCGCGTCCTCGTGTTGATGAGGACGACGTCGGGGCGGATCGTCCCCGAGATCACCTTGCACAAAGAAACGCGCCCGGCGTGCTGGTCCGAGAGCGTCTTGCACACCGCGAGCAAAGGTGGCCCGGCCGGGTCGCAGTCGATCTCGGTCAGCGTGTCGCCCGCCAGCACCTCGGCCGGGTACCGGTGGTCGGCGGGGGGCGCCAGCTCGACGAGCAGGTTGGCCAGCCGGTCGACGCCCACCCCCGAGATCGCCGAGGCGCAGAGGACGGGGAACACGGTGCCGGAGGCGACACCGGACGCGAGGGCCTTCTGGAGCTCGGAGCGGTCGATCGTCTCGCCCTCGAGGTAACGGGTCATGAGGTCGTCGTCGCCGACGACGATGCCCTCGACCAGCTGTTCGTGGACCTCGTGCTCCTCGTTCACGAGGTCGTCGGGGATGGGACCCTGGGTGCCGCGCACCGGTGGGGCACCGGTCGTGTCGTAGAGGGTGGCGGTGTCGTCCAGCAGGTCGATGACCCCGCGGAAGGTCGCCTCCGATCCGATGGGCAGCTCGACCGGTGCGACGCCGGCGCCGAAGGCGTGACGGATCTCGTCGAGCACCCGCGCGAAGTCGGCTCGCTCGCGGTCGAGCTTGGTCACGACGATCATGCGCGGCAGGTCGAGCGCGACGGCTGACCGCCATGCTTCGACCGTCTGGCCCTGCACGCCATCGGTCGCCGAGACGACCACCACCGCGAGGTCGGTCACAGCCAGCGCGATCGCGAGCTCGGCGCTGAAGTCGGCGTAGCCGGGGACGTCGAGAAGGTTGACCTTGATCCCCTCGTGCTCGAACGGCGCGATGGCGAGCGAGACCGACAGCTGGCGCTGGATCTCCTCGGGCTCGAAGTCGCACACCGTGGTGCCCTTCTCCACCGATCCGAGGCGCTGGATGGTGCCGGTCACCGCGAGGAGCGCCTCGGCGAGCGCGGTCTTGCCCGCTCCGTGGTGACCGACCAAGCACACGTTGTGGATCGACGAGGGCGAAAGACTCGCCACGGCGCCACCTCCCCTGGATCTCTGCGTGTCGCGGATGTGTCACGTGAGCTTACGTTCGGGGCTGCGGTGGGCGCCCGTCCCCGAGGGGCCCGAAGGGGCCGGTGGTACCCTTAAAAGACCATGTTCGATGGTCGCTGGCGCGATGCGGTGGACCGGCGTACCGGCCCCGTCGGCGCCGCTCTCCAACGTCACGGCGTGACCGCGGATGTCCTGACGGCGACCGGGCTGCTTTCGGCCGTGGCGACCGCGGTGACGGTGGCGACGGGCCACCTCCACTGGGCCATCCTCCTTCTGACCCTCACCGGCCTCCACGACCTGCTGGACGGACCGGTCGCCAAGGCGGCCGGCACCGCTTCGGTCCGGGGGGCGTTCTTCGACTCGGTGGTCGACCGGGTGAGCGACGCGGTGGTCATGGGCGGGGTGACCTGGTACCTGGTCTCCACCCGCCGTGGGCACCTCGCGGTCCTCCCGCTGGCCATCCTCGGTGTCACCTCGCTCATCTCCTACCAACGGGCCAAGGCCGAGGCGCTCGGGATGGAGGGCGCCCGCGGCGGGCTCATGGAACGGGCCGAACGGATGATCCTGCTCGGCGCGGGATTCCTCAGCTCGGCGCTCCTGGTCCCCGATCTGTGGGTCCTGCTCGGGCTGACGAGCGTGACCGCGATCGGACGGTTCCTCCGGGTCTGGAGGGCGGCCGAGGGCCCTCCGCCCCGCGTGGTTGCCGAGCGGCCCCGGTCGCGGTGGAGCGAGGGTCGGGTCGACTCGCGGTGGCGGGCGTGGCGGGAGGAGCGCGCCACCGGGGTCCGGGCGAGCCGCACCGGCGAGTCGGTGGGCCGCTGGCGGGCCCGGCGGCGCGAGGCCCCGCTGGCGAGCCGCAGCGGGCGGGTGCGGCGGGCACAGGGACGGCGGGTCCGGGTCGGCCGATCCGACTCCGGCGACTCCGTGTCGTCCTAGGCGGCGGCCCGCCACCCGACGAGCCCGTCGATGTCTTCCCGCGCCCGTCGGGTGCGTTCGCGGCTCGTCTACTTCACCTACACCGGGCTCGCCATGGGGATGCGGAACCTCCCTGAGCCGCTCGCGCGGTTGGCTGCCGCGGTCGTCGCGCTCGGGATGATGCACGGTCGGGGCAGCACGGTTCGGATGCGAGTCGACCACCTCCGGCGGGTGTTGCGGGACATCGACGGTCAGGATCCCGATCCGAAGACGCTCAAGAAGTGGACCCGCAAGGCCTATCTCGCCTACGCGCGGTATTGGTGTGACGGCGCGCGGTTGCCGGCCCACTCCAAAGCCTTCGTGGCGTCCCGCATGCGCGCCGACGGGCGCGAGAACCTCGAGAAGGCGATGGCGGTGGGTGCCGGCGTCATCATGGCGCTGCCCCACGTGGGCAGTTGGGAGTGGGGCGGATCGTGGCTCGAGAGCATCGGGTTCCCGATGACCGCGGTCGCCGAGATCCTCGAGCCCCCCGAGCTCTTCGAGTGGTTCATCGAGCAGCGGAACGCGATGGGACTGACCGTGGTGCCGCTCGATGGCCGGGCCAGCGCCAACGTGGCCCGCTCACTGCACGAGGGGAAGCTCGTCGGACTCCTGTGCGACCGGGATCTGGTCGGCAACGGGATCGAGGTGGAGTTCTTCGGCGAGCGCACGACGTTCCCCGGCGGCCCGGCCACGTTGGCGCTGCGCACCGGCGCCACCCTGATCACCACGGCGGTCTTCAACCCGAGCCACGACGACCACCTCGCCGTCATCTCGGCACCGATCGACACCACCCGCAGCGGCTCGTTCCGCGCCGATGTGACGAGGATCACCCAGGAGATCGCCCGGCACTTCGAGGGCTACATCCGGCGGGCCCCCGACCAGTGGCACATGTTCCAGCCCGAGTGGCCGAGCGACCACGACGCCGAGCTGGCCCGCCGTCAGCGCTGAAGGCGACCGTGCGGATCATCATGGTCTCGCCCTACGACCTGTCGGTCCCTGGTGGGGTCCAGGGCCAGGTGACCGGGCTGACCGCAGCGCTCCGCACCCTCGGTCACGACGTCGTGGTCCTGGCCCCGGGCCGTCCGGGGAGCGAAGACGCCGCCGGTGTCCGCCGGCTCGGGCGGGCCTTCGGGGTGCGGGCGAACGGCTCGGTCGCGCCGGTGACGCTCTCGCCGTGGGCGGCGGTGCGCGCCGGCGCGGCGGTGCGGGATCCCGGGATTGACGTGGTGCACATCCACGAACCGCTCGCCCCGGTCCTGCCCTACGGATGCCTGGTGGCGTCGCGCCACCCGATCGTCGGCACCTTCCACCGCAACGGATCGAGCCCCCTGTACCGGGCGATGGCACCGGCGGTCCGCTGGGTGGCCCGCCGGCTGGCGGCCCGGTGCGCGGTCTCCGAGTCGGCCCGCGACAACGTCGCGCCGACGAGCCGCGCCGAGTTCGAGGTGCTCTTCAACGGGATCGACATCGACCGCTACGCCCACGCGGCACCGGCCGCGAAGACCGGGCCCACCGTCTTGTTCGTGGGCCGGCACGAACAGCGCAAGGGGTTGGGCGTGTTGCTCGAGGCGTGGACACGGGTGGAGACGCCGGCGACGCTGTGGATCGTCGGCGAGGGTCCCGAAACAGACGAGCTCCGCGGGCGGTTCGCAGCGTCGGCCCACCTCGAGTGGCTGGGAGCGATATCGGAGGGCGAGAAAGCGGCCCGGCTGGCCGCCGCCGACGTGTTCTGTGCCCCGTCGGTGGGCGGCGAGTCGTTCGGGGTGGTCCTCCTCGAGGCAATGGCGGCCCGCTGCGCCCTCCTCGCCTCCGACATCGACGGCTACCGCGCCGCGGCCGGGACCCACGCGCGGCTGGTGCCCCCCGGGGACTCCGGCGCGCTGGCCGTCGCCATCGACGAGATGCTGGGCGACGCCGCGGCCGGTGCGGGCCGGTCCGGCGTCGACGCGCTCGACGCGGCCTTCCGGCACGCCGAGCGGTGGTCGATGCAACGGCTGGCCATGCGCTACGTCGAGATCTACGAGCGGGTGCTGGCCGATCCGCCGGCCCGGGCGACCCCGGGCCCCCAGGTAGCCTGAGCCGTCATGGCCGAGCCCGGACCGCCCCGCCCCCAAGGGGGCGGTGGCCCGCGTCCGGGCGGCGCCCGGCGGCGCCATCGGGGCGGCCGGAGCCGTTCGGGTCAGGGCCAGCGGAGCGGGTCGCGATCGGCTGAGGGCGCGGCGCGCGGCCAGGGGGGGCCGACGGCCGCCCGGTCGGGCTCCTCGGCGGGGGGTGCTCGGAACCGTTCCCGTAACCGGGGCGGCGCCGACCGGAATCGGCAGCGGGCCGCCTCCGCACCGCGCGAAACGGCCCCGGTGCGCGACGCCCCGACCAGCTCGGCTACCACGACGGCCGCGCCGCTCGTTGAGGACGGCGAGGTCCGGGCCAACCACCGGCGGGCGCGCTCGCTCAGTCTGGCGGGTGGCCTCCTCCCGGCTGCCGTCGTCGGCGTCGCACTGGGTGTCGCGGTGTCGATGGTCGCCGGAGCCGTCGCCGGAGCCGTCGTGCTGGTCCTCGTCTCCCTGGCCATCCGGCGCCTCGCCACCCCGGTCGCGCTGCGCATCATCGGGGCCCGACCGGTCGGTGACGATGAGTTCCCCCGCCTGCAGAACCTCGTCGACGGGCTGTGCCCGACGTTCGGCGTGCGCCGTCCGCAGCTCATGGCCGTCGACGACGATCTGCCCAACGCATGCTCGGTCGGGACCGGGCCCGATCGCGGTGCACTCGTGGTCACCACCGGACTCGAGCGCGCCCTCGACCTCATCGAGATGGAGGGCGTGATCGCCCACGAGTTGTCGCACTTCAAGCGGGCCGACACGCTCGTCTCATCAGTTGCCGTGACCGTTCTTGCCCCCTTGACCTGGGTGTCGGGGAGCGACCGGCTGCTGCATCGGGTACTCGGCTACGGACGCGAGCTTCGGGCCGACCAGGTGGCCGTCCGGGCCGTCCGCTACCCACCCGGGCTCGGGAGCGCGCTGTCCAAATTCGATGCCGGGGCGGCGCCCTCGCCCGACTCGCGGTTTACAGCTCGGCGGCTGGCGATGTCGCGGTGGCTCTGGATCGACCCGGCCGTCGGGCGCCGTCGGACCGACGCGTTGGGGGACCTCGATCTCACCGTCGTGCGCATCGACGCCCTGGCCGAGGCCTAGAGGAGCTCTCAGGCTCCGAACACGTTCCTCACAGTTCCCTGACAATGGCCAGGTAGATCAGGGGATCATGCAGAAGAACTCGAAGTTCACCGCACTCACCGCCGGGTGCGCGCTCCTCGCCCTCGTGATCGCGGCGACCCCCTCGGTTGCCTCGGGCGCCACCCTCCAGCCTTCCCCGGTCGGGCCCGGTCCGGTGCCTCCGCAATACGCCACGGAGTACGCGGGGGTGCAGGCCGAGCTGGCGTCGTTCGCCACGAAGGCCGGCACCCCTCCGGCCCACGCCTCCACGACGCTCGGCATCGAGCTGCTCACTGCCAACGGCAACATCGGGCCGGGATTGCTCCGGCCCGGAGCGATCAACGGCGTGGAGACGGAGCTGAACGCCTTCCAGGCCCTCGGGATTGGCGGCGTCACCGTCGACGTGTCGTTCCCTCTCCTCATCAAGAGCACCCCCGACAGCGCCGCCTACCTCCGCTTCTACGAGCAGGTCGCCGCACAGATCCGCAATCGCCATCTCGTCTTCTCGGTGGAGGAGAACCCGGTCTTCTCCGGGACGCCGCTCACCCCGTTGCACATCAGTTATGCCGGGCTCACCCTCGCGTCCTACGCGGCCGAGGAGCGGGCCGAGGCCAAGACGATCATCAACGACCTGAAGCCCGACTACCTGTCGCTGCTCACCGAGCCGGACACCTACACCGACGCGTTGCACATCACCCTCGACACCCCGTCGAGCGCGGTGGCCGTCGTGACCGACGAGCTCCGCGGCCTCACCCGCCACCGGGTGAAGGTGGGGGCGGGCACGGGGACCTGGAGCAACCCCTCCATCGACAAGGCGCTGCTCGCCCACACCTCGATCGACTACCTCGACGTCCACGTCTACCCGTTGGGGCCGACGATGCTCGGCAACCTGCAGACCGACGTGGCCGCGGCGAAGGCCGCCCACACGCCGCTCATCATGGACGAGACCTGGCTCGACAAGCCGACCTCGGGGGAGGGCCTTGGCCCGGTCGGGGCACCGGAGAACCTCAAGGTGAAGAGCTTCAGCTTCTGGGAACCGCTCGACGAGACCTACGTCGCCGCGATGACCGACTACGTGCAGGCCAAGGGGTTCAAGTACGCCTCGTTCTTCGACGGTGCCCGGGCGTTCTTCGGGTACCTCACCTGGTCCCCGTCGCTCGAGACGGCCAGCTACCGGAGCTTCTCGGAGCAGTACAACCAGCTCGTCGGGGCGAACATGCAGAGCCTCACCATCTCGGGGACCGGCGACGCGTTGGAGCACGCCCTCGGTCGTTGACCGGGCTCAACCGGTCGGGTCCCGGTTGACCGTGTCGGGGGAGAACGCCGGCAGGCACACCGACACGTAGTGCGCCCCGCCTTCGGTCGGCGTCGAGTAGCGCACCCACTCGCCGGGGGAGGTGTGCACCGCCTGGCCCGCTCGGACCACGAGCGTGCCGCCCTCCATCTCGACGGTGAGCTCGCCCCGGAGGACCACCGTGTACTCGTCGAACTCGGGGCGCTGGCCCGGCTCGGTCCATCCCGCCGGGCTGTCCATGACCGCCACCGACGCGTTCGTGGTTTTGGTCGAGACCCGACCGACGTACTCGGAAATGGTCTTCGGGGGTGATCCCGGGGAGGGGATGACCACCGGCCCGTCGATCAGCTCGGCCATCGGCCGTCCTTTCTCTCGACGCTGCGACTCTCTCGACCCTGCGACCGGATCGGCACCCTGGCCAGGGCCGGACCGGCCACCGGTAGGATTGGCCCATGACCGACCACTCCGACTCGAGCGCACAGACTGGCACGTTCGCGGTGAAGCGTGGCCTGGCCGACATGCTGCGCGGCGGGGTCATCATGGACGTGGTCACGGCCGAGCAGGCCCGGATCGCCGAGGACGCCGGGGCGGTCTCGGTGATGGCGCTCGAGCGGGTGCCGGCCGACATCCGGCGCGACGGTGGGGTGGCCCGGATGAGCGACCCGGCCCTGATCGCCGCGATCCAGGACGCGGTCACGATCCCGGTGATGGCCAAGGCCCGAATCGGCCACTTCGCCGAGGCCCAGGTGCTCGAGGCCCTGCACGTCGACTACATCGACGAGAGCGAGGTGCTCACCCCGGCCGACGAGGCGCACCACATCGACAAGTGGCCGTTCACGGTGCCGTTCGTGTGCGGGGCGACCAACCTCGGCGAGGCGCTTCGGCGCATCTCGGAGGGCGCGGCCATGATCCGTTCCAAGGGTGAGGCCGGGACCGGGAACGTGGTCGAGGCGGTCCGGCACCTGCGGTCGATCCTCGGTGACATCCGCGCACTGACCCAGGCCGACAGTGCCGAGCAGTACCGCTGGGCGAAGGACCTCGCCGCGCCCATCGGGCTCGTCCAGGAGATCGCCCGGACCGGGCGCCTGCCGGTCCCGCTGTTCTGCGCGGGCGGCCTGGCCACCCCCGCCGACGTCTCCCTCGTCATGCAACTGGGCGCCGAAGCGGTGTTCGTGGGCTCCGCCATCTTCAAGAGCGAGGACCCGGCCCGCCGGGCGAGCGCCATCGTCGAGGCCGCGGCTCATTTCGAGGACGCCGAGCACGTGGCCAAGGTCAGTCGGGGCCTCGGAGAGGCGATGCGCGGCGAGGAGCTCAGCGCGCTCACCGAGCGGCTGGCCGACCGCGGCTGGTGACCCCCGGCCGGGGGTGCCCGCGGTGACGATCGGGGTCCTCGCCCTCCAGGGGGACGTGCGCGAGCACTTGGCCGCACTGGCCGAGCTCGGGGTGACCGGCCGGACCGTGCGCACCGAGCCGGACCTGGACGGCGTCGACGGGGTGATCTTGCCGGGCGGGGAGTCGACGACCTTGTCGCTGCTCCTCACCTCCTCGGGACTCTTCGACCCGTTGTCCGCCGAGATCGCGGCGGGCCTGCCGGTGTTCGGGACGTGCGCGGGGCTGGTGCTGCTGGCGAACGAGGTGCGGGGCGGGCGTCCCGACCAGCGGTCCTTCGCCGTGCTCGACTGCACGGTCACCCGGAACGGCTACGGGCGCCAGACCGAGTCGTTCGAGGGGTCGGTTGAGGTGGCGTCGTCGCTAGGCGCCGGGACCATGCCCGCGGTGTTCATCCGTGCGCCCCGGGTCGAGCGGGTGGGGTCGGGGGTCGAGGTGTTGGCCTGGGCGGTGACGCCCCGTGATGGCCAGCGGCGCCCGGTCGTGTGTCGGCAGGGGACGGTGCTGGCCTCGGCCTTCCACCCCGAGCTCACCGCCGACCGCCGGTTGCACCGGTACTTCCTCGAGATGGTCGGCGCGGGGTCGGGGATCGACCGCGATGGCACCGGGCGAGTCCCGGCGAGCGCCCGGTAGAAGGAAGAAGGAGAAGGAGATGTCTGGTCACTCGAAATGGGCGACCACGAAGTACCGCAAGGGCGCACAGGACAAGGCCCGGGCCAAGCTCTTCGCCAAGCTGATCCGCCAGGTCGAGGTGGCCGCCCGGGAGGGCGGCGGCGACATCAACGCCAACGCCACCCTGCGCACCATGTACCAAAAGGCCCGAGACGCCTCGGTGCCCTCGGACACGATCGAGCGCGCCATCAAGCGGGGGACAGGCGAGCTCGAGGGGGTCCGGTACGAGTCGGTGAACTACGAGGGCTACGCCCCGAGCGGGGTCGCGGTGATCGTGGAGACCCTGACCGACAACCGCAACCGCACCGGGGCCGACGTCCGCAACCTCTTCACCCGCAACGGCGGCTCCCTGGCCGAGCCCGGCGCGGTGAGCTGGCAGTTCGAGCGCAAAGGGATCGTCGTCGTCACCGGTGGTGACGAGGAGAAAGTCATGGAGGTGGCGACCGAGGGGGGCGCCGAGGACATGACCTCCGACGGCGACCGGTTCGTGGTCACCTGCGCCCCCAACGACCTCTCCTCGCTGCGCGCCGCGCTGGAGGAGGCGGGCCTCACCATCGAGTCGGCGGACCTGTCCCTCGAACCGTCCTCGACCGTGTCGGTGTCCGACGAAGGCGAGGCGAAGAAGGTGCTCCGCCTCATTGAGGCCATCGACGACCACGACGACGTCCAGGCCGTCCACGCCAACTACGACATCGACGACGAGGTCTTGGCCGGCTTCTACGGCTGACCCTGGGGTCCCTCGGTCGGAGGGACCGACCGGATAGGGTCGAACGCGTGTTCGTCCTCGGGGTGGACCCTGGCCTCTCGCGCTGCGGCTACGGGGTGGTCGGTGTGGCCGCCGACCGGGCCGGCGGGCTCACCGCGAAGGCCGCGGGGGTGGTCGAGACCGACCCGGCGGCTCCGACCCACGAACGCCTCTACACGCTCCAGCGCGAGCTGCGCGCCCTGCTCACCGAGTTCCACCCGACCGTCGTGGTGGTCGAGCGGGTCTTCTTCCAGGTCAACGCCAAGACGGCGGTGTCGGTCTGCCAGGCCAGCGGCCTTGCGCTGGCGGCGGCCGCCGAGGCCGGCGCCGGGGTCGCGCAGTACACCGCCAACGAGGTCAAGCAGGCGCTGGTCGGCTACGGGAGCGCCACCAAGGAGCAGGTGCAGCGGATGGTCGCCTCGGTGCTCGGGCTCCCCGAGCCGCCGAGTCCGCCGGACGCCGCCGACGCGCTGGCCCTCGCCGTGTGCCACCTGCACGGCGCCGGCCTCCGCCGAGCGGTGGCCGCGTCGGTGGGAGCAGGGGGAGGGACATGATCGGCTCGATCAGGGGGACCTTCGCGGCGCGGCTCTCGGAGTCCGAGGTCCTCGTCGAGGTGGGCGGGGTCGGCTACCGGGTGACCGTCTCGACCTCGACCCTGTCGTCGCTCGGGGCGACGGGCTCCGACGCCCGCCTCTCGGTGCACACCCACGTCCGGGAGGACGCGATCGTCCTCTACGGATTTGCCCACGACGACGAGCGGCGATGCTTCGAGGTGCTGCTCGGCGCGCACGGGGTCGGCCCCGCCCTCGCGCTGGCCATCCTCTCGCAGCTCTCGCCGGCCGCCCTGATCACCGCGCTCTTGGAGGAGGACGCCGACGCCCTGTGCGCGGTGCCCGGGGTGGGGCGCAAGACCGCGGCACGTCTCCTGATCGATCTGAAGAGCCGGCTCGAGCTGCCCGACTTCTCCTTCGCCGGGCCGACCGTGGCGACGTCGCCGGCCGGGGTGGCGCGGGCCGAGGTGCGGGTCGCCCTCGCCGACCTCGGCTACGGCCCCGACGAGATCCGCAGCGCGCTGGAGCGGGTGCCGTCCGAGGACACCGAGGAGACGGTCGAGGAGCTTCTGCGCGGCGCGCTCAGGGAGCTCGCCTCCCGATGACCTCGTCCGCCCGGCGCGAGGTCCTCGTCGAGACCGGCACGCGGCCGGTCGACCCGGGACCGCTCGCGGCCGACGACCCCGAGGAGGTCGGTCTCCGCCCGCGGACCCTGGACGAGTTCGTGGGCCAGGGGCAGTTGGTCGAGCACCTGCGGATCGTGCTCGAGGCCGCGGTCCAGCGCGGGCAGCCGGTCGACCACCTCCTGTTCGCGGGACCACCCGGCCTCGGCAAGACATCGCTCGCCGGCATCGTCGCCGCCGAGCTGGGTGTCGGCTTTCGAGTGACCTCGGGACCGGTGCTCGCCCGGGCGGGCGACCTCGCTTCGCTCCTCACCGACCTCCAAGAGGGCGACGTCCTCTTCATCGACGAGATCCACCGGATGCACCGCTCGGTGGAGGAGATCCTGTACCCGGCGATGGAGGACGCGAAGCTCGACTTTCTGATCGGGAAGGGCGCCACCGCGCGGTCGATCCGACTGGACCTGCCGCACTTCACGCTCGTCGGCGCGACGACCCGCACCGGCCTCGTGTCGAGCCCGCTGCGCGACCGGTTCGGGTTCGTCGGTCGGCTGGACCTCTACGCGGTCGAGGATCTCGAGGCCATCGTGGCCCGCTCGGCCCGGATCCTGTCCGTGGCGGTCGAGCCCGAGGGGGCCGCCCATATCGCCGGGCGGTCGCGTGGCACGCCCCGGATCGCCAACCGGTTGCTGCGTCGGGTCCGGGACTTCGTCGAGGTCCGGGGGGACGGCGTCGTCACCGGCGACGCGGCGCTGCGGGGCCTGGAGCTCTTCGGTATCGACGAGCTCGGCCTCGACAAGGTGGACCGGGCGATCCTGGACGCCCTCTGCCGGCGGTTCGGCGGCCGCCCGGTCGGCCTCACGACGCTGGCTCAGTGCGTCGGGGAGGAGACCGACACGCTGGAGGACGCCTACGAGCCGTTCCTCCTTCAGCAGGGCCTGATCCAGCGGACCCCCCGGGGCCGGGTCGCCACGGCGCGGGCGTGGTCGCATCTCGGCCTCGCCTCGGAGGCCTCCGCGCTCTTCTGAGCGCGCCTTCGAGACCGGGAAGACCTGGTCGATCAGCGTTCCGGGCTCGTCGATCCGCTCCGGCAGGGGTTGGCGACCGGGGGGCGATCGGGCCGCTGGGCTAGGGTTTCCGTTTTGCGCGGGTCCGATTCCCGCTGGCCCGTACCCAAGGACGCGACGTGAACCACTTCCTCTCCCTCGCCCCCGCCCTGCTTGCCGCGACCTCGAAGACGACCACGAAGTCGAGCAACTACACGTTCCTGATCTTCATCGTGATCGTGGTCGCCGCGCTGTATTTCTTGTTCCTGCGCCCGAACCAGCAGCGGGCGAAGAAGCAGCGGGAGGACAACGCCTCCATCGGGGTGGGTGACAAGGTCGTGACCATCGGCGGCATCGTGGGCACGATCGAAGAGATGCAGAACGACCGGGTCGTCCTGCTCAGCTCCAACCCCGGAATCGACGGCGCCAACATCACCCCGACCCGTCTCGTGCTCCTGCGCACCGCGATCGCCCGCAAGGTCGACGTGGGCACCGTCGCGCGAGCTGCGGACCCCGAGCCCGACGATGACGACGAGGCGGATGGCACCGGGAGGGCGGAGGAAAGCTCCGAATGAGCCCTCCGACCCGCTCGCAGAATCATCGGCCGCGGGCGCTGGTCGTCAGCCTGATCATCGTGGTGGTAGTGGCGTTCGGATCCCTGGCCGGGGTGCTGGCGGCCCGCTGGTCGCCGCGGCTCGGACTCGACCTCGCCGGCGGGTTCTCGGTCGTCTACAAGCCGGCCCACAAGACCTCCCAGACCAACTTGAACGAGACGGTCAGCATCCTGACCAACCGGGTGAACGGGCTCGGGGTGAGCGGGGCGACGGTCAATACGCAGGGCGACCAGATCGTCGTGTCCGTGCCGGGCGTGAAGAACCCGAACCAGGTGCTCAGCGTGATCGGGCAGACCGCCCAGCTCCTCTTCCGGCCGGGGCTGTGCTACTCGCCGCCGTACCTCCAGGCCACCGAGACCAAGAAGGGCCAGAAGCCCCGCAAGGTGGTCTCGCCGGGCCCGCTGCCGAAGACCTGCCCGCAGGCGAACCTGTTGGTCACCTCCAACATGAGCACGAGCTCGACGAACCCGTATCCGAACTCCGTGGACACGACCCTCGAGGCCTACCCGACGACGCTCCCCGCCAAGGACAACCCCTCCGCCACCGTGCTCTTGCCGGGCACCGCCGGATCCGGCGGGCTCCGCTATCTGGCCGGTCCCGCCAAGCTGACCGGCCACATCGTGAAGTCGGCGGTGGCCCAGCTCACCCCGACCCAGGGCTGGGTGGTCGACATCTCGCTCACCAAGTCCGGCGCCACCGCCTGGGACAACCTCGCCAAGGAGTACTTCCACGAGATCGTCATCATCGAGCTCGACGGGGTGGTGCAGTCGGCCCCGATCACCCAGCCGGGCCAGGCCAGCTTCACATCGTTCGCCGGCCAGGTCGAGATCTCCAATTCCTCGGGCGGCATCCCGGAGTCCCAGGCGAAGAACCTCGCCATCGCGCTCAACTACGGCACGCTGCCGGTCCGGCTCACCCAGCTCACGACCCAGACGGTGTCGCCGACGCTCGGGCGGTCCTCGCTCGACGCCGGGCTCGGCGCCGGGCTGGCTGGGCTGATCCTCGTGCTGCTCTACACGATCTTCTACTACCGGCTGCTCGGCATCGTGGTGGTGAGCGGTCTGGCCGTCACCGCCGCGCTCCTGTGGGCGATCATCTCGTCGCTCGGCCACACGAGCGTCGCCCCCAGCTTCGACCTCGCCGGCGTGACCGGCATCATCGTCTCCATCGGGATCACCGTCGACTCCTACATCGTGTACTTCGAACGCCTGAAAGACGAGACGCGCGCGGGTCGGACCGTCCGGACGAGCGTCGACCGCGGATTCCGCAGCGCCTTCCGGACGGTGCTCGCCGCCGACTTCGTGTCGCTGCTCGCGGCCGTGCTCTTGTACTGGCTGGCCGTCGGGGAGGTGAAGGGGTTCGCGTTCTTCCTCGGGCTGTCCACCTTGCTCGACGTGTTCGCCACCTACTTCTTCACCCGGCCGCTCGTCGCCCTGCTCGGGCGCAGTGAGCGGCTCACCCAGGCCCGCCGCATCGGCATCAACCAGGGCTTGGCCGTCGGTGCAGGGGGTGGGTCGTGAGCCCCCGGGAGTGGCGCGACGAGAGCCTGCGCAATGTCGAGATCCCCGGCCGGCTCGTTGAGCGGCCCGACGGTGAGTCCGACGAGGAATTCGACGACGAGGAGTTCGAGAGCGAGGAGTTCGAGAGCGAGGAGTTCGAGAGCGACGAATTCGAAGAGGCCCCCCAACTCGACGAGGGCCCGCTCGAGGACGAGGACCTCGAGGAGGCGGTCGAGGAGGTCGAGGCCGCTCGGGCCCGGCCCGCCCGTCCGCCGAGCCGGTTCTCGCTCCGCGTCCTGCTCCGTCTCTACCGGGGGGAGACCCGGTTCGACTTCGTCGGAAGGCGTCGGTGGTGGTTCCTCCTCTCCGGGGTCATCATCCTGGCCGGCCTGGGCTCCTTCGGCGTCCGGGGCTTCAACTTCGGGATCGACTTCAAGGGCGGGACCTCCTGGGAGATCCTGGCCCCGGGGGTGTCCCAGGCGACGGTGGTCAAGGCGGTCCAGGCGGCGGGGTTGACCCAGCCGACCGTCGAGATCCTGGGTGGCAAGACGATCGAGGTCCAGGCCGACCTCAACTCGCTCCCGCAGGCCAAGCAGCAGTCCGTCAGCCTGGACGTCCAAACGGCGCTCCAGAAATTCGCCCCCGGGCAGCCGGTGTCGATCTCCCACGTCGGGCCGACCTGGGGCGGCCAGGTCACCCAGCACGCGCTGATCGCCCTGATCGCCTTCTTCGTCACCGTCGGCATCTACATCAGCCTGCGGTTCGAGCCCAAGATGGCCGTCGCGGCCTTCGTCGCGCTCGTCCACGACCTCCTGGTCACCGCGGGCGTGTACTCGCTGTTCGGCTTCCAGGTCACCCCGGACACGGTGGTCGCCATCCTCACCATCCTCGGGTACTCGCTGTACGACACCGTGGTCGTCTTCGACCGGGTGCGCGACAACGCCCGGGGCCTCGGGGCCTCGGGGCGCATGACCTACTCCGAGATGGTCAACCTGTCGATGAACCAGACGCTCGCCCGGTCCATCAACACCTCGCTCGTAGCGATCATGCCGGTCTTCGCCGTGCTCGTCATCGGGGCCGAGTTCCTCGGCGCGGTGACCCTGCAGAACTACGGGCTCGCCCTCCTCGTCGGCCTGCTGAGCGGTGCCTACTCGTCGATCTTCATCGCCTCGCCGATCCTCGCCATCTTGAAGGAGCGCGAGCCGCGTTATGTGACCATCCGCCAGCGGCTGAACGCCCGGGCCGACCGGGTCGGCCAGCTGTCCCCGGCTGCGGCCGCCCTGCTCGTCGGCCAGAGCGCCGGCGGGGCCCGACGGGCGGCGGCGGTGAGGGCCGGCCGGCCGGGCGTGCTGCGCCCTGGGGCGGCCCGGACCCGTCCCTCGGCGACCGCCGCTCCGGCGAACGAGGCCGGGCCGGCGCGGTCGGCCGGCAACGGCCAGGGGAGGCCGCGCCCGGGGGTGGCGGCGGGACGGCCGGTGCCGCGGCCGCGCAAGGGGTCGAAACGGGGCGGCCGGAAGCGCCACTGAACCGGCAAATCCCCAGTTCGCGCCCTGCAGGGGGCGCCGGTGCGCACAGGGTGTCGGGTAGCGTGGGGCAATGGTGAGCCTGGCTCGGGTCAGCGCCGCCCCGGACACCGAGGACGGCGCCCGGTTGGGTCTGCTCGCGCCCATCCTCGAGGCCCTGGCCCGGGAGCGCCCCGACGAGGACGTCTCCCTCGTCCTCGAGGCCGGCCGCACCGCCGCCCTGGCCCACGCCGACCAGGTGCGCCGGTCGGGGGAGCCATATGTGACCCACCCGGTCGCGGTGGCCACCATCGTCGCCCAACTGGGCCTCGACGCGCCGACCGTGGCGGCGGCGCTGCTCCACGACGCGGTGGAGGACACGAACCTCACCCTCGACGACATCGAGGCGCGCTTCGGCCCCACGGTCGCTCGGGTGGTCGACGGCGTGACCAAGCTCGACCGCCTGCAGTTCGACTCCAAGGAGGCCCAGCAGGCCGCGACCATCCGCAAGATGCTCATCGCGATGGCGAGCGACTGGCGGGTGCTGCTCATCAAGCTGGCCGACCGGCTGCACAACATGCAGACGCTCGCCGTGATGCCGGAGTGGAAGCAGCGGCGGACCGCCCAGGAGACGCTCGACGTCTACGCGCCGCTCGCCCACCGGCTCGGCATCGAGCAGGTGAAGTGGCAGCTGGAGGACCTCGCCTTCGCCACGCTGCACCCGAAGCGCTACGCCGAGATCGAGCAGATGGTGGCGACCCGGGCGCCCCAGCGCGAGGAGCTGCTCGCCCGGGTGCTGGTGGCGGTGCGCGAGCGGCTCGAGGTGGCCGGCATCGCGGCCGAGGTGACCGGGCGGCCGAAGCACCTCTGGAGCATCTACGAGAAGATGGTCATCCGGGGCCGCGAGTTCGACGACATCCACGACCTGGTCGGGATCCGGGTGGTGGTGGGCGCCGAGAAGGACTGCTGGGCGGCGCTCGGCGCCATCCACGCCATCTGGCCGCCGGTCCAGGGCCGCTTCAAGGACTACATCAACACCCCGAAGTTCAACCTCTACCAGTCGCTGCACACGACCGTCATCGGCCTCGACGGCAAGCCGATCGAGGTCCAGGTGCGCACCGAGGAGATGCACCGGCGGGCCGAGTACGGCATCGCGGCGCACTGGGGCTACAAGGAGCAGGGCGACCCGGCCGGCGAGATCGCCTGGATGCAGCGGATCGCGGACGTCGACCAGGAGACGAACGACCCGGTCGAGTTCCTGCGGGCTCTCAAGTTCGACCTCGAGCAGGACGAGGTGTACGTGTTCACCCCGAAGGGCCGGGTGATCGCCCTTCCGGCCTTCTCCACCCCGGTCGACTTCGCGTACGCCATCCACACAGAGGTCGGCCACCGCTGCATCGGGGCCCAGGTCAACGGGCGGCTCGTCCCCCTCGACACGAAGCTCACCTCGGCCGACACGGTGGAGATCGTCACCTCGAAGTCGCCGTCGGCCGGCCCGTCGCGTGACTGGCTCCAGGTGGTGGCGTCGTCGAGGGCCCGCAACAAGATCCGCCAGTGGTTCAGCCGGGAACGCCGCGAGGACGCCATCGAAGCGGGCCGCGAGGAGCTGGCCAAGGCGCTACGCCGCGGCGGGATGCCGCTGCAGAAGGTGCTGGGGTCGGCCGCCCTCAGCACGGTCGCCGATGCGATGAACCTGGCCGATCTCGACGCCCTGTACGCGGCGATCGGCGAGCACCAGGTGTCGTCCCAGACGGTGGTGCAGCGGCTGGCCCGCGAGCTGCGGGGCGGCGAGGAGGAGCAGCTCCCGACCACCGCCGCGTTCGGGGTCCGGCGACCCCAGTCGCCCCGGCGGGCCGCGGCCGGCGTCTACGTCGAGGGCCTCGACGACGTCATGGTGCACCTGGCCCGGTGCTGCACGCCGGTCCCGGGCGACGAGATCGTGGGCTTCGTCACCCAGGGCCGCGGGGTGTCGGTGCACCGCTCGGACTGCTCGAACGCGATGGCGCTCGGCAAGCGCAGCCACGAGCGACTGATCGAGGTCGAGTGGGACCGGGGGAGCGAGGGGATCTTCCTCGCCACCTTGGAGGTCCTCGCCTTCGACCGCTCCCGGCTGCTCGCGGACGTGAGCCGGGTGGTCTCCGAGCACCACCTGAACATCGTGGCGGCCCGCACCATCACCACTCCCGACCGGGTGAGCCGCATGGCCTTCGACGTGGAGCTGGCCGACCCCGCCCACCTGCAGTCCCTGGTCAGCTCGCTCAAGTACCTCGATGGCGTCTTCGACGCCTATCGGCAACTCCCCGGCAAGCGTCCGTGACCACCGGAGCTCCGAAGGGTGCGCCCCCGCGCGCCCCGAGGGGGACCCATGACGTGCTGTGGCCCGAGTCCACCCGCTGGGAGTCTTTCGTGGCCGTGTTCGCCGCGCTCGCCGAGTCGGCCGGCTACGGCCTGACCGAGACCCCGACGTTCGAGGACGCAGCGGTGTTCCGGCGGGGCATCGGCGAGGAGTCCGACGTGGTCGGCAAGGAGATGTACGAGTTCGCCGACCGCGACGGGACCGTCCTCGCCCTGCGCCCGGAGGGCACGGCCTCGGTGGTGCGGGCCTACCTCCAGCACCGTCCGGTGCTCCCCTGGAAGGCCTGGTATGTGACGTCGGCCTTCCGCCACGAGCGGCCCCAGGCCGGCCGGTTCCGCCAGCACCACCAGGTCGGGATCGAGGCGCTCGGGCCCGCCGACCCCGACCTCGATGTCGAGGTGATCTGGGTGGCCGACCGGTTCTTCCGCACCCTCGGCCTCGCCGACTACGTGCTCTCGGTCAACTCCATGGGGGATGCCACCTGCCGGCCCGCCTACGTCGAGCTGCTCGCCGCGTACCTGCGCGCGCACGCAGACGAGCTGTGCGAGGAGCACCGGCGCCGCATCGACGCCAACCCCATGCGGCTCTTCGACTGCAAGCGGCCGGAGTGCCGCGCCGTGACCGAGGCCGGCCCGCGCCTCGTCGACCACCTGTGCGACGACTGCGCCGTCCACTTCGCCCGGGTCCGGGCGGGGCTCGACGCCCTCGGGATCACGGCCGAGCTCGACCACCGCCTGGTGCGCGGCTTCGACTACTACACCCGCACGACGTTCGAGTTCGCCTCGGGCGCGATCGAGGCGGCCCAGAACGGGATCGGCGGCGGTGGCCGCTACGACGGGCTGGCCGAGGCGATGGGTGGCCCGTCGACCCCGGGCATCGGGTTCGGGATCGGCATCGAGCGGGTCCTGCTCGCCTGTGACGCCGAGGGCTGCTTCCCGGTCGAGCCGCCCGCGCTCGACGCGTACGTGATCGACCTCACCGGCGGCGACAGTGCGCGGGACCTGAGCGTCGCACTGCGCGACGCCGGCCTCCGCGTCGACCGGGGCTTCGACGGTCGCTCGCTCAAAGCCCACCTGAAGGCGGCCGACCGTTCCGGCGCCCGGGTCGCGCTGATCGTCGGGCCCAACGAGCTGTCGGCCGGGACCGTCACCCTCCGGCCGCTCCGGGGTGGCGAGCAGCGGGCGGTGCCCCGCGCCGAGGTGGCCGACGCGGTGTCGGCAGGGAGGACGGGGTGACCGGCGAGCGCCCCACCTCGATGCGGACCGGCCTGTGCGGCCGGCTCGGGGTCGACGACGTGGGGACCCGGGTGGCCCTGTGCGGCTGGGTGGCGCGCCGCCGCGAGCACGGCGAGCACCTCGCCTTCCTCGACCTGCGCGACCACTCGGGGCTCGTCCAGTGCGTGGTCGACGGGGCGGTCGAGGTGCGGGGCGAGGACGTCGTCCGGATCGAGGGGGAGGTGCGGCGGCGGCCCGACGGCACCGTGAACCCGAAGCTCGCGACCGGCGAGGTGGAGCTGCACGACTGCCGGGTCGAGATCCTGGCCCGGGCCGAGACCCCGCCGTTGCCGATCGAGGAGCGGAACGAGTCCGACGAGGCGCTCCGGCTCCGCTATCGCTATATCGACCTCCGTCGCCCCCGGATGCAGCGGAACCTCCGGCTGCGCGCGGTGATCAACTCGGCGCTCCGGCGGGCGATGGAGCGCAACGGGTTCTGCGAGGTGGAGACCCCGCTGCTGTGGGCCCCCACCCCCGAGGGCGCCCGCGAGTTCGCGGTGCCGTCGCGCCTGCACCACGGCTCGTTCTACGTGCTGCCCCAGAGCCCCCAGCTGGCCAAGCAGCTGCTCATGGTGGCCGGCTTCGACCGCTACTACCAGATCGCCCGGTGCATGCGCGACGAGGACCCCCGCGCCGACCGGCAGTACGAGTTCACCCAGCTCGACCTCGAGGCGTCCTTCGTCACCCAGGACGACGTGCTCGGCTTCGTGGGCGAGGCGGTCGCGGACGCCTCCGAGGCGGTGACCGGCGCCCGGCCGGCCGAGATCGGGCGGATCACCTGGGCCGACGCGCTCGACCGCTACGGGACCGACAAGCCGGACCTCCGCTTCGGGATGGAGCTCGTCGAGCTCTCCTCGGTGTTCGCGTCGACGTCGGTGCGGGCGTTCGCGGCCCCGGTGGTGAAGGCGATCGTGCTCGAGGGCGGCGGGTCGCTCGGCCGCGGCCGCATCGACGCGCTGGTCGACCGGGCGAAGGAGCTGGGAGCGGCCGGGCTGGCCTGGTTCCGGGTGCAGGGAGGCGAGGGTGCGACCGCGCTCGACTCGCCGCTCGCCGGGCACCTGAGCCCCGAGGAGCGCGACGGGCTGCTCGCGGCCACCGGCGCGGCCGAGGGGGACCTCGTGCTCGCCGTCGCCGGCGACGACCACCACCTGGTCTGCCGGGTGCTCGGGACCCTCCGGGTGCAGCTCGGCGGCCAGTCGGTCGCCGACGGGCCCCACCGCTACGTCTGGGTGGTCGACTTCCCCATGTTCGAGGGGCTCGACGAGTCGGGCACCCCGGTCCCGGCCCACCATCCCTTCACCATGCCGCACCGAGACGACCTCGAGAGGCTGGAGACCGACCCGATGTCGGTGCGGGCCCAGGCCTACGACCTCGTGCTGAACGGCTGGGAGCTCGGCTCCGGGAGCGTGCGGATCCACCGCGCCGACATCCAGCAGCGGGTGTTCGGCGCGCTCGGCATCGCACCCGACGAGGCCCAGGGTCGCTTCGGCTTCCTCCTGGACGCGTTCAGGTACGGGGCGCCGCCGCACGCGGGCTTCGCCATCGGGCTCGACCGGATGGTGGCGATCTTCGCCGGCGAGGAGTCGATCCGCGAGGTCATCGCGTTCCCGAAGACCCAGTCGGGGGCCGACCCCCTGACTGGGGCGCCCAAGCCGCTCGCCGACGGTGCCCTGCGCGAGCTCGGCCTCGCGCCGCCGCCGAAGCGGACATGACCCCGGGCGACCTGTTCGGCGCGGCCGCCGACAAGGCGCTCTCGGAACGGTCGCCGCTCGCAGCCCGGCTCCGGCCCCGCTCGCTCGACGAGGTGGTGGGGCAGGCCCACCTGGTCGGCCCGGGCGGTCCGCTGCGGGCGCTGGCCGAGTCCGACCGGATCGGCTCGGCCATCTTCTGGGGCCCGCCCGGCACCGGGAAGACCACCCTCGCCCGGGTCCTGGCCGAGTCGAGCGCCAAGGCCTTCGTCCCGCTGTCGGCCACCGCGTCGGGGGTGAAGGACGTGCGGGCCGCCCTCGACGACGCGCACCGCCGCCTCGGCGAGCACGGACAGGGCACCCTTCTGTTCATCGACGAGGTCCACCGGTTCAACAAGGCCCAGCAGGACGTGCTGCTGCCGGCGGTGGAAGACGGCCTGGTGGTGCTGATCGGGGCCACCACCGAGAACCCCTACTTCGAGGTGAACGCCCCGCTCATGAGCCGCTCCACGCTGTGGCGCCTGGAGCCGCTCACCGAGGCCGACCTGCGGGTGATCGCGGGGCGGGGCCTCGAGGCGGAGGGGGCGAGCGCGGACGACGACGCGCTCGACGCGCTGGTCGCGTCGGCGGCGGGCGACGCCCGCAGCGCGCTCAACACCCTCGAGGTCGCGGTCTCGCTCGCCCGGGCCGGCCGGCCCGACCCGCACGCGCCGGTGCACGTGACCCTCGACCACGTGGCGGCCGCCCGGGACCGCCGGATCTTCCACCAGGGGGTCTCGGAGCACTACGACCAGATCAGCGCGCTCATCAAGAGCGTGCGGGGCTCGGACCCCGACGCCGGCCTCTACTGGCTGGCCCGCATGCTCGAGGCCGGGGAGGACCCGAGGTTCCTGGCCCGGCGGCTCGTCATCCTGGCGAGCGAGGACGTCGGCCTGGCCGACCCGCTCGCGCTCGTCGTCGCCGACGCCGCCTCGCGGGCGGTCGAGGTGGTCGGCATGCCCGAGGCCGCGCTCAATCTCGCCGAGTGCGTGATCTACCTCTCGACCGCGCCGAAGTCGAACCGGGTGATGGTCGCCCTCGGAAGGGCGATGGACGACGTCCGCTCCGGCATCCGGGGCGAGGTCCCCAACCACCTGCGCGACGGCAACTCGCCGAACGCCGCCCGGCGGTTGCGGGAAGACACGTACCGCTATCCCCACGACGACCCGGCCGGCTGGGTCGACCAGCAGTACCGGCCGGCCGAGCTCGAGGGCCACGTCTACTACGAGCCCTCGGACCACGGCGCGGAAGCCGAGCTGGCCGAGCGGCTCGAGCGACGCTTCGGAGGCCGAGCCTCCCCCCATTAGGCTCGTCGCGACCCCGGACCCGGGGTCGACCCCGCCCCCGCGGACCGATTGGAAGGTGCGCACACCCGTGAGGCCGAGCTGATGGACGCCAACGAACTTCGTTCGTCGTTCCTCTCGTTCTTCGCGGCCCGCGACCACCACCGGGTGCCGTCCGCGAGCCTGGTGCCGCGCGACCCCTCGGTCATGTTCACGATCGCCGGCATGGTCCCCTTCAAGCCCTACTTCACCAGGGAGAACCAGCCGCCGTGGCCCCGGGCCACCTCGGTGCAGAAGTGCTTCCGGACCGTCGACATCGACAACGTGGGGGCGTCGGCCCGCCACGACACCTTCTTCGAGATGCTCGGCAATTTCAGCTTCGGCGACTACTTCAAGGAGCGGGCCATCCCGCTCGCCTGGGAGTTCGTCACCGAGGTCCTCGGCCTCGACCCCGACCGGCTGTGGGTCACCGTGCACGAGTCGGACACCGACGCGGCGGGAATCTGGGTGGAGACGACGGGCATCCCCGCCGAGCGCATCCAGCGCCTGGGCGAGGACAACTTCTGGAAGATGGGCGACACCGGGCCGTGCGGGCCGTGCTCGGAGATCTTCTTCGACAAGGGCGAGGCCTACGGCGCGCCGGGCGGCCCGAAGGACGGTTCCGAGGAGCGGTTCTTCGAGTTCTGGAACCTGGTGTTCATGGAGCTCAACCGCCTCCCCGACGGCACGGTCGAGGACCTGCCCTACAAGAACATCGACACCGGCATGGGACTCGAGCGGGCGTTGGCGGTGGCCGAGGCGGTCGACACCATCTTCGACACCGCCGCCTTCCGGCCCATGATCGAGACGGCCGAGCGCCTGCTCGGCACCCGTTACGGGGCGGACGGCGCCACCGACATCGCGATCCGCCGGCTGGCCGACCACGGCCGGGCCATGACCATGCTGATCGCGGACGGCGTGCTCCCGTCGAACGACGGACGGGGGTACGTGCTGCGGCGGCTCATCCGCCGGGCCGTCCTGGCGGCGCGCCGCCTCGACGTCGCGACGACGATCACGGTGCCGCTCGCCGAGGCGACGGTCGAGCTGATGCAGGACGCATACCCGAACCTCCCGGGCCGCCTCGACCTCACCCGCTCGGTCCTCGAGCGCGAGGAGGGGTCCTTCGACCGGACGCTGCGGGCCGGCCTCGGGCTGCTCAAGGAGGCGATGGGCCGGGCGGAGGGCGCGCCGGGCGGCGTCCTCGACGGCGACATCGCGTTCCGGCTGCACGACACCCACGGATTCCCGATCGAGCTGACCGAGGAGCTGGCCGCCGAGGCGGGCCTCGGCGTCGACCGGGCGGTGTTCGACGCGGCCATGCGCGCGCAGCGCGAGCGGGCCCGCAGCGCCGCGCGCACCCCGGCGGTCGCCGACGAGGCCGCCTACCGCGAGATCCTGGAGAGGGCGGGCGAGAGCGCGTTCGTCGGGCGTGCCCCCGACGCCTACGCGGTGCCGGCCCGCATCGTGGCCGTGCTGGCCGGCGAGAAGGAGGGGACCGCCGAGATCTTCCTCGACCGGACCCCCTTCTACGCCGAGGGCGGGGGGCAGGTCGGGGACGTCGGCTCCATCGTCACCGAGACCGGGCGGGCCGAGGTCTTCGACACCGTCGCCCCGCTGCCGGGGCTGCACGCGCACCGGGCCACGGTGACCGGCGAGATCTTCGCCGACCAGGACGCCCTGGCCGCCATCGACGGGCCCCGGCGCGAGGCCACCCGCCGCAACCACACCGGCACCCACCTCCTGCACGCCGCCCTCCGCAGCGTGCTGGGCGACCACGTCCACCAGCAGGGCAGCCACGTCGGCCCCGACTACCTGCGGTTCGACTTCAGCCACCACGAGCAGCCGGCGCCAGAAGAGCTGGCCGCCGTGGTCGAGATGGCCAACCGCGACGTGCTCTTGGACGACGAGGTCACGACGACGGAGACGACGCTCGCCGAGGCCGAGGCCGAGGGGGCGATGGCGTACTTCGGCGACAAGTACGGCGACGTCGTCCGGATGGTGCGGGCGGGCCCCCACTCGCTCGAGCTGTGCGGCGGCACCCACGTGCATGCGCTCGGCCAGATCGGACCGATCAGCCTCACCTCGGAGGGCTCGATCGGGGCGAACAGCCGGCGGATCTTCGCGGTGACCGGCGAGGCGGCCCTCGAGCGCACGCTCGCCCGGAGTCGCCAGCTGGAGGAGGCGGCGCGCCTCTTGCGGACCGAGCCCGATGGGGTGCTCGAGGCCCTGGAACGGCTGCTCGACCGCCAGCGGGAGGCCGAGCGGTCCCTGCAGGGCCTGCGCCGGGCCGCCCTCGACCAGGAGGCGGCGGCGCTCGCGGCGGGGGCCGAGGGGGGCGTGGTCGTGGCCCGGCGCGACGGGCTCGGCGCCGACGAGCTGCGCGCGCTCGCCCAGGCGGTCGCGGGCCGCGACGGCGTGCGGGTGGCGGTGGTGGGCGGCGTGCAGGGGG
>Ga0209415_10002238_pt1 | contig 36412 bp, 34 predicted proteins | sample PeaSoiSIISIP2007_FD_187696 | JGI IMG/M metagenome (GOLD analysis project Ga0209415, IMG submission 187696) | Peat soil microbial communities from Weissenstadt, Germany - SII-SIP-2007 (SPAdes) (version 2) | ecosystem: Environmental > Terrestrial > Soil > Wetlands > Peat | place: Germany... | reverse complement strand
ACGGCCTGCACCGCCTCGTCCTGCCCCACGATCTTCCGCCGCAGCCCTCCCTCGAAATCCCGCGACTCCACGCTGCGGAGTGTCGGGTCGAGTTGGTATGCTTGCGCGCCCATGGTCGTGCTCCCCTACCGGAACTTTCTTCCGCCCCCAGGATTGCTCGGTCCCGACCTCTCGAACTGATCGAGCTTGATGTCGAGTGTCGAACGCAGCAATCGCAATTGCGTGACCAGTTCCCGGCTCGAATTGGCGCGGTCTGCCAGCACCAGAAGCGGCGGCGACAGATCGGCCAGGTCCAGGTTAAGGTTTCGTAGCGAATGCATCAGATTTCGCACGTACGGCGACCGTATATCGAACAGCTCAACCCGGCTGCTCACCTGCTCGCGCAGGTACGACCAGTCCAGATCGAGGAAGGGGTGGTTCCGCGAAACCGTGCGGACCACTTCGTCGGTGATGCGCGGACGCTCGCCAAGCCGCGCCAAGTGTAATTGTTGCACTTTGCCTTGCCGGCGCACGTTGTGCACCAGGTAATAGGCATTGCCCTTGCGCCGAACGAAAGCCACAGCTCTCTCCTTTGGGCCGGGCGCTACGCCAATCCAGTGCGTAGTGTATGGGCCGTCCACTACACGGTCAATGGTACGATGCTCTCCGTGACGGAACGTTGCATCGAATTGGTTATTACTTGTGAGGAACGAGCACGAGGTGCGCGGACGCTCGAAACAAAGGCTTTGCGGCGCACAACGAGAGCGATGGTCAGGCAATACTCTATCGTAATCATTTGGATGCTGAATCGGCGCGCCGAGTAGCCTGTCCGCGGCGCCAGGAGGCCGAGCCTACTTGTCCTGGGAACCTGTCTATCGGTTGGTGAAAAAAATCCCGCGTGGGCGCGTAGTAACCTACGGCGAAATCGCGCGAGCGCTTCGCTTGACCGGAGGCGCGCGCGCCGCCGGCTATGCCCTTGCGGCGTGTCCGCGCGGACGGGGCATCCCGTGGCATCGCGTGGTCGGCGCAGGCGGGCGCATTCGAGTCCCCGAGCCGCACGCCGCATTGCAGCGCCGCCTGCTCGAAACCGAAGGCGTAACGGTGGATGGCCTGCGCATCGACATGCAGCTTTTCGGCTGGCAGCCGTCGAAAAGGAAATCCGCCCGCAGCAAGCCCAAGCGCGCGAAGGCCCGGTGATTCGCGCCGCCTTCGCGATTGTGATAGAAGTAGTCTTCACCAATCAAAGGGATCTCTTCCGTGGCCGAGCCGATCATCCAGGTCGAAAACCTCTACAAGAACTACGGCGCCGTGGAAGCACTGCGCGGCGTGAGTTTCGCGGTCGAAGAGGGCGAAGTTTTCGGCCTGCTCGGCCCTAACGGCGCGGGCAAGACCACGACCGTCGAAATACTCGAAGGGTTGCGGACTCCCGACCGAGGGATCGCCCGTGTCTGCGGCCTCGACCCCGAAACGACGGGCGAGCGCTTCAAGGAAACAATCGGCGCCGTGTTGCAATCCACTGCCCTGCCGGACAAACTGCGCGTGAAGGAAGCGCTCGATCTGTTCGCGAATTTCTACCGCCGCCACGCCGATACCGATCAGCTTCTCTCGCGATTCCAGCTCGACGAAAAACGTGACGCCTTCTACAGTCAGCTATCGGGCGGGCAGAAGCAGCGGCTCGCGTTGGCGATGGCGCTGGTCAACGATCCGCAAGTTGTATTCCTCGATGAGCCGACGGCGGGCCTCGATCCTCAGGTGCGCCGCGAGATCTACGACATCATTGAAGAGCTCAAGCGCGGCAAGAAGACAGTCTTGATCACGACGCACTACATCGAAGAAGCCGAGCGGCTCTGCGACCGCGTCGCCATCGTGGATCAGGGCCGCGTGATCGCGCTCGGCACTCCGCGCGAATTGAAGCAGCGCTCCGCCGGAAAGACGCGCATCGAAGTCCGCCTCGCCCGGCCCGTCGTGAACGGAACGCTCGGGCGGCTCGAAGGCGTATCCGACTGCCGCGAATTCGACGGCGCCTACGTGCTGCACTCCTCCAGTACGCCGCAGACGATCGTGGCGCTCGTAAAACAGCTCGAGGCGGAAAAGAACGAGTTGCAGAGCCTGGAAATGTTTTCGCCGTCGCTTGAGGACGTCTTCATCGAATTGACGGGCCGCCGCCTGCGGGAGTAGAGCGATGAATTCCGCGGCACCGAAAGGTGAGACGCTTTGAAGAATACTTGGATCCTAACGAAAGTCCGATTGCGCCTTGCAATGCGCAATCGTGCGTTCTTCTTTTTCAGCCTGTTGATGCCAATGCTGTTCTTGTTCGGATTCGTCGCCCTCTTTGCTCGCGGGAACAATCGTCAGTGGATTCCTTACATCCTCGGCAGCGTCATGACGATGACTGTAATGGGCAGTTTCTGGGGGCTAAGCGTGCAGCTCGTCACATTTCGCGAGCAGGGCATCCTCCGCCGTTTCCGGCTCGCTCCGGTGGGCGCCGGGCCGATGCTCGCCTCCAGCATCCTTTCGAACTACTTCCTCGTGATGCCGGTCATCGTCATCGAACTTCTCGTGTGCAGGTTTGCTTTCCACGTGTTGTCGTTCGGTAACCTGTGGGCTCTTTTCGCACTCGTCACGGTCGGCTCAGCCACATTTGCATCGCTGGGCCTCATCGTGGCAAGCGTCACCAACACCATGCAGGAAACCCAGATGATCAACAACCTCATCTGGATGGGTTTCATTTTTCTCTCTGGCGCCACGGTCCCGCTCGCGTTTTTTCCGGTATGGATTCAGCGCGTCTCGCTCTTCATTCCGGCGCAGTATCTGGCGACGGGCCTGCAATCCGCGGCAACAAAGTTTGCCACGCCCTATGAAGTGTTCGAGGACATCGCTGCCCTGGGCCTTGGACTCGTTGTTGCATTCGAAGTCTCCCGTCAGCTTTTCCGCTGGGAGCCGGAAGCGAAAGCGCCGCGGCGGGCAAAACTGTGGGTCCTCGCGGCGCTTGTCCCGTTTCTCGCCTTCGGAAGTTGGGAGTGCATCACAGGCAAGCGTCTGAATCATGTTAACCAGAATTTCCAGACTCTGACGGGCCGCATGTTAGGCGGCCAATCGCCACCGGCGCGCTGACGCGGTCTATTCCTGCGTCGTTGGTTGAATCAATTTTCATCCTGCTCACATCTCTCTATATGTAGCTCAGGTCTTCGAACCTGAAGGTTTGGTGGATTTTTCGAGTTTCAAAGCCGCTCGAAGAGGAGCCCACATGAAGGCCATTCGCGTAAAGGAATTTGGCGGGCCCGAAGTCTTGAAGCTGGAGAATATTCCAGAGTTGAAGCCGGGCGCGGGTCAAGTTGTGGTCCGCATGCGTGCGATCGGCGTCAATCCGGTGGATACCTACATGCGCTCCGGCGTGTACCCGCGCAAGCCTGCGCTCCCCTACACTCCCGGGACGGACGGTGCGGGCGTCATCGAGTCCGCCGGCAAGGACGTAACGCATTTCAAGCCCGGCGACAGGGTCTACCTTGCCGGAAGCTTGAGCGGCTCGTACGCCGAGGAATCGCTCTGCGAAGCGCGCTTCGTGTTTCCGCTGCCTGAGAATGTTTCGTTCGCGCAAGGCGCCGCCATGCACGTCCCGTATGCGACGGCTTTTCGCGCGCTCTTTCATCGCGCTCAGGCCCGCGGCGGTGAAACGGTGCTTGTCCACGGCGCGAGCGGAGGCGTTGGAAGTGCGGCCGTGCAGCTCGCGCGAGCCGCCGGGCTTCGCGTGATCGGCACCGTCGGATCGGATCGCGGACGCAAACTCGTCGCAGACGAGGGCGCCCATCAGGTGCTCGACCACAAGGCCGCCAATCATTTCGAGGAAGCGCTCGCGGCCACAGGCGGACGCGGCTACGACGTAATTCTCGAAATGCTGGCGAACGTCAACCTCGGCCGCGATCTTGGAATCCTGGCTCCCCGCGGGCGCGTCGTTGTCATTGGCAATCGCGGCAACGCCGAGATCAACGCCCGCGACATCATGACTCGTGACGGTTCCATTCTCGCGATGAGTCTATGGAACGCGTCGCCCGAGGATCTCGTCAGCATCCACTCGGCGCTCGTGGCCGGCCTCGAAAACGGTACGCTCCGCCCGGTGATCGGCCAGGAAATCCCCCTCGCCGATGCCTCTCGCGCGCACGTGGCCGTGATGGAAGCGGGCGCCTACGGCAAGATTGTCCTGATTCCTTAGGAGCGATGCTGTGATCCTAACCGCCGTAGCAGGCGCATTCATCGTCACGGTCGTACTGTGGGAGGCTTTCGAGACGATTGTCCTTCCCCGCCGGGTCGCACGGCGCTTCCGCTTGACGGTCCTCATCTACCGCGGCACCTGGATTCCATGGAGGACGATCGCTCACTGGATAAAAGGAAGGAAGTTCCGCGAAACGCTTCTGAGTTTCTATGGCCCGTTTTCACTTCTGATTCTTTTTGCCGTTTGGGCGGCCGCGATCATTTTTGGATTCGCCCTGCTCTATAAGAGCGGGTCCGCCGGCGACCCGACATCTCCCACGTTTGCCACATTTCTTTATATGAGCGGCACCACGATGTTCACGCTCGGCCTCGGGGACGTTGTACCGCACACCTGGGCGGAGCGTTTTTGGGCCGTCTCCGAGAGCGGTCTCGGCTTCGGCTTCCTCGCTCTCGTGCTCAGCTATCTGCCTGTGATCTATCAGGCGTTCTCCCGCCGCGAGGTCAATATCGTCCTGCTCGACGCGCGGGCCGGATCGCCGCCCACGGCGGCCGAACTTTTGCGCCGCCATTCGGGGCCCGGCGGCGCCGAAGGCCTTGAACGGCTCCTGCGCGATTGGGAGCACTCTTCGGCTGACATCCTGGAGAGCCATGTTTCGTATCCGGCGGTCAGCTACTTTCGCTCGCAGCACACCAATGAGTCCTGGCTCTCTGCTCTTGCAGCGATTCTCGATGCGACGGCTTTCTTGCTTGCTTGCGTCGAAAACACCTGCACGCGCCAGGCCCGTCTTACGTTCGCGATGTGCCGCCACACTGCCGTCGATCTGGCGCAGATGTTCCACGTGCCGCCGATCCACACGGCCGACCGTTTGCCTGCTCACGAACTCGAGCGTCTGCGCGCCGTCCTCACGAAGGCCGAGTTTAAGCTTCGCGACGATGAAGCCTCGCGCGCGAAGCTCGCCGAGCTCCGCGCCATGTACGAACCGTACTTGCACGCCCTCTCGCGCTTTCTCTATATGGACCTTCCGCCGTGGATTCTGGCGAAGGAGATCACCGACAACTGGCGCACCAGCGCCTGGGGCCGCATCTCCGGTCTCGCGCTCTCCGCAAACCAGGAGCCCGACGACCACTCGGATTGAGGCCGTCGGTCGAGTTGCTCCAAGGCGAGCCAAATTGGCCGTGCGGGAGTGGCACTCCGCGACACACGTTCCCTGAATAGTAAAAGCCGTGTGCTATAATTTTGGTTCTAGGCAGGTATAAAAGTTTCTTTGTGCGGCGCGGAGAAATTCATGACCCTCCCCAAGACCGAGAAGATCTGGCACAACGGAAAATTCATCAATTGGGACGACGCCACGATCCACGTACTCTCGCACGTCGTGAGCTACGGCTCGGCGGTCTTCGAGGGCGTCCGCTGCTACGAAACCGCACAAGGCTCCGCGATCTTCCGTCTCCGCGAACACATGCAGCGGCTGATCAATTCCGCCCACATCTATCGCATGGACGTTCCCTTCTCGCTCGACGAGCTCTGCCAAGCGAGCCTCGATCTCGTCCGCACGAACAAACTCAATGCCTGTTATATCCGGCCCATCGTGCTCCGCGGCTATGGCGACGTCGGCGTGAATCCGCAGAAAAATCCGATCGAGGTCTATTTCGCCTGTTGGGAGTGGGGGAAATATCTTGGCGAAGAAGCGCTGCGATCTGGCGTGGATGTCTGCGTCAGCTCGTGGAACCGTCCCGCGCCCAATACGCTTCCGCAAATGGCGAAGGCCGCAGCCAACTATATGAACTCGCAGCTCATTCGCATGGAAGCCACGATCAATGGCTACGAAGAGGGCATCGCGCTTGATAGGAACGGCTACGTCAGCGAAGGCTCGGGTGAAAACATTTTCGTCGTGCTCAACGGCGCCGTTTCGACCCCGCCGCTCGGAAACTCCGCGCTGCCCGGCATCACGCGCGATTCGATCATGAAGCTCTGCCACGAATTGGACATCCCTGTCGCCGAGCAGGTGATTCCTCGCGAGATGCTCTACATCGCCGACGAGGTCTTCTTCTGCGGCACGGCAGCCGAGGTCACCCCGATCCGCTCGGTCGACCGCGTCAAGGTCGGCGCTGGCGCGCGTGGCCCCATCACCAAACGCATCCAGGAAGAATTTTTCGCCATCACCAGCGGAAAGAGGCCCGATCGCCACGGCTGGCTCTCACCCGTCGGAGTCCCGAGCGCCGTTGCACGGTAACATCGCGATAAGCTAAACATCGTCATCTAGAGGTCGTCCACCGAGGCGGACGACATAAGGACTTCTCCTTCCGTCGTCTCCCGTTTTTTGACTCGTCCTCTCGAATTCAGTAGAATCCGCGCGTCCCCGGAGGGCGCGTGTACAATCTCCCGCAGAAACTTGTCACGGAATTCGTCGGCACCTTTACTCTCATCTTCATTGGTGCGGGTTCGATTTGCGCCGATCAATACCTGGTCGCGACCGGACAAAGTGGCGTGGGCTTGCTGGGCATCGCCGCGGCGCACGGACTGGCGATCGGCGTGATGTTCGCGGCGATGGGCCACATTTCCGGGGGCCACTTCAATCCCGCGGTCACGATCGGGCTCTGGGTCACGAAGCGCCTCAGCACGCTGCACGGCCTTTCCTACTGGGCCGCGCAACTGCTGGGCGGCACGGCGGCTGCCTATCTGATTACGGCGATTCTTCCGGACGCCACGTGGCGATCCAAGGCTCTCGGATCGATTACCCCGGATCTCGCCGGCGACTTCACCCGGACTCACGCCATGGCTCTCGAAGCCGTGCTGACATTTTTCCTCGTTTTCGTCTACTTCGGGACGGCCGTCGATGCCAAGAGCGCCTTTAGCAAGATCGCCGGCCTCGCCATCGGCCTTACGATTACGATGGATATTCTCTTCGGCGGCCCGTTCACGGGTGCCGCCATGAACCCTGCTCGCGCTTTCGGCCCCGCCCTAGCAACTGCCCATTGGTCGAATCATGGCGTCTATTGGGTCGGCCCGCTTTTCGGCGGCGTGATCGCGGGATTCCTGTATGACCGCCTCTTCCTCCGCGACCAACCCCCTGCCTAGCCGCCGTAAACTGAAACTGCGAGCTCTCGTGCGCCCCGCCCGTTGCGCCCCTAGAAACCTCTTCGCGTGGCTTCCTTGCCAGGTACTAGGACGCATGTTAGCTTGGCCTTCGAGCTCGAAAACCGAGGAATTCTCGCCATGGCCCTCAATATTGACGATTTGCTGCGCCGCGCCGTCGACAGCCGGGCGTCCGACTTGCACTTGAAGGTCGGCAATTATCCCTACCTCCGCGTCGATGGCCTGCTGAACGGACTCACCGATGTCCCGCGCATTACGCCGGAAGAGATGCTGTCGATGGCCTTTAGCATGATGACCAACCGGCAAAAGCAGAAATTCAAGGAGACGGCCGAGCTGGATATGGCTTACGGCGTGGCGGGCTTGGGGCGGTTCCGCGTCAACGTTTTCCAGCAGCGCGGCAACGTCGGCATGGTTCTTCGCGTCATCCCGACCAAGATCCGCACGATCGAGGAACTCGAGCTTCCCCGCATCCTTTCGCAAGTCTGCGAGGAACAGCGCGGCCTGGTTCTCTGCACGGGAACGACCGGTTCCGGTAAGTCCACGACGCTCGCGGCCATGATCGACCGCATCAATTCTCTCCGCGCCGAGCACATCATTACGATCGAGGACCCGATCGAATATCTTCACCGCGACAAGAAGGGATTCATCAACCAGCGCGAAGTCGAAGTGGATACGTCATCCTTCTCGACCGCGCTCCGCGCCGCGCTGCGCCAGGACCCCGACATCGTCCTGGTCGGCGAAATGCGCGACCTTGAAACGATTTCCACGGCTCTTCTCGCCGCCGAAACTGGCCACCTGGTGCTTTCCACATTGCACACTCTCGACGCCACGGAGACGATTCAGCGCATCATCGCCGTCTTCCCTCCGCCGGAGCAAAAGCAGATTCGCCTGCAGCTCGCTGGGACGCTCAAGGCTGTCATCAGCCAGCGCCTGGTCCGCAAGAGCGACGGCGGAGGCCGCGTGCCCGCGGTCGAGGTGATGATCACCACCGGCTACATCCGGGATTGCATCATCAATCCCGACAAGACTCGCATGATCCGCGACGCCATCGCCGCCGGCACCAGCCAGTACGGCATGCAAACGTTCGACCAGTCGCTTTTCGATCTCTATTCGCGCAACCTCATCACCCTCGAGGAAGCTCTCTTGCGCGCCTCGAACCCGGACGATTTCCACCTCCGCGTTCAGGGCATCCGCTCCTCCGCCGACTCAGCCCGCGAGGATATGGAGCGCGCCATGAACGAATTCGAGCGCCTCGGCAAACGCTGACGATCCGTGTTGATTGCGCGCCGGATGGCTTTGCGGAGCGGCGAGGATCGTCATCCCGCTTGCCCTGAGTGTTGTGGCGAAAGGAGTGAGTCGCAGTCGCGGACGAGTCGAGGGATCTCTCTTCGAGTCTTCTAACGCCTCGTTCCTTGCTTCCCTGCTGCCTTGCTTCTATGCTTCATCCGTGTACTCGCGTTCATCCCCCCGCAAGCTTTCGACCGAACAGGAGCTTTACACCTCCGCCGTCCGCGCGCTGATGCGTCGTGCGCACTCGATCCACCAGATGCGCGAGTATCTCGAGCGCCGCGCCGAAGACAAAGACTTGACCTCGCCGGTTATCGCAAAGCTGCGTGAACGCGATTATCTCGACGATGCCCGCTACGCCCTCGACTTCGCACGCCTGCACGCGAATTCGCGCCGCCAGGGACGCTTTCGTATCACGCGCGAGCTGCGCGCCCGCGGCGTACCCGATCGCCACATCGAGACCGCGCTGGACGCCGTCTTCGCCGAGACAGATGAGGCTGAGCTCGTCCGCGCCCGCCTCAAGCGCCACCTCTCACACGTTCGTGGCGCCCTGGGGCAGCAAAAGATCGCTTCACTCTATCGCAGCCTTCTCCGCGCCGGATTTTCCTCGGACGTGATCCGTGCCGAGCTTCGCGGCATCACCCACGGCGACCTCCCCGATCCCCCTGATGGTCCGGCCCTAGAGGATTGATTCCTCGCCGGTACTTTTCCGCGATTTTCGCGCGTAATGTTTAGTGGAGCGGGGTTTAATCTGATAGACGCCATGCGCAAGGCCGCCCTCATCATCGCAATCATCATCGCCATTCCACTGCTTGGGGTGGTAACCATTGCGGGCCGCGCATTGAGCCTGCGCGCGAGCCTCCGACAGGCGGCCGCAGCCGATGAAAAACATTCCATCGTCGTAGATGGGGCGACGCGCCACTATCTCCTGCATGTTCCCAAAAATTTGCCATCCAAGGATCCTGTGCCGCTCGTCCTCGTATTTCACGGCGGCGGTGGTCACGACTGGAACATGCCCGGCTTCACACATTTTGACGAGCTTGCCGACGACGAAGGCTTCCTCGTCGCCTATCCCGACAGTTTCAACAAAAACTGGAACGACACGCGCGGCCTTTCACCCTCCGACGATGTCGGCTTCATCCGCGCGCTGATCGACGAAGTCTCGCGCTCGCATCCCGTCGATCCGCACCGCATTTATGCCACGGGCATCTCAAACGGCGGCTTTTTCTCGAACCGGCTCGCCTGCGACCTCACGGACAAAATCGCCGCCATCGCGTCCGTCGCTGCCACGATGCCTCAATCGCTCGTTCCCGCCTGCAAGCCTTCGCGCCCGATCTCAGTCCTCTACATGCACGGAACAAATGACCCGCTCGTGCCGATCAACGGTGGCAAGATCGGTTTCCAAGCTGGCCGCGCTCGCGGTGACAATATTTCGCTCGCCGACGCCGCGCAATTCTGGCGCGCACAAGATCGCATCTCATCACCGCCCGTCAGAACTGAGCTGCCCGATCGCTTCAACGACGGCACGCATGTTCATCGCGATATCTGGACAGGCGGCGCGGACGATACCGAGGTCGCTGTTTACACGATTGAGGGCGGAGGCCACACCTGGCCCGGCGGCCCGCAGTACCTGCCGATTATCATCGTCGGCAAGGCCAGCCAGAATCTCAACGCGACTCGCACCATCTGGGAATTCTTCCAGTCGCAAGCTCTGCCTTAGCGCTTTCTCTCCATCCTTCGCGTCTCCACGGTGAATCCGTTTCGATGGTTCCTTCCGTGTCTTCCACGTTCTCGAACTCCAGTCGCTTTCACGCCTCAAATTGGGTAAAGTCTGTCCGGTCGATTTCTTTTCAGGGGGAATAAGGAATGAAGAGGCCGTGTCTTTTGCTTATGACTCTCGCTCTAGTTTTGACCGCAGGAACGACTCGGACGTTCGCGCAGGCCGCACCATCGGCCGATAAAGCAGCGTCGTATGGCTTCCGGCAGCAAGCCGTGAACGAGCTAAAGGGCGTGCAGCGGGAAATTGTCAGCCTCGCACAGGCGATGCCCCAGGAGAAATACACGTGGCGCCCAGCCGAGGGAGTCCGCTCCGTCAGTGAGGTCTACCTGCATTTGGCTGGTGCCAATTTCGGGCTGACGGCGGTTGCAGGCGCGCCACCCTCTCCAGGGTTCAAATTCCAGGGTTTCGAAAAATCCACAACGGATAAGGCCAAGATCGTCGAGCTGCTGAACCAGTCGTTCGAATACGCCGAAACCAGTATCGGCAACATGTCCGATGCCGATTTGCTGAAGCCTCTCAAGTTCCAGGAGTTTAACAGCGTCGGCGACGTCGTGTTTCACATCGTTTCCCACGCTCACGAGCATCTCGGTCAGTCCATCGCCTACGCGCGCATGAACGGCGTCGTCCCGCCGTGGACTGCCGAGCAACAACAGAGGCAAGGCCAGCAGGCCCCGCCGCGCCCGCCGCAGAACTAGCAGGTATCAGCCAGATGGTCTTTAGCGGTCCGAGCTTGGGCCCGATATAACCTGCCGCCGCGAAGCGCTTGTCACCATCCGGAAGGGCGGGGTTTCAACCCCGCCGCAAACCGACAGCGCGAAGCGCTTCCCACTGCACAGATTCACCCGCAGCAAGTCGTCCGTCGGCGCGCCACGACACGCTCGCGCGTTCGGCGCTATGATTGTGGGTATAATGGTTTGCTCCGCCTGAGGGCAAATTGACCGGCAACGACGTCCGCAAAACATTTCTGCGCTTTTTCGAAGAGCGCGCCCATCGCGTCGTGCGCACCAGCTCACTCGTCCCCGCGAGCGACCCCACGCTGCTTTTCACCAACGCCGGGATGAATCAGTTCAAGGACGTTTTCCTTGGCCTCGAGCAGCGCGAGTATAGAACAGCCACCTCCTGCCAAAAATGCGTCCGCGCCGGCGGCAAGCACAACGATCTTGAAAACGTCGGCTTCACGAACCGCCATCACACCTTCTTCGAAATGCTCGGGAATTTTTCCTTTGGTGAATATTTCAAGAAGGAAGCGATCGCCTACGCGATGGAGCTGGTCACTTCCCCCAAATGGTATGGCATCCCGCTCGACAAGCTGTACTTCACGGTATTCGGCGGTGCGGAAGTCGCGCCCGGCACCGCGCTGGATACGGATAGCGAAGCGGCGGCGCACTGGGCCAATGTCGGCGCGCCAAAAGACCGAATCATTCCCGTCCCTGGCCTGAAGGAAAATTTCTGGGCCATGGGTGAGACCGGTCCTTGCGGTCCGTGCAGCGAAATTCACTACGATATGGGTCCGGCTGCGTCCGATCAGGGCCACAAGGATTGCCTGTTCGGCTGCGAATGCGGCCGCTACGTCGAAATCTGGAACCTCGTCTTCATGCAGTTCAACCGCGACGCCGAGGGCAAAACCTGGCCGCTCCCCAAACCTTGCGTGGACACCGGCATGGGCCTCGAACGCGTCGCCGCAGTCATGCAGGGGAAAGTATCGAACTTCGATACCGACCTCTTCATGCCCCTGATTCACAAGGCCGAAGAATTCTCTCTAGCAAGGTATGGCCGCGACCCAAAGTTGGACCCGTCATTTCGTATCGTCGCCGATCATGCGCGCGCCACGACATTCCTCATCGCCGACGGCGTGATGCCCTCGAACGAAGGCCGCGGATACGTGCTTCGCAAAATCATGCGCCGCGGCATGCGCCACGCGCTCCTGCTCGGGCCGGAGAAACCATTCTTCACCGACTTGGTCCTTGCGGTCCGCGAACTGATGGCCGATGCGTATCCCGAGCTAATGGGCTCCGCCGGCGCGCACGTTCCGAAAGTGGTCTCCGAAGAAGAGCGTCGCTTCACGCGGACGCTTTCGGTCGGCCTGGCGAAACTCGACGAGGATCTGGCTCCGATCATCCAGGCGATGAAATCAGCGCCGCGGAATTCGGCCGTCTACGACGGCGCCCGCGCGTTCAAGCTCTACGACACGTACGGCCTGCCGTTGGACTTCATAGTAGATGCCATTCGCGACCTGGGCATCGCATTCGACCAGGCGCGTTTCGACGCGGCGATGGAAGAGCAGCGGACGCGCGCGAAAGCCTCCTGGAAGGGCGTCGCCAGGGACATCGCGAATCCCGCATACGCAAGGCTCGCGGAAACATTCAGGACCGAGCCGGATTTTTACTTCGGCACCAGCACGCGCGATTGCAGAATCGAAGCGATCATCACGAAATACGGCCCGGTAAATGAAATCGCCAAAGGTGCCGAGGCCGAAATCGTCCTCGATCGCACGTCGATCTACTCCGAATCGGGCGGGCAGGTCGCCGACACCGGCGGATTCTACGACGATTCCGAATCGCTGGAAGTCGCCGAAGTCAAAGGCGCGTACTACCCTGTCACCGGCCTCATCGCGCACCGCATCGTCGCGAAACAGGATTTGCATGTCGGCGACCGCGTCGCCACCGTCGCTGACGCCGAGCGCCGCGGGCGCAACATGCGCAATCACACGGCCACGCACCTGATGAACGCCGCACTGCGCAACACCCTCGGCACGCACGTGAAGCAGGCCGGCTCGCTCGTTGCACCCGATCACCTGCGCTTCGATTTCTCGCACTTCGCCGCCGTCGACCCGTCTGAAATCGCCGAGATCGAGCAGCAGGTCAACGAAGAGATTCGCAAGGATCTCGAAATTCGCACCGACATCATGAACATCGACGAGGCTCTCGCCTCCGGCGCGCTCGCCTTCTTCGGCGACAAATATCCCGAAGCGAACGTCCGCGTCGTCACGATTCCGGATGCCGCCTCGTCTCGCGGCTTTTATAGCAAGGAACTTTGCGGCGGCACGCACGTCGGCCGCACCGGCGCGATCGGCCTGTTCAAGATTCTCGCCGAGCAGTCCACTGCCGCGGGCATCCGCCGGATCGAGGCCATCTCCGGCGACCGCGCCCTCACAGATTACCAGCGGGCATTGCAAACCCTGCGCATCGCGGCGGGCCTTCTTAATGCCTCTGAAGACGGCTTAATTGACGCAATTGAGCGCCAAATGGACGCCTTGAAAGCCCTTGAAAGGCAGCTCGATGCGCTCAAACGCAAGGCGGCCGGCTCGCAGGCCCAGGGTCTTCTGGAGGAGGCCCGGGAGGTCAAGGGGGTCCGGGTTCTGGCCGCCCAGGTCAGCGGTTTAGACCGCGAGGGCATGCGCCAACTGGTCGATTCTCTGCGCCAGAAGATCGGCTCCGGCGTCATTGTCCTCGCCTCCGCGGAGGACGGCAAAGTAGCTCTAATCACAGGGGTTACGAAGGACCTCACATCAAAGCTCCATGCCGGCAAGATCGTCCAGGAACTCGCCAAGCTGGTAGGCGGTTCCGGGGGCGGAAAGCCCGATTTGGCGGAGGCTGGCGGAAAAGACACATCCGCCATAGAAAAGGCCTTGAGTACTGTTTACCCCCTCGTCGACCGCCTCCTATAATCCCCGTAGCGCCAGAAGTTTACGCCGGAAAAACCTCTTTTCCGTGCGTGGGCGCCTGCGTCTTCTGACTGATTTAAGTTCCCGTTCGGAGGTGCAGCGTTTTGCCTTCCCCACGGGCCGGGAGCGGACGGCACAAAATGACCAGGACATCCATCACCGTTGCGATGTTGGCGGTTGGCGCCTGGCTTTGGCTGTCCACCCCGACCCGAGCTCAAATTGCATCGTATGTAGATGAGCACGGCAAGCTCACTTACATAAACGGGGATTCCCGGGTAACTCGCAATGGGAGTACTATTAGTTCTCCCTCGGTCGCGTCGCAGACTCCGGCAGTTGCATCGCCGGGATCGTCGGCACTGGCCGGTGGGTCGCCCACTCCGTTGGCCTATCACGCAGAAGATCGGATGGATCGCATCGTCCGGGAGGCTGCCGAGAGGCATAAAGTGGACCCGGCGCTGGTCAAAGCCGTGATCAGCACCGAATCCGGGTGGAATCCTTGGGCGGTTTCCCGCAAGGGAGCCGTCGGATTGATGCAATTGATTCCTGAGACGGCACAACGCTACGGCGTCGGCAATCCTTTCGATCCGGCCCAAAACGTGGAGGGCGGAACGATGTACTTGAAGTGGCTGCTTCAGCGGTACAACGGCGATTTGGCGAAAACGCTCGCGGCATACAACGCCGGCGAGCACGCGGTCGATATCAACCGCGGCGTGCCGTGGTACCCGGAGACGCGCAGGTACGTTCGAAAGGTGACCGACGCGTACTTCCAACCCAGCTCGGGCCGCGACCGATCGCTCTGGGACCAGCCAAGGTCTCTGGTGCGAAAAGAAGTGGATTCGAATGGCCGGGTAGTTTTCACGAACGAATGAGACGCAGGTTCTTGGGGGAATCACACTTCGCTGAACAGCTCTTCCGCGCGATTGCAATCGTCGCCGCGCTCGCGGTGTGCCTCGTTCTTCCGGTCCGCGCGGACAAAATGTCCGATGCTCGCGAGCAATTCGAACGCGCCGTCAAGATGCGCACGATGCTCGAAGGCTATCTCGAAAAAGACCGCACCCTTTCCGACTATAAGCAGACCATCGCGGCCTATCACAAGGTCTATCTGATTACGCCTCAGGCGGACGATGTCACGCCGGCGCTCGTCGCCGAGGCGGAGTTGTATCAAGAGATGGGCCGGCTGTTCGATTCCAAGTATTTTCAATCCGCCATTGATGTGTACAGCTTTCTGTTGAAACAGTATCCGGGCAGTCGGTATCGCGGCGGAGCCTTGCTGGCCATCGCCCAAATCCAGAAAGATGACCTGAAGAAACCTGAGGACGCGGAAGCGACTTACAAGGAATACCTGACGCGCTTCCCGCGTTCGGAAAAGGCCGCCGATGCGCGCGAGGCGCTGAAAGAAATCGCCGGCGAGCCTGCGCCGTCCGCGACTGTGCAACCCGCCGCGCAGCCTGCCAATCAGCCGCCTGATCTGCAAGGACAGCGCGTGGAACCGCGCGTCGCGGACAAGAACACGCCCAGCGTGACGGACATTCGCACGTGGAACTCGCAGGACTCCACGCGCATCGTCGTCGCCCTGAACGATACGATCCAATACAACGCGGCGCGCATCTCTTCGCCCGACCGGATTTACTTCGATCTCTACAAAGCCAAGCTCGGCCCGAAGCTTCCCGGGAAGACGCTCGACGTCCAGAGCGGCCTGCTGAAATCGGTCCGCGTAGCGCAAAACAAGCAGAGCGTCGTCCGCCTGGTCCTGGACGTGAATGGCGCGAAGGATTTTTCGACCTTTCTGTTGACGAATCCGTACCGGCTCGTGATCGACGTCCATTCCGAAGCCGCCATGAACGCGAAGCGAACTTCCGCTCCAGCTCCCTCTTCCGAAGCGCCGGTGAATCCTGCCGCGGAAAAGCCCGCGGCCAGTTCCCTGCCGACCAAGGAGACTGTATCTGTAGTCACGGTGAGCAGGGGCGCAGGCATCTCGCCTCTGGCCAAAGCCGCCGCAAAAGTTGCGGCCAAGACCTCTTCTCCGGCCTCGAAGCCGAACGCGAACAAGACCGTCGCCGTTCAGCCGCCCACGGAACCGAAGCCGACCCGCGATGGCGAGCGCTCCCTGACGCGGGCGCTGGGATTGAAGATCAGCCGCATTGTAATCGACGCCGGACACGGCGGCCACGATACGGGCACGATCGGCCCGCACGGCCTGATGGAAAAGGATCTCTGCCTCGACGTGGCGCTTCGGCTGGGAAACATCATCGACCAGAAGCTGCCGGGGGCCGAAGTGGTCTACACGCGGAAGGACGATACGTTTATTCCGCTGGAGCAGCGCACTGCGATCGCAAACGAAGCGAAGGCGGATCTTTTCGTCTCGATCCACGCGAATTCGAGCCACGACCCGGCGGCGCGAGGCATCGAAACCTACTACCTGAACTTCGCGACGTCCCCGGAATCGATGGAAGTGGCGACCCGCGAGAACGCGAATTCGCAGGAGTCGCTGCACGATCTTCAGGACCTGATTCAGAAGATTGCGCGCAACGAAAAGGTCGAGGAATCAAAGGAGCTCGCCGGCGACATCCAGAGCACGCTCACCCAGCGGCTGCAACTGGTGAGCCAGAGCGAGCGGAATCGCGGAGTGAAGAAGGCTCCCTTCGTTGTGCTGATCGGGGCGAACATGCCGTCCGTGCTCTCGGAAATCTCGTTCGTCAGCAACCCAAGCGACGAGCGACTGCTCCGCAAGACCGACCAGCGCCAGCGCATCGCCGATGGTCTCTACCGGGGAATCGCGGCCTATCTCGACAGCTTGAACAGCCTCTCCTACAACAAGCAGAAGCTCGTATCCGACAATCATGTCTCCGATGGCCGTCTCGATCCCGGAACAGTGGCATCAACCGGGAATCCAAAGTAGAATTTCGGCGTCTAATCTACATACGCTGATGCGCCGAACCACGCTACTTATCACCGCTCTTCTGTGCCTGGCCGCATTTCCTGCGGCGGCCCAGGGTATCCAGCCGACTTCGCTGGCCGGTTGGTCGGACGCAGGGATGCCTCCCGCCGCCGATTTCCCCGAGCAGAGCCAGACTCAGGTTCTTGCAGAGTATGGATTTGCTAGCTTCGACTCTCATCGCTTCACACGCGGTGCGGACACTCTGGAAGCCGCCGTCTACAAGTTGAAGGACCCGAGTGGCGCCTATGGCCTGTATTCATTCTTGCGCACGCCGGACATGGCGCACGCGGACTACACGGAACATTCCTCGATGTCGAGCGAACGCGCCCTCGTACTCTTCGGCAATCTGGTGCTGGACATTCGCGGGACGAATCTCGCCAAGTTTGAGCCTGAAGTGAAGTCCCTCGTCGCCACGATCGCACCGAAGGCCCATGAAGGGCCGTTGCCCACTCTCTGGGAGCACCTGCCTCAAAGGGACATGATCGAGCGCACGGACCACTACATTCTCGGCCCGCGGACGTTGGACCAACTCTTCCCGGCCGGAGTGGGCGATTCGCTCGGATTTTCGACAGGAGCGGAGGCCGAGCTGGCGCACTATCGCCTGAGAGGGCGCGACGCCACGCTGCTGATTGCCGATTTTCCGACTCCTCAAATCGCTGCGCAGAAGCTGGCCGATCTACAGAAGAAATTCAACGTGAACGGTTCCAATTCCAGCAGCGGCTCCCCGGTGCTGTATGCCGGCCGCTCGTTGACTCTCCTTGCGATCGTTTCCGGCGCATCCACGCAAGCGGAAGCGAATCATCTGCTGAGTCAGGTTCAATCCGGCACGGAGCTCACGTGGGATGAGCCGACCTTCCAATTCAAGGAACCAACCATCGAAGCCATGATCGTCGGCACGATCGTTGGGGCGGGAACGATCTGCATGTTCGCGCTGGTCGCGGGCGTGTCATTTGGGGGCTTGAGGCTTGTCGTGAAGCGCCTGTGGCCCGGAAAGATCTTCGACCGCAACAATCACCTCCAAGTTCTTCAGCTGGGATTGGGCAGTAAACCAATCAATTCAGACGACTTCTACGGCTATAGTGCCCCGACGGCTGGAGTGAAACCGGTGGACAAGAATCTGCCCGACCGGGTCGCTCTTCGCATATTCCGCTGAAAATAAATGGGTTACGCGAAAACCGCATTCTGGGTTTCGCGCTTGACTTCGAATATGCCCCGCCACTAGACTGCGGTCGAGGAAAGGGTTCTGTGGCCTACCGCGCATTGGCCTTGGAGCTTTCTCCCCTCGAAGGCCCGCTGCAAAGCGGGCCTTTTGTTTTTCGCAACTCCTTGGCGCGCTTGTTTGAAAGGTTTTGGAACTTCCTCTCCAATTCATGGAAATAAATAGAGTTGTCAACCTTCAGGCCTAGAAACCTTGACATACGAAGTTCTCACGCAGGCTGGCAATCTGGGCGACAATCGGAATCCGTGAAACAAGTGCTATCACAAGTGTCTAGACGAATCTTCGGCAGGATCGTGGTCGTGGTATCCCTGTGTGCCCTTCCCGTTCAGGCCCAGCAGCCGCAGCAAGCTCCTCCCGAAGCTTCGACAAGCGGCCAAACCCAAACGCAAGACAAAACCAGTGACAAGCCGGGCGGGCAGATTCCCGCGCAAGGCCAGGGATCAAATACGCCTAAGAACGACCGGCTTTTCGGCGTCCTTCCAAACTACACTACCGTCGAGAATGAAGATCAGTTCGGACCGCTTTCAACGAAGGAAAAGTACAAGCTTTCGGCGGAGGCCATGTTTGACCCGGTCACATTCCCGTTCATAGGTTTTGTAGCCCTAATTGGCCAGGCGGAAAACACCGAGCCCTCCTATGGGCAGGGCTTGAAAGGCTACGCGAAACGCTACGGCACGTCGTACGGGGACGCCGGAATCGGTACGACGATGACGACTTCCGTTTTCCCGTCGCTGCTCCGGCAGGATCCCCGATACTTTCAGCTCGGAAAAGGCAGCATTTGGCACCGCTCGCTCTACTCCGCGAGCCGCATCTTCGTGACGCGCGGGGACTCTGGAAGCAAGCAATTCAATGCTTCGGAGATTTTCGGCAATCTCGCCGCTGCCGGAATTTCCAACGCCTATCACCCCAGCGATGAGCGCACGCTCGGAAACACTCTGAGCGTTTGGGGCACGGACGTCATGTGGGACGCCACGGCCAATGTGGCGAAAGAATTCTGGCCCGATATCCGCCGCCATTTCTCCAAGAAAAACCGAACCTAGGCGCGGGCAGCGATGCCGGAAGAGTTCAACACCTTCCTGTAGTAAGCCTCATAGAGCGGGATGATGTCGTTCGAGCAATACTGGCGGCGGGCGTCGGTGCGAGCCATCTCGCCCATCAGGCGGCCGCGGTCGGGACGCGAGAGAATCTCCAGCGCATACTTGGCGGCCGTTGGGACATCGCGCGGCTCGAAGAGATAACCGTCCGCTCCGTGCTTGACCACTTCGGGTATCCCGCCCACGTTCGTCGCAATTACCGGAACTTCGCAAGCCATCGCCTCGAGCGCTGCAAGCCCAAAAGATTCTTCGTCGCTGGGAAGAAGGAAAAGATCGGCCAGCCCTAGCTTTTCGTGTACGCGGTCCTGCTTGCCCAAGAAAAACACGTCTTTCGAGAGGCGCTTCTTGCGCACCACGTATTCGGCAGCGCCGCGGTCGGGCCCGTCGCCGATCAGGACAAGCTTGGCGGCCATTTTTTCGCGCACCAGCGCGAAGATTTCCACGACGTCCGTGAGGCGCTTCACCGGCCGGAAGTTCGAAAGGTGCATCAGGATCGGTTCGCCGCCGGGGGCCCATTGCGCGCGGGCCGATGCGTCTTCGGACCGCTTGTAAAGGTCGCAGTTGACGAAGTTTGGAATCACCTCGATGGGCCGCTTGATTTCAAATTCCTTCAAAGTGCGATCGCGCAGGTAGTTTGAGATGGCCGTCACACCGTCGCTCTGCTCGATCGAAAAACGCGTGATGGGCAGATAGCTCCGGTCATTGCCCACGAGAGTGATATCGGTGCCGTGCAATGTGGTGATGAACGGCAGGCGCCGGGGCGCCGCCATCATGCGGGCGAGTAGCGCGCTCACGGAATGCGGGATCGCATAGTGGACGTGCAGCAGGTCGAGCGACGCCCCCTCGGCGACCTCGGCCATTTTGGTCGCAAGCGCGAGCGTGTAAGGCGGATGATCGAAAAGAGGATAGGTGGTGACTTCCACCTCGTGAAAAAAGATCCGCTCGCTCGCGCCGCTCAAACGAATCGGCATGGCGTAGCTGATGAAGTGAACTTCGTGGCCCCGCGCCGCGAGTTCAATGCCAAGTTCTGTGGCCACCACACCGGAACCGCCGTACGTCGGATAGCAGGTGATTCCGATTTTCATGGTGGTTGTGGCGCGTGGCTGGCGGCCTTCGGCAAACACGGATCGGCGGCTAGGAAACTCGTCTGTGCAGATTCCTACTGGCCGTTCGTGCCGCCTTGAGCTGCGTCCTCGCCTTCCTTATAGAGGTATCGGATGACGTGCTTGTAAATGAGCAGATTCGGGCTGCCGTAGCGCGTGAGCTTGATGCAATCCCGGTCGTACCACTCCACCGTGCCGCGAAGGACTTCGCCATCCGTCAAGACCACGGCAACGGGCGTTCGCGACTGCATCTGCTTCACGTAGTAAAAATTCTCCGCGAAGGTTTGCTCGGGTGGCGCGGGTTTCTTGCGGCCGGGGGGCGCGGATTGCGGTGCGGGCTGCGCCGACCGTGGAACGTATTGATCCTTCATGTCAGTTAGGGCGGGGCGAAACAACTTGCGGTTTACCATGATTGCTCCTCAGTTTGCTATCCCTTTATGACTACGGAAGAGGACGTTCGGTTGCAACAAATTTTGCGAAAAAGGCTTTGGGTCGGGCCGGGCGCCTCAGCGGACACTGAGCGAAGCGATGACGGCGTCCAGACCCAGTTGACGGCCGATATTGCGGCGAAGCCGGGCCTCCAGCGTATCCATGCTGCGGGTGGCCCTCAGGACCCACTCCCAATCGATCTTCTTTCCAAGCAACTCCACTTCCCGTCGCAGGTCAGGGTTGCGAGGGAGACTGCTCTCGGGGCCCAGGGAGGACTCGAGCAAGTCTGTGAACACACTATAAAACAGCTCCAGAATGTTTTCAAACGATTCCTGCTCCTGCTTGGCAAGCTGAGCGGTGGCGGCGAAGATCTCTCCGTACTTCTCTCCGGTCACTGCCTGCTCGAGAAGCCGGAGGACACTCCTCCGAAGACGGGCCGATTCCTCCAGGTCGAGCGAAAGCGCCGCGCCCGGGCTGCCACCGGAGAGCCGGGCGGCGAGCTTCCGCTCCGCGGATTTTGCATCGGTGCGATCCGCGAGAAACGCCTCGATTTTATTGGCGGGGACTGGGGCGAAATGGAACTGCAAGCAGCGCGAGCGGATCGTGGGCAGCAACGAATCGGGCGTCGGCGCGAGCAGGATGAGCGTCGCGGAGTCGGGCGGCTCTTCGAGGATTTTGAGAAACAGATCGGCGTCATTCCAGCGCATCGTGTCCGCGCCATCGAGTATGAAGACGCGGCGGCGGCCCTGCGGCTTGAAATAGGCCGCGCGCTGCACCGCGCGCAACTGGCCGACGCGAATCATCGGCCGGGCGACCGGGGTGCGGAGGCGCACCGGATCCGGGACGATCAGCCAGACGTCAGGGTGCGTTTCGAGGAGCAGCGGCGTACGCTCGACCGCGGCTGCGTCAGCCGATTCGCCGCGCTCGGCTAGGCCCGCTTCGATGAGCGGCGCGGGGTCCGCGAGGCGCGCGATTTTCAGGCACGCGGCGCACTCGCCGCAGAAGTCGTCTTTCAGGCGCTCGCAGTTTGCGGCCTGCGCGAACATCCGCGCGAGCGTATATTTCCCGATACCGCGCGGCCCGGTGAAAAGCAGCGCGCTCGGCACGCGTTCGCGGCGAAGCATGCCGCGCAACGCGCCGACTATGCGTTCGTTGCCGCGAAATTCGCCGAATCCCATTCGATTAACCGTTGGCGTGAAGCGCGGAGTGAATGCGCGCTTCCACCGCCGCAAGAATTTCCTCGTGAATGGCCGGCGGCGGGCGAAGAGAGCCGGACGCCGCGTCGAAGCATTCGATCGTGATCCAATTGGGCTGCCGCGCCAGCTCGTCATAAACCTGCGAGGCCGCTTCGAGATGCGCGACGTCGGCTTCCTGCAAATCGCGCCGCGAATTCGTGTACGCGCGCGCGCCCTTTTCGCCGACCAGGCGGTGCGCCTCGGCCACGGGCAAGCGTAAATAAACGACAAGATCCTCGGCGGGCAGCGCGTGGATTTCGTATTCGAGGTGATTCAGCCATTTGAGAAATTCGTCGCGCTTTTCGCGCGGCACGCGTGAGCCTTGATGCGCGAGATTCGAGCCGACGTAGCGGTCGGCGAGCAGGATCTTGCCCGTGGCGAGCGCCGCTTCGATGACGGGCTTCGACTCCAGGCGGTCGCAGGCGTAGAGCAAAGCGGAAAAGTGCGGATCGACGGCAGCGAGCGGTCCGAATTCGCCGTTGAGGAATCGCGCGACGAGCTTGCCGAAAAAGCCGCTGTAATTGGGGAAGCTGATCTGCGAAAGCGCAATTCCCTTCCGCGTGAATGCGCGAGCGAGCGCTTCGAGCTGCGTGCGCTTTCCGGAGCCGTCGATTCCCTCGAGAACGATGAATTTGCCGCGCGCTGGCATGGAAGAGGCGCTCAGTCTAGCATGGGAGCATCGTAGGGGAGCAGAGGAGGCAGGGGAACTGCGTGGAAAAGTGGTGTGCGTGGCCCCCTCAAAAGTGTGTCGAGTAGACAGTGGCCCGATGCTTTGTTTTGAACGAGTTAGCCGGTTTCTTACTCGGCAAGGTGTGTCGAGTAAGAATGTCGAATTTGCGCCGGAACGGAACCTAACGGAAGGTCCCGAAGAGACACACCCGTGACGCCCCGCCGCGGCGGGAGAAAGCGTCCGTCGTCCGTTTGCGCGGTCGCTGCGCATCGCTTCCACGCTAGCAGGCGGGAAGAACGTGTCAAGTACCAGGGCGTGTGGACTGGACCGCGAACCGGAGGCGAAGTGTCGCGCATGCTAGAATCGCGGCGAAATATGGCGCAAACCAGTTCCATTGCTGAAAATCTCGAGCGCGTGCGCGAGCGGATCGCGCAGGCGGCTGGTCGTGCGGGGCGGCGCACGGAAGAGATCACGATAGTCGCGATTTCGAAAACCTTTCCGGTGGAAGCAATTCGCGCGGCTCATGAGGCGCGACTCCGCCACTTCGGGGAGAATCGGGTGCAGGAGTTCGATGCGAAGCGCACGAAGCTGGCGGGACTCGACGCGACGTGGCACTTCATCGGGCACCTGCAAAGCAACAAAGTGCGGCGCGCGGTGCACCTGTTCGACCGGATCGATTCGGTGGATTCCCTGGAGCTCGCGCGGAAGCTCGATCAGGCGGCCGCGGAGGAAAAGAAGCGTCTGCCGGTGCTGATCGAGATACACCTCGGGAATGAGACAACGAAAAGCGGCGTGGCTGAAGCGGATTTGGGAGCTCTCGCAGAGGGTTTCTCGTTGCTGCCACATCTGGAGCTGCGGGGACTGATGGCGATTCCGCCGTATTTGGACGATCCGGAGCAGGCGCGCCCCTATTTCACCAAATTGCGCGAATTGCGGGACGACTTGAGCGGCCGGCTTGGAAGTGCGCTGCCGGTGCTCTCGATGGGGATGAGCCACGATTTCGAGGTCGCGATCGAGGAAGGCGCGACGGAAGTGCGAATTGGGACGGGGCTGTTTGGAAAGCGGAGCTAGGAATCCGAGAGCAGCGGTTCAAGGACAGGGGACTTCGCGGTGGTCGTGCGGCTTAGGCGGCTAGGACCGAGAGAGTCGAATACTTGCTGCGAATGAGACTGCGCAAAGGAAGGCGCTCTGCGCGGGTCTGTTTATGTCGGGGCTGGAAGCCCCGACCCACAAAGCAAAGGAACGCACTTCGCGCGGCGGTTTTCGGCGACGTGGCACGCACGAAGCCAGTGCCGAAGGGGCGGCTGGAAGATGTCCCACGAATGCGTGGGACCGCTTGCGGCAGGTCATTCGCCCTCAGAAGTCAAAACCCCTGAGTTTGGGCTGCCGCTCACTGTTGCCTGGCTACGAGGTGCGGCAAATATTCCGATCATGCGGTCTTTCGGCGAACAAGTTTGAGCAACCGAGTGAGGACTGGGACCGGGGATAGTGGAGCGTAGATTCCGCTTCCGGCCACTTTTTCGTATGGGGTTGTCCATTGGACTGTGGCAGTTTCTCCGCCCGAACCGTGCTGCGTGACTTCCAGCACTTCACCTTCACCCCCACTACCTTGCACAACATCACCTACCATAGCCATTTTCCTGCTGGCGTACATTTATGCCCCTCCCGGATCGAGAGATCTTTTCAGCGGACACGGTTCTGAGCCGTTCATCTTTTTTCTCCTGCGGCCTTTCCGGCCGTCGCCAGTGCGCACCATTTTGGGGGAGTTTGCGTGCCGTCAAGCTCCATGTCGAAGACAAACATACTCAGATGGTGGGAACAGAAGGTGTCACGGTTCTGTTGGAAAGCCATCCATATAGCCCCGATCATTTGCGCCGCTCCCGTGTCTATGCTTCGAGTCGCCGATTGTTGATTCTCAATCACACTTCGGTAGGTAATGGCATTGCCCCATTGAATTTCCATTTTCCCGAGAAGTTCGTCATCTTCAGGTAAACGTCCTTCGAGCAAACGAGCATCTTCGGGAGCGAGAGGAAGGCGAACAACAAACAAAGTGCAGGCCCCTCCAGGGAGATACGTGAATGGTCCCGTTTCAACGGTGTTGAGCATGCCGTCCAAGCAAATCTGTTTCTTCGACAAGAAACCTGTCGAAGAAACTCCGTCTCTATTAGTTTCGTTCGGAAAATCGCGGACCTTAGAGTTAGCCAGGAGCAGGGGTTTCGCATCGTTAATGGGGATTGCGAAATTTAGATTCTCTCCGCCTTTGATATGCAAGGTCGTAATCCCGACCACTTCTCCCGTTACGCTGAACAACGGGCCGCCACTGCTGCCGGGGGAGATTGGTGCCGTGACCTGCAAGAACTTGCCGCCCTCTTCCTCAACAGTTCGGACCCCGCTGACAATGCCACTAGAAACGGTTGATTCGAGGGAGAGAGGGTTGCCTATCGCGATGACGTCCTCGCCGACTTGGACTCGGTCGGAGTCTCCGAGAGTGACTATACTGAAGTTCTCGCCGTGGGCTTTGATGACAGCAATGTCGCGGGCCTTGTCGAACGCAATTACCCCATCAACCACAAAAAAGGCGCCGTCGGGCAGTTTAACGATAGCGGAGCTACCGCTCTGGATGACGTGATAGTTGGTCACTATACGGCCGTCCTTGCTTACGAAGAAACCGCTGCCTTGGGCTACAGGACGACCGTCCTTGTCCGACATGATGATTGACACGACGGCGCCATTCGCGGCCTTGGCGATCGACGGTATGTCCTTTCGAGGTGGTGCCGACTGCGCCCCAAGAAGGCCAGCCACGAGGCCGATTAGGAGGGGGATATTCACGCTTTTTCCCGAAGGAGATCGTAAATGTGACGAAGGTCCCGCTCGTCGTAATCCGTGGAGAAGATGAATCTGCTATCTTTCACACAGAAGCCAATTTCCCCCTCGATTAGGACGCAATCACACCCGACAATCAAGATCGCTTCCTTACCTTGAAGCCGGCCGTCAGGAATTATCATGCTCTTTCTCCTTGAAGTGCGACCCTGGCCTCGCCACGTGCGAAATGTTCTAGAACGCCACGACTTCCTCATTTGCTTCCGTTTCCCTCTCAGACGGCAAGGCTCACACGGCGTTGATTCATGCTAGCAATTACGGACACCTTCTGGGATGGTACATGTTCTCAAGTAGTAAAATCGGCGCGTCAACGTTAGCGGGTGAAGCCACATGGACCTTGCGGCGGTTCGGGCGCGCTGATCGGTATGTCAGGGCTGGAAGCCCTGACCCCCTAAAAATCTGACGTAACAGTAACGAAACGCGGATGGGTTTGGCGGAGGTGGGGTGGCTGCCATGCGACGAAAGTAGAAGCAGATCCCTCCCTGCGTCCCGCGCCCGCAAACGACGCGGGCAAGACCAAGAGACGCGGGACTCCGCTCGGGATGACAACGCTCCAGACCGGGGTCGGCTAAGAATAGCGGAGCCAGCGGACGAGCTCGGGGAGCGTGGGGCGCTTGCCGTACATCAGAACGCCAACGCGATAGACCTTCGCCGAGGCGTAGATCACGCCGACCGTCGTGAGCAGCAACAGGACAACCGACAGGGCCGCCTGCCAAGCGGGCGGCGCCTGCACGGACATGCGCAGGGGCATCAGCACCGGCGCGCAAAACGGTATTTCAGACAGGATGATGGACGCCGTGGACGAGGGGTCGCTGAGAACCGTCCAGTAGATGGCCATGGTAAAGACCAGCGGTCCCATGGCAAGCCACTGCAATTGCTGGGCGTCCTCCTCGGACGAACACGCCGCGCCAATCGCGGCAAACATCGCGGAATATAGAAAGTATCCGCCAAAGAAAAAGCATACGGCCCAGATCAGCAGAGAAATGGGAACGTGAATCCTCGGAAACGAGGAACCGGGGTTGAACATCGCGGCCATTACCGCGCCGTACGAGAGAAGCAGGCCGAGCGCGACGATCCAGATCAGGAATTGCGTAAAAGCCGCTCCTGCCACGCCTAGGATTTTCCCAGCGAGAAGCTGAGCGGGCCGCACGGACGAAATGAGCACCTCCATCGTGCGGGTCGTCTTTTCCTCGAGGACGGAACGCATCGTGGTGATGCCGTACATCAGCAAAGACATGTACAGCAGGATTACGAGGCCGATCCCGATGCCCATTGTCTGACCTCTCTCGACGGATTCTCCAGACTTGCTGACCTTCATGACCTGGAGGTCCGCACCGAGGGAGAGCTCGCCTATGTCATCCACACGGATGCCGCGCGCGCGCAAACGCGCTTCCATCAATGTCTGATTCACCGCGGTGTTCAGCGGCCCGAGGAGCGCGAAATTGTTTGGATTCTTCGTGTGCAGCTCAAATGGCTGCGTGAGATCACCGGGAATCACGAGGTAGGCGTCAAGAGTGCCGGAATTGATGCGCGCCCGCAGGCCCTGTTGGACGGCGTCAAGGGACGCAGGGCGGTCGATAGTTTCCGAGATCGTGAACTCCGGCTTGCCGTTTTCGCGGACGGCACTCAGACTGCGGGCGGCTGATTCGGCCAACCCGCCGGCATTGTCCACGATCGCGATTCGAACGTTCTGGTCCGACCTGTGGGTGGCAAGAAACGCAACGAGGACAACTGTTAGCACCCCAATCAGCGGCACGATCAGAGTGGCGATGACAAATCCCTTTGTCTTGACCCGCGTGACGTACTCGCGCTTGACGACCAGCCAGATTTTACGCATTGGCGGTTTTCTCGATGAAAATGTCGTTGAGCGAAGGCTCGAGCAGCTCAAACCGGGTGATCTGCGCGCCGGACTGCACGGCAGCCTTCAGGATTTCCTGGGGGTCGGCGCCGGGCTTGATTTTGGCTTCCACGCCCGTTGCAAAGCGATTGAGGGCGGCGACCGAAGGATGCTGGAGGAACGCGTCGGGACCGGCGAATTCGATGTGCACGGTATTCTTGCCGTAGGACTGCTTGATGGCGCGGAGGTCGCCGTCGAGAACGCTGCGGCCGTGATTGATGAGGCAGATCGAATCGCACATCTTCTCGACCTGCTCCATGCGGTGCGTGGAGAGGACGATCGTGCAGCCCTGATCGCGCATCTCCAGCATGATGTCCTTCACCGTGGCGGCGTTCACCGGATCCAGGCCTGAAAACGGCTCGTCCAGAATCACGAGCGGCGGCCGATGGAGAACGGACGCGATGAACTGGACCTTCTGCTGCATGCCCTTCGAAAGCTCGTTGACTTTCTTTTCGCCCCATTCGCCGAGCTCAAAGCGGTCGAGCCATTCGCGGGCGCGGCGATCGGCCTCCGCCTCCGAGAGACCGTGGAGAGCTCCAAGAAAGACGATCAGTTGACGCACATGCATGCGCGGATAGAGTCCGCGCTCTTCGGGCAAGTAGCCGATCGAGTCGCGCGATTCGTCGCTGACCGGCCGGCCCAGGACGTGGATCGAGCCCTCGTCGGGGACGAGGATATTCATCACCATGCGAATCGTGGTGGTTTTGCCCGCGCCGTTGGGACCCAGCAGGCCAAGAACCGCACCCTGGCGAACGCGCAGGGTGACGCCGCTGACGGCGGTCACGGAGTCGTACGACTTGGAGACGTTTTCAAGCGAAATGGCGTCCAAGGATTCGGCCTTTCTTCCAAGACTGCGTTGCGGCTTCTGCCAAACAATTACGCGAGGCGAGGGCCCCGTGTTTCAGGCGTCGCCATAAAACCGTGAATTCAATCGGATGTCAACCGGCGGGCGCTAATCCGGAAGGGGCTGGCCGGTGGTCTCGAGGCCGAACGGGATGAGCAAAAGGCCGAAGAGAAAGGCCAGCGAGGTCAAAGCGACCGGAACGCCAATCGTGTGGAAATGGGAGACGCCGGCGCCAACCAGGAAAGTGAATCCGGCGCCAATGAACCGTCCGACGGACGTCGCGAACGCGAAGGCGCTGCCGCGGCATTCGGTCGGATACTGTTCCGGCAGCCAGAGGGTGTACACGGCAAAATTCGCGCCGCCGATTCCGAGGAAGAACAAGCCGACGAAGAACCACTTCATCGCATCCTGAGGAAGGTAGAAAGCGAATCCGAAGCAACCGGTGATCGAGACCGCCATGAGGACGAAATAGATGGCGAGAGTCCAGCGGCGGCCGATCCGTTCCGCAACCCATGGCAACGGAAGACAGCCGAGAATCGTACCGAACGACAGAACCATCGTGGCATACGTGCTGAGCCGAGGCGCTATGCCGACGGCCAAATGCAGCCGGCCGGCGATTTCCGCGACCGAAGTGGGGACATAAACCGTGCCGGCCCAGAGCCCGATGATCGAGACTAGAACATAGGTGGAGTTGAGCAGCGTGCGGCGGCGGAATTCCGGTTTGAAGATCGTGGCGAAGGGGTTCACGACTCGTTTTGCGCGGGCCTTCCAGCGTTCCGGCTCCGTCACGCTGTAGAGAATGAATCCGATCAATATTGCGGGAGCGCCTCCGATCATGAACATGGGCCGCCAACCGTGCGTTTCGCCGATGAAGTGGTTGGCGAGCGCGGCGAGAAAAAATCCGAAATAGTATCCGGTGTGCATGTAGCCCGCGCCCATCTTGCGGCGGTCCTCCGGCCACTCCTCGGCGACGAACGTGCCGCCCATGGCCCATTCCCCTCCGATGCCGACTCCCGCGAGCAGGCGGCACACGGCGACCTGCCAGATGTTTTGGCCGAAAGCGGCCAGGAACGTGAAAAGCGAATAGCAGAGGATCGTGAACGCCAGCGTCCGGACGCGGCCGAATTTGTCCGCTACCGGTCCCCATACGAGCGCCATGCCCCACCCGACGAGAAACAGAGCGAACAGCAGACCGCCATAGAAGCCGATGTTTGCAGGAGTAGCCGGAATACCGGATTTCGGCAGAAGCTCTCGCATGGCGGGGACGAGGACCAACGCGTAGATGAACGAGTCCATGCCATCCAGCGCCCAGCCAGCCCAGGAGGCCCAAAAGCCGCGGATCTGGTTCTTGTTCAGCGGTGTTTTGGAGGCGGATGGCACAAGGGGACGGATTGTACGGGAAAAAAGTCCGATGTGCGAGGATTTTGGATGAGACAATTCGACCCGCAATGTTACGAGACGATGGCATTTTTTGATCGAATCGGGAGCTTGGGCGTGGAGATACGGGAGCAAGAAGGAACGGTAACTTTCGCGGTGCGGGTGTCGCCGCGGTCGAGCCGGGATGCGATCGAAGGCGAATACCAGGGCGCGCTGAAAGTGCGGCTAACGGCGCCTCCGGTTGACGACAGGGCGAACGAAGCGCTGCGGCGCCTGCTGGCGGAGCGTTTGAAGGTGCCTGTGTCGGCTGTTAGAATCGTCGCCGGGGAAAAGAGCCGAACGAAACGCGTGGCGATTGCGGGAGTTTCGCGCGCGCAGGTTATGAGCCTGCTGAGCTAGCTTGACCATGCCGGATATCAAAGCCATTCAGGCAGAACTGAAGGCCAGCAAGATCGACGGCTGGCTTTTCTACGACCATCACCATCGCGACCCGATCGCCGGGCACATCCTCGGCCTGGGCGAGAATGGGCTGGCGACGCGGCGATGGTTTTACTTCATTCCGTCGAAGGGCGAGCCGCGGAAGCTGGTGCACCGGATCGAGGGGGGCGCCCTCGATTCGCTCGCGGGGCGAAAACAGATGTATGCCGGCTGGGAAGAATTGCACAAGGGGCTGCGGAAGTTGCTCGCGGGAAGCAGGAAGATCGCGATGCAATATTCTCCCGAAAACAACATTCCGTACGTCGGGCTGGTGGACGCGGGCACCGTGGAGCTGGTGCGGAAGATGAAGAAGAAGGTGGTCACCTCGGCGGACCTGGTGCAGAAATTCGAGGCGGCGTGGACGCCGGAGCAGCTGGAATCACACCTGGAAGCGGGCCGCATCGTGGATCGCATCACGCAGGCCGCGTTTGAACGCGTCGCGGCGTGCGTTCACGAAGGCAGGCCGCTGACCGAATTCGAACTACAGCAATGGATTCTCGAACGGTTTCGCGCGAACGGGCTCACGACGGCCGAGCCTCCCATGGCCGCGGTGCAGCCGAACAACGGGAATCCGCACTACGAGCCGAAGGCGGCGACTTCGAGTCCGATTCGCGCGGGCGATCTACTGCTGCTCGATATATGGGCGAAATGCGACCGGCCCGGCAGCGTCTATTACGACATTACGTGGATGGGCTACCTCGGCGAGCGAGTGCCCGTCGCGTACGCGAACGTATTCCGCATCGTGCGCGATGCCAGGGACCGCGCCATCGCGTTCGTGAAGGAGTCCATAAGGAAGGGCCGCACGATTCACGGCTGGGAAGTGGACCGCGTTGCGCGGGAGAACATACGCAAGGCCGGCTACGCCAAATACTTCGTGCATCGCACCGGCCACAGCATCGGGCAGGAAGTGCACGGCAACGGCGCGAACATGGACGGTCTTGAGACGCGCGACGACCGCAAGATCGTGCCGCGCACCTGCTTTTCGATCGAGCCCGGAATCTACTTGCCGAAATTCGGGATTCGCAGCGAGGTGAATGTGTACGCCGGCGAACGCGAGGCACGAGTCACAGGCGCGATCCAGCAAGAAATCCTGCCGCTGCTCGCCTAACCCATGGCGAGCGAAGCCCCTTTGACCGAAAACAGCCGCAAAGTGCATCCGGCCCGCCCGCTCTTCATCGCGTTCGCTGCGTGGATCGTGCCGGGCCTGGGGCATCTGCTGCTGCGGCGCTGGGGCCGCGCGCTGATTTTCTTCGTGGCGGCCGGGGGACTTGCGGTGGTGGGTTACGGGATGAGGGGCGAGGTCTTTACGCCGCTATCGAGCGATCCCTTCGGGGCGCTCGGCTTCCTGGCGGACGTTTGTTCCGGAGTGTTCTACTTTTTGCCGCGCTTTCTCGAAGCCTCCGGTCCCGATATTTCTCGGGCGACGGGCGATTACGGCACGCGGTTCATCGCCGCCGCCGGGATCGTGAACCTGCTGGGCGTGCTGGACGCGTACGCAATTGCAAGCCGGCGGAGAAGCTGAGTGCTTCGAAGCGCGTTACATCTGAGCCATTTCACGGCGATGATCGTTTTCGCGCTGCTCGTTTCGATCGTGCTGGCGGGCCTCGCACGACGGACCGCGGCGGAGCGAATCAGGTACGCGCTGTGGACGCTGATGATGTTCCTGCTGATCGGCGTGGGAATCGCGTGGCTGATGTATCCGTTTTCTCAGTAGAAAAGAAAAGGGCGAACGCCGCAGCGTCCGCCCCGTTTCTTAGGAAAATGCTTTTCGCCTAGACCACGTCTTCGGGCTTGATCGGCAGGTGGCGGATGCGCTTGCCGGTCCCGGCGAAGATCGCGTTGGCGATCGCCGGAGCAACCGGTGGCACGCCTGGCTCGCCCAAACCCGTGGGAGTCTCCGTGCTCGGAACGAAGTAAACCTCGATCTTCGGCACTTCGTTCATACGCAGCGTCGGGTTGTCGTTGAAGTTGGTCTGGACGACGCGCCCCTTGTCGATGGTGATTTCGCTCTTGAGGGCCGCCGTGATGCCGTACACAACCGCGCCCGAAACCTGCGCTTCCGCGGTATCCGGGTTAATGACTCGGCCGCAATCGACGGCGCAGACGACGCGATGGACGTTGACGGTGCCGTCCTTGTCGATCGAGATTTCGACGACCTCGGCGACGTAAGTTGAAAACGCCTCTAGCACGGCGATGCCCCGGTAACGGCCCTTTGGCAGCGGCGAACCCCATCCGCCCTTTTGCGCGGCGAGATTCAAGGCACCCAGGTGCCGGGGCTTCTTCGAAAGGAGATCCCGCCGGAATTCGTAGGGATCTTTCTTAGCCGCGGCAGCCAGTTCGTCCACGAAGCTTTCGCTGAAGAAGCCGTTCTGGGAGGCTCCGACCGAACGCCAGAAGCCCATCGGGATCGGGCCGGACATCAGGTGATAGTCCACAAGAACGTTGGGGATATCGTACGCGATGTCAGAGACACCTTCGACGCTGCTGGCGTCCAAGCCGTTCCTGATCGAGCCGGGGAAGAACCAGTTCATGATCGAATCGCAGGCGACGCGGGCGGTGAACGCCGTGGGCTTGCCATTGGCGTCGAGGCCTGCGGACATCTTAATGTACGAGGCGGGACGATAGTAATCGTGCTGCATGTCGTCTTGCCGCGTCCAAGTGACCTGGACCGGAACGCCCATGGCTTTCGAAAGCTGCGTGGACTCGGCGACGAAATCCGACCAGCCGCGCCGTCCGAAGCCACCTCCGAGGTAGGTCGTGTGAACGTTGACGGCTTCCGGCTTCACTCCGGCGATGCCAGCGGCGGTGCCCTGAGCAGGCGTTTGAAACTGAGTCGGAACCCAGAGGTCAACACCATCGGCGCGCACGTCCGCTGTACCGTTCATCGGCTCCATCGTGGCGTGGGCCTGATAAGGAGCCTCATAAACGGCCTCGATCTTCTGCGCCGCGCTCGCGAGGCCCGCATCCGCGTCTCCTTCTTTGCGCGAGACCACGCCGGGCTTCTGGACCGCGTCCATAAAGGTCTGGCGGATGCTGCCGCTCGAGACGCCGGCGTTCGGGCCTTCGTCCCATTTCACATCGAGAGCCTTGCGGCCCTGGAATGCGGTCCACGTGTTGTCGGCAATGACGGCGACGCCCGTCGGAATCTGAATCACGTCCTTGACGCCCGGAATGGCTTTCGCCTTCGTGGCGTCGAAGCTCGCGACCTTCCCTCCAAACACCGGGCAGTGCTCGACGGACGCGTGCAACATCTTCGGGAGGCGGACGTCAATGCCGAAACCCGCGGTGCCATTCACTTTCTTCGGCGTATCCACGCGCTTGGTCGGTTTACCGACGATCTTGAATTCGCTGGGATCCTTGAGCTTGACGTTTGTCGGCTGCGGAATCTTGGAAGCAGCCTCCGCAAGGCTGCCGAACGTCGCGCGGCGCTTTGTCGCGGCGTGGACGATCGCGCCATTTTCCGCATGGCATTCCGAAGCGTCGACGCCCCACTTCTGAGCCGCGGCTGCGATCAGCATCTCGCGGGCGGTTGCGCCGGCCTTGCGCATCGGCTCCCAGGCGGAGTGAATGCTCTGGCTGCCGCCGGTGCCCTGCATGCCGAACGCCGGATCGAAATAGACCTTATCGGCCGGGGCAAATTCGGTGTGGATCCTTTTCCAATCGCACTCAAGCTCTTCGGCGGCGAGCATCGCGAGGGAAGTTTCAACGCCCTGACCCATCTCCGACTTGCTAATGAGAATGGTCACCTTATCGTCCGGCGTGATGTGCACCCATGCGTTGAGAATAGCGGGTGTGGCTGCGGCAGGCGTGGCGGCCAGGGCCTCACGGCGTCCGGGCAAATAGAAACCGATCACGAGCCCGGTGGCTCCGGCGAGGCCGGTCTTCAGAAAATTGCGGCGATCGAGTGGGTTTGTGATGGCGCTCATTCCGCACCTCCCACGAGAGCAGTTTCTTCGCTCGGGACTACTTCGGCGCCGGTGGCGGCCGGCTTCGCAGGGGAGGCGCTCAACTGCGCGGCGCGGTGAATCGCCTTGCGAATTCGTGGATACGTGCCGCAGCGGCAGATATTGCCGCTCATCGCGTCGTCAATCTGGGCGTCGGTCGGCTTCGGAGTCTTCGCGATGAGCGCCGCGGCTGACATGATCTGGCCGGACTGGCAGTAGCCGCACTGAGGTACGTCGATTTCCATCCATGCTTTCTGCACCGGATGGCTGCGGTCGGGGGAAAGCCCCTCGATCGTGGTCACTTTCTTGCCCGCCACACTCGATACCGGGGTGATGCAGGAACGCGTCGCCTCACCATCGATGTGGACCGTACAGGCGCCGCAGAGCGCCATGCCACATCCGAACTTGGTGCCGGTCATATCGAGCGTGTCGCGGAGAACCCAGAGTAGCGGCATGTCGGGATTGACGTTGACCGTCTGGGGCTTACCGTTCAGAGTAAAGTGAGTCGCCACGAAAACCCTCCCTCAGAAATCGGGAAAACTGCGGCGAGCGGAGTCCCGCGCGTCAATTTTCTCGTCGCGCCCAAGCTACGCCATGGGTTGCCGAGTGTCAAGATCGAAGCGGCAGTGTGTGACACAGATGTTTCATGATGGATCATTCATCCTGCAGAATTTGGGGCGTTGTTTGACAGTTTTTTCGCGGGAATGTTACAGTCGAAGACACCGCCGAGGTAGCTCAGTTGGTAGAGCAGCCGATTCGTAATCGGCAGGTCGCGAGTTCGAGTCTCGCCCTCGGCTCCAGAATTTTAACGTACATGCCTTCAGTCAGTTCCATCCCGATTCTCTACGGCCGCCGAAAAGTCGGGAACATTGGGGAACAATAAGCCGACCACTTTCTCGGCGGCACGTTCTTGTGATTCACGTATCGCCTGCGCGTAGACGTTGACTGTTGTCTTCAGGTCCGAGTGCCCAATCCTGGCACACTGCGGATTCCATGCACCGATGACAGCGCATGACCAATCGCACCAGCTCACCTGGTGGAACGGCATATCGGCGGTCCGGCTCCGAAGGAGCGAAACATGGCAAGAAACTTTAGTGAGTTGCGCAAGAATGAAGATGTCTCCGCAGGCCCGCGCTCGTTCTGAGACTACCGCGAGAAAGATACTTCAGGCACTGCCTTTGGCAGAGCTCAGAGACGCGCAGAACATCACTCAGGTAGAACTCGCCAAGCGGTTCGATATAGATCAGAGCGTAGTTTCAAGGATCGAGCACCAAACCGACGTGTACTTGAGCACCTTGAGCGATGTGATCCGAGCCAGGGGAGGTGAGCTGGAATTGATAGCGAAGCTCCCACACGGAGACATTCACATTCGCGCGCTTACTGGAAGTGAGACGAAGGGCGAGCCCGCCATCGCGCCGTGAGCCTCACTGCGGGAATCCCGATCAGAACAAATGACCACGCGAGGAAGAAGATATTCTCGGTGATCGAGCCCCAATAGTTACCTTGCTGCCATGGATTGGAAAAGCCGCGCAGAGCTTCCAGCAGAAGAACAATCCCCATCAGCAGCAAAAGCACGTGCCAAATCATTCTGCCGACAGTCATGCGCCCTTCGTTCGCCCCACCTCTTGCGATTCGGTCGAGTCCCGCACCCACCAAGAACCAGAGTACGGCTACGCCAAGAAAGCGATCTCCGCGGGACTGTAGCGAGCCAAAAACCCGGGCGGTTGCGCCATTCGGAAAGGGTAGACAACAATTCTCGAAAAAACCGCAGGTGCGTTGATTCCATAACAGATCAAACCGCTGGTAGGCCAGGGGAAGGATGCCAAGCTGCGAGCCCGCGGTTCATACCTGCTCCACTCCCATAGCGCAATCGCCAGAGGGACTTGAACGGACGGCAAGATGATCGAGTATCTCGTCAATTGCAGACGCTGATGGTCCCCGTCCATGTTGCCCCCTGTTTTGGAGGCCCTGATTCTACCTAACTGAGATGTCCAGTTTTAGCGGGGAGCACTACAGTTCCGACACATCTCAAAGCACCTGCTTTTGCAAAAAGTGCTTTAGCCAGAAGCGCATCTCCGAAGTGAATTTCGGAATAGTTCTGACATGCGGGACGAGGACCCGACTGAACCCCGTTGAGTCTAGCTCTTCCATTAGCAACAATGGTGCCAAGCACTCCATCCACCATTGACTCCATGGGCGGCGTGCAAGTCCAGGCACGGCAACTAGTGCAACGCCCCGATCTGATAGTTCAAGGCCGAGATCTGCGTCTGATAATCGTATTTGGCGCTGGCG